>Ga0209829_10004136_pt1 | contig 10322 bp, 7 predicted proteins | sample C_140205_EF_Meta_FD_187311 | JGI IMG/M metagenome (GOLD analysis project Ga0209829, IMG submission 187311) | Freshwater microbial communities from Lake Croche, Canada to study carbon cycling - C_140205_EF_MetaG (SPAdes) (version 2) | ecosystem: Environmental > Aquatic > Freshwater > Lake... | reverse complement strand
GCACAACTGCCACTCAAAACTCTTTTTTGAACCGTACACGTCGAAGCTCTCCCGATACTGTCTGGCAGTGTCGAAGAGCGATCGGATCACGCGGGCCACCACATCGCTCTCTCGCAGTTTGATATGCGCACTTTCGATCGCAAATGGCGAGCCGTATGCGGCAATGAGTTCCTCGCGAATGCGTCCCGATCCGAAGCAACTCACCTCCTGTGCATCTTTTCGTTCGAGCGCTAGGCACGGCCCGACGCAGTGCGTGGCATAGTGCATCGGCGGTAGGCCTGGCCAGTAGTTTGGCCACCCGTCCATATCCTGCTGGTGGCTGGCCTGCAGAAACTGAATTCTTCCGAGTTCGCCCCGATCTGACATCGCTTTCAAAAAGAGAAACTCGCGAGCATAGACAACCGTCTCGGCCATCATGTATTTGAGTCCGGTCTTTTCTGAGAGTTCGACGATTTTTCTGCAGTCTTCTATTTGTGTGGCCATTGGCACGGTGCACATCACATGCTTGCCCGCTTCAAGTGCGGCAATTGACATAGACGCATGGTCTGGGATGGGCGAATTGATATGGACCGCATCAATGCTCTTGTCTTGAAGCACCTCTGCATAATTGCTCCAGCGTCTCTCAACGCCAAAAGCCTTCCCCACCTGATCAAGTTTTTCTTTTGATCGCTGACAGATGCCGGCGAGTTCTACAAGCGGATGCCGCTGATGAATCGGAATAAACTCTGCGCCAAATCCGAGCCCTACAACCGCAAGGCGAATTTTTCGTCCACCGTTTGCCACGTTGACTGACATCCAAAAATCTCCTCAATTCGAGTGTCGTTGCTTTCCCGGTCATCGATTCTGCTGCGTGCGACAACAGTTGCATTGTCGCGGCACGAGCTGATTTTCAAGTGACCATGCGTTGCGAGGCCCACCGTGCGAAAGGGCAGTCAGGGGGAAGGCCGGTGGAGTTGATCAAATTCAAACGATTCGAGCGTTGAGGAAAGGTTGGATTCCCCAGCTATCTTTTGTTTTTCTGGTTCCAGCGGCTGAAAAGATTGGCTGGCATCCGACCGGCGCACGATCAACGCCCGCCCCTGCGCGCCCACCGCCTCGACGGCTACGCCCGCCTCAATTGGGCCGCTCTCGCTGACGGCATCCAGTTGCTCGCCGTCAAAGTCAACGCTGCCCCACGGCAACAGTGCGATGACCGTGTGGCCGCTGCGGCCAACCAGATCGCGCGTGTGCTGCCGGCCAGAGGCGTCGGGCAGCATTTCGGCAGCGATTGGAGGGGGCGGCAACACGCGACGCCCCAGAGGAGTTTCTGGAAACCAGCGAAACGCCAGCGACAGTACCACAGGCACAGCCACCACCGCCACGGCCAACACCGTCATTCCAGCGGTTGGTCCTTGCTCTAGAAACGCCGTTGCAATTGCTGCCACGATCGCTGTGATGCTCAGGAATCCGAGGATGCCCCCAGAGGGCACGAACACCTCCAGCACCATCACGCACAGTCCCACCACCAGCAGCACGAGTACCCAGAGCAATGCATTCATTCGCCGCCGACTCCGTGTCCCAATCGTTCCGACACAAGCTGGTTCCACTTTTACCCGGTGCGTGTTTCCACATCGGGTCATGTTGTCATGCCATCATCTGGTCGTCTGGTCATCCGATGATGGCGGCAGCACGGCCTTCACGAGCACGTGGCTGCCTCGCACGTCCACCACTCGCACCGCCGTGCCAGGCTCGATGAGGTTGCCATCACTGGTGACATCGTGCAACCGGCCAGAAATTTTGGCCTTCCCAGCAGGCGCCAACCGGGTGGAGGTGGTGCCCTCCAGGCCCAGAAGCTCGTCCAGATGCTCGGCGTCGAGCGACTCATCTTGGGGGGGCGGGGCTAGCAAAACAGTGCGCAGCATCGGTGCTGATGGCAACCAGCGACGCACCAGCACGCCCAGGATCGCCACACCCACCGCCGCGCCCAGAATGCCCAGCAACGACCACTGCAGTTGACGGATCTGATAATCGTTGTTCGGTAGCACAAACGATTGGCTGGCCAGCACGAGCGATGCAATCACCAAGAGCCCGCCGCCCAATCCGAGCACGCCCATGCCTGGCAGCACGAAGATCTCGGCGGCCAGACAGAAGAGCCCTGCCAAAAAGAGCATCACTTCCAACCAGCCGCTGGTGCCGTGCAGGTACTGGCTCCAGAAATAGACGATGAATGCCACCATCGACACGAAGCCTCCCAGACCGACGCCGGGCGTGTGCAATTCGATGTAGAGGCCCGCGCCGCCGATCAAGAGCAGCAACCATGCCACTCCGGGGCTGGCCAATGCGTCGAGCAGCCGATCGGACCAACCTGGCTCCGACAGGGCCACATCGCCTGTAAGGCCGTAGACTCGCGCCAGCCCACCGAAGCTATCGATCACGTGTGTGGCTAGTCCGAGCGACTCCGCCGACCGTCCGGTCAACTGGATCGGCCCAATGCCAACCTGCCCGCCCAACTGCCAACTCTCCCGATCCAGTCGCAGGAGCATTTCTTCGTCAGAAAAATAGTCCACGCGGCCGCTGGCCGCTTGAGTGGCACGGCGCACAACGAGGCCCGGATGCACCATCGCCACCGGCAACGACCACGAACGGCTCCGCTTTTTCGCAACTCCCTCCCGCCACGCCACAGCCAAGGCATCGGCTTGCCGAGTGGTAATCGTGGCCGCCCCTTCTCCGCCCAGCACAGCATCTGGTGCCATCACAAGCTCATCGCACGCCATCGCGACAAGCGATGCGTCGCCCCGTGCCTCTCGGGGCACGTAGGCCACAGTGCGCACCCTCGCTGGATCGAGTGAAGCCAGCCACGTCGCCAACACAAGGCTTTGCTCGGGTGCCCCGCCCGGACTGTCCAGACGCAGGCAAACAAAATTGGCTCCCTCTGCAATCGCCTCGTCGATGCGACTGCGGGTGCGAGCCACCGCATCGCTTGTGAGTGGGCCTGCGAGCACCACCTGCACCGCTTTCCAGCCGCCCTCCAGCGATGGATCCGCCTGGAGGCTCTGCTCGTCAACGCCCAAGCCTCGCGCCAGTTCGGCTGGCGTTCGGGCCACGATCCGCACAATTCCCAACTCGCGGCCAAGTCGACCGCTCAATGCCAGTGGCATGGGCCCGAGTGGCTCCACGGCCAAGACAGCCACGGCACTCCGCAGCGCGTCCAGATTTTTGGCTTCGATACACTGCTCTCCGTCGTCTGTCGACACCCGCACAACTTTTGCCGCCGGATCCAGTAGGGCCAGGGCCAACGCCGGCGGCACCGTCTTGCGGCGGGCTGCGATCTGCATGTACGCAGCCCGCAGCGCGTCATCCACAGCCCTCGCGTCGGCATTGGCTGGGCCGAGCACCGCATCGGCAGCCATCACAATCTCCTCACAGGCAATGGCCACGAGCACCGCGTGCCCTTTGGCGCCATGTGGTAGGAACGCCACGGTCTTGATCCCAGCCAGTCTGCCGTCGGTGAGAAATCTCGCCAGTTCCAACGAACGGCCAAAGTCGCTGGTGACGCCACCTTCCTCTTCGCTGGTATCAAACTGCAAGACCAGCACTCCCCGCTCCTGAGGCCGGCTCCGCAGCCGCTCGAGTTGCCGCAGGATCGCCGCCTCGACCTGCGTGTCGCGCGTGCCTGTGATTGGCAAACGCAGTGGGATCGAGATCACCTCGGGAGCCACTTGCTCTTCTGCGTGCGTCTGCCTGTTCGGCGTGCCGCTGAGCAGGCCGCCTCCGATACCACTCAAAGCCAGACAGGCCATCCAAAGAGGCATCCAGATGGCGGTCATGTTTGGGTGACAACTACGCATGGCTGGCCTCAGGACACACAAAGGAATCCTCTTATAATAGCCTGCGGTATTCGAATGTCTCGCACGCCGTGCGATCTGGGGCCGAATTGCTGGCCGCAACCCTTCCACCCAAGGGTCAAAGTTCAGCTATCATGCCGCTCATGAATACCATTCCAACTGCCTCGCCCCACGCGGCCCCCATCGCTTCGCCCATCATCGCCGAACTGATTGCCTTGGTCGGATCCAAGTCGCTCAAGCGAGGCACGTTCCGTCTGGCCTCTGGCCGCGAAGCCAGCTTTTATTTGGATGCCAAACAAGTGGTGCTCGACGCCCACGGTTCGATGCTCATCGGCCAAGCGATTCTGCAGCGACTGCAATCGCTCGGGCAGATGCCCGATGCCGTCGGCGGCCTGTCGATCGGGGCCGATCCAGTCACCAGCGCCGTGGTCACCATGGCCGGCGTGCAGGGGATTGCCATGAAGGGTTTTCTCGTGCGCAAAGAGCCCAAAGAGCACGGCACAAAGCGATTTATCGAGGGGCCCGTAGAGCCTGGCCAGCGCGTCGTGATCGTTGAAGATGTGATCACCACGGGTGGATCATCGCTGCTGGCCATCGACAGAGCCCAAGAGTTTGGGCTCATTGTGGAGCGCGTGATTACGGTCATTGACCGGCTGGCAGGCGGGCAGGAAATCCTAGCGGCTCGAGGCATTCCGCTGGAGTCACTGGTAACGATTCGAGATTTGGGCATCCAGCCCGACGACTCCTGAGTGACACCCTCTCGAGCCAAAAAGCCGTATCGACCGCATCGGTCCACTCGCGATAGAAAAACTTGCCCGACACTCCCCCGCGAGCGTAAACTTGACTGCGGCAACGGGCCGTCTGGCTGTGCACGGCCAACTGAGTCCCTGCCACATTCCTACCGAGTCGCTACCGAGGAGACATCGCATGCTGTCACCGTCGCGGTGCCTTCTATTGCTCTACGCCGTGCTCCCATCCCTCCTGCTCGCGGCAGTTTCGCCCGCGTGCGCCGGCATCTCAACGGATACAGTCGCCTCGGACAAGCCTCTGGAAAAGGAACTGCTAGAGTCCGATGAGCCCACAGCCGAGTCGCTCTCTGCGCTCATCGCCAATTTGGGCGATAGCGATTATCACAAGCGAGAAGCGGCCGCGGCGGCCATTCAAGCGATTGGGCCGACGGCCTTAGATGCGCTCCTGACAGCGGCTGAAATGAGCGATGACCTCGAAGTGTCGATGCGGTCCCGGTCGCTGGTCAATGCGATTCCGCTGCATATGCCACACGACTCGGCCGAAGTGGCAAAGCTCCTCGACACGTTCAAGCGGCAGGATTTTGCCGAACGCGTGCAGGTGATGCATCGCCTGTTGAGGATCGATAACAACGCAGGCATCGAGCCACTGGCCCGCCTCGTACGGCTGGAGCGTTCCACCAGTGGGTCGCGCGTGGCCAGCGCACTCTTGGCCCGAGAATGGTCCCCCAACGATCCTTTCTGGGATTCCATGCGCGTCCCGATCCTGGCAGGCCTCGGTGGCAGCACGCGTCCAACGGCAGTGTTTCTGCGATCGCTGGTCGCCTTTGCAGAGGCCAATGCGTCGTTGGCCGAGGGTCGTCAGCAAACACCGCCCGAGAGGGCAGTGGCCCTCACAAAACAGGCCGAGAGTCTGGCAGCGTCAACGGCCGCGTTTGAGATTCTCTGCCGAGGAGCTGCCGATGAGCCGCCAGCCGGCGAGCAAGACGTGGCCAGTGACTCAGGTGCCAGCGTCGTGACGAAGGAAACGATTCGCATCTTCGCACGTTGCCGGATGGATATGCTGCTGGCTGCTGGCCGACGCGACGAGGCTGTTGCCATGGCCGGTGCAGCCCTCGAGGCCTGCTGCTCTGCTGATCGCCCGAGTGACACAGCCGTGGCTGAAACAGTCGCCATGCTCGTCTGGGGTGTCGATCACGGTATGCCAGAAATTGTCGACCGGTTGGCCCTGCACACTGAATTCCTCAACAGCCACTTACTGGTTGGCTACGCCGCCGCGTTTGCTGAGCAAACCCGTCACGACAAACCCAAGGCCGAAAAACTTGCTGACGAGGCCTTTGCCCAGACCGAAGCAACTTTTGCCGACCGCCTGCAGGCGGCGTTCTTGCTGGCCAAATGGGGCTGCACCGAATGGGCCACGCGAGCGTATGGCTCGTTGATCGACAATCCAAAAACGCCGGCGGTAGATTTTGCGAAAACGGCGATTATGTATTCGGAATTCCTGCACGACCAAGCCCGCGACGACGAAGCGACGAAGTGTCTCCAGAAATTGATCGACGGTCGCGGCGATGAGAAAGAGAATGAAGGGCCTCAAGATCGGATGCTCCAACAGCTCGGCCGCGACCCCAGATCGATCCGCTCGCGGATGCACTTTTTCGATGCGTGCGACGCAGAGGCCCGCCAAGACGCAGCCGCCTGCCGAAGCGCCGTCGGACGGTCACTGGATGCGTATGACAAAGACGTGGATGCGTTAATCGCGCTCTACAAACTGCCCGACAACACGGCCAAGCAGCGTTCAGATGCTGTCCTGCGGATCAAGAAGGCACTGGTGAAGATCGATTCGGAAATCGAGGCCCTTCCCGACGACACCAACGGCTACAATGAATATGCGTGGCTGGTTGCCAACACCGAGGGGGACATTGAAAAAGCCACCCGCTATTCAAAGCTCTCGCTCATCATGTCGTTCGATAACTCTAGCTATCTCGACACGTTGGCCCACTGTCGCTTGGCCGCCGGCGACCACGCAGGGGCCATCCGCTGGCAATCGCTGGCCCAGCGGCAGGAACCGCACAACCGCACGATCCAACGGAATCTGGAACGATTTCGCCAGCTTGCCAAGTAGGCCTGATGCACACGCACTCTATCGCCTTGCCCGACACTCGCTTGGCCGTTCACACCTCCGGGGTCGGCCCGCCGGTGCTCTTGCTGCATGGATTTCCGCTGGACCATTCGATGTGGGATGGACAGAATCCGCTGGCCGACACGCTGCGGCTGATCGTTCCCGATCAACGGGGCTTTGGGGCCAGCGGAGGCGACGGGCCTGCCAGCATCGCCCAGATGGCCGACGATGCTGTGGCACTGCTCGACTGTCTGCACATCCACGAACCGGCCATCATCTGCGGTCTCTCCATGGGAGGCTATGTTGCGCAGCATATCGCCGCACGGCATCCCTCGCGGGTGCGATCGCTGATTCTGGTTGACACCAAACTGGAGGCCGACACCCCCCAGGCCCGCGTCCTGCGCCGCTCGCTGGCAGCACAGGTTCTACGGCTCGGCCCGGAAGTCGTGGCCAAAGCGATGATCCCGAATCTCCTGTCGCAGTCGGCCGAAGCCCTTGCCAATCCGCAACGACTGGCTCTGGAGGCGGCGTTGCACCGCATGATCATGGCCGCGGCTGTGCCGACGATTGTGGCTGGGCTGGAAGCCCTCGGTGACCGACCCGATATGACAGAGGCAATGGCCCACGTGGCTGTGCCGACGCTGCTTGTCGTGGGCGATGACGATTTAATCACTCCACCTGAGTGCCTGGCCCGCGCAGCACAGATCATCCCCGGCTCAAGGCTGCTGATCGTGCCTCACTGCGGACACATGGTGCCGATGGAAGCAGCCCACGTATTCAACGCGGCGGTTCTGGATTTTCTGGGAGTGGCGTGCCACTCGGCCTAGCGTCCTGTCCACCCGGTCGATTTTGATGAGGACGCCCCTGTCCACCCGGTCGAAACGGCGGAGCCTCTGGTCGCGGTGGTCCACCTGGTCCACCTGGTCCACCTGGGCCATCGTATCGCGGCGGGCCGCGGCGCGGCTTCCGATCCCGATCCCACTCGCGAGGTGGCTGTCCATTGGCCCGTGCGTAGTGGTCCAGCCATTCAAGTCGCTCCTCACGGTCCAGATCGATCACAGTCTTGCGTTCGGCAGGATCACGAGACTCGACCCAATGGTGCCAGAGCCTTGCCGCCGAAAGCAGTGGCTCTGGCTGTAAGCGATCCGTGGGCCAGTCGCCAATGGCACCGGCCAGAGCAATCATGTCTCTGCGTCTGGTGAGCGAGAGCTTTTGAAATGCATCGACCGCATCAGCAAGCGATTGACGATCTTCATCGGAAAGCGAAGCAACCGCCTCGCGGCGTTGAGCCAACACTTCAACAGTCGTCTTGGAACCAAATGGCTGCGACTGGAACGCCGTTCTTGCGGCGTCGAGTTGACGGTAGCCACTGGCATTGTTCTCGCTCGGACTGCCGTCTGGCCTGTCATCAGGCCTGTTGTGGGGAGCAAATGGAAAACGTCGAGGGGACGGGTAGTGGCCCTTGGCTACATCTTCCAAAAACTGGATCGACCCAGCCTCCTTGAGCAGATCGAAATGCTGGGCCAGCGGCAGATACTCCAGAGATCGCGTGTCGGATTCGGGCATGGTCGCACGGCCAGCCACCACGCCCAACACAAGCCCTCCGATCACGATGGCGACCGACACAATCCAATTCAATGGCCACCACTTCAAAACTGATCGCGACGCACGCGGTTCTTTTTTCACTCTGGCGGCGACCATATCGATCGTGGTTGAAGTGATGCTCGGCAGTCCCGCCGAACGCGGCAACGCATCCAGCAAATCCCATACGCCTGCAAGCGCATCGGCCGGTTCTCCGGTTGGTGCAGAATCTGCTCTTGAGGCCGCAGGCCGCGTCATATTTCGGTCTCCTGCTGGTAGCCCTCGAGCAATGTGCGGAGTTGGTCGCGAGCGCGAAAGAGGAGTGACTTCACCGCGGGCACCGAAAGCTCCATGGCCGTCGCGATCTCTTCGTACGAACACTGTTCAAACTTTGCAAGTAACACGGCCATGCGCTGCTTCTCGTTGAGTTGAGAGATCGCCTGCTGCACCACCGTTTGCAGTTCGCTGCGATCGGCCTGTCTGGCCGGCCGCTGGCCGCTGGCCGCAACAGCCAACTGATCCAAGCCGATTGTGCTGCTCGATGCCGACACGCTTGCAGGCACGCCGTGCTCGCGTCGGCGATAGGCCCGCTGCCGCAGATCGCTGGCCACGTTATTGGCAATCGTGTGGATCCAGGTCGAAAATTTCGCTGTGGGTTGATAGCCAACTCTGGCCCGATACACCCGCAGAAAAACCTCCTGCGCAAGATCCTCGGCGGTGGAGTAATCGCCCGTGTGATGCAGGAAGAGCGTCACGAGCCGATTCTGCCAGAGAGACAGCAGTTCCTCGAAGGCCCCGGCATCGCCGGATTGCACGCGAAGCATGAGGTCCGCCGACGGATCGACCGGAGCGGAATCGGCGAACGTCGCCATGGCATCGGTTTCCGATAGAAGCACACAGGACAAGTGGAGCGGAGGAGGATCGAACTCCCAACCTCGGCATTGCGAACGCCGCGCTCTCCCAGTTGAGCTACCGCCCCGACAAAGGAACCGCCGCCATCATCAGGAGCGCCTGTGCGCGCCCACGCGCGATCTCCCGCCGAAACAGCGATGGTATGGCACCCGCGTGGGCCTGTCCAGTCTGCCGGAAAAAGGACCCCTTTTTTCAAATCGACTGGCTACACTACACACATGATCGTCCCCCCGATTGTTGTCCGCGGTGCGCGCGAGCACAACCTCCGCAATGTCACAGTTGGCCTGCCGCGAGGCAGGCTCGTCTGCCTGTCGGGCGTGAGCGGCTCGGGGAAATCGAGCCTCGCATTCGACACCCTCTACGCCGAAGGCCAGCGACGCTACGTCGAGAGTTTGTCGACATTTGCGCGCCAGTTCCTCGGTCAATTGCCGAGGCCAGATGTGGACAGCGTGACGGGCCTCTCGCCGTCGATTGCGATCGCGCAGAAGTCGGCAGGCCACAATCCACGGTCCACCGTCGCCACCATGACGGAGATCCACGATTTTCTGCGAGTGCTCTTTGCGAGGGTTGGTCAGGCCCATTGTCCGCAGTGCGATTGCAAACTCGAGGCTCAGCCTCGCGACGCGATCGTGGAGCGGATCATCGCGGCGAGGACGGATGAGAAGGTGATTGTGCTGGCGCCGCTGGTGCGGGAAGCCAAAGGCGAGCACCGGGATTTATTCACCGATCTGGTGCGGCAGGGATTCACGCGGGCCCGCGTTGACGGGCAGGTGGTGCGAGTGGAAAACCCGCCGCCACTGGAAAAACTCCTCAAGCATTCGATCGATGTCGTGGTGGACAGGCTCGTGCCAAACGAAGCCAGCCGCAGCCGACTGGCCGAGGCAGTGGATCTGGCACTTCGCACCGGTGGCGGACAGGTGATCGTGGCCCGCGAGCCAGTCGAAGCGTCGTCCGACGATCTGATTCTCTCCAGCCGCTATGCCTGCGTGCGGTGCGGCCTCAGCTTTGCAACGCCGGAACCGCAACTCTTCAGTTTCAATAGCCCGCAAGGAGCCTGCCCAACGTGCGATGGGCTGGGCGACATCTACGGCATCGATCCGGCCAAACTCATCACTGCGCCAGAGCGGTCGTTGAAAAAGG
>Ga0209829_10004135_pt1 | contig 10323 bp, 6 predicted proteins | sample C_140205_EF_Meta_FD_187311 | JGI IMG/M metagenome (GOLD analysis project Ga0209829, IMG submission 187311) | Freshwater microbial communities from Lake Croche, Canada to study carbon cycling - C_140205_EF_MetaG (SPAdes) (version 2) | ecosystem: Environmental > Aquatic > Freshwater > Lake... | reverse complement strand
GCGACATGAAGCTGCTTGTCGCGAAGAGGATCCAGAGGTTTTCTTTCCAGTCGGCAACACCGGACCTGCCTTAGCTCAAATTGAAGAGGCAAAAAAGATCTGTGAAAGATGTCCAGTTAAAGAGCCTTGCCTTGCTTGGGCACTTGAAAGTGGTCAAGATGCTGGAGTTTGGGGTGGTTTATCTGAAGATGAGCGCCGGGCGATGAAACGAAGGGCTGCACGTAATCGAGCTCGTCAAATAGAAAATCAAAATAGCTTCTAATTTGTTTTAAAGGTTATTTCACCTCTAGTTAAATCACCATCAGTAAGTAAGTTAATACTTCCATTTAGTTCATTTTTAGTTAAAGTGTTAGCAATTTGAAGCCCAAGATTTGCTGATTTTTCAATATTAAATCCAACTGGCAAGCCAGCCCCATTGTCGATTACCGATACTTTGTATGTGTCGTTAACTTTTACTATCTCTACTGATAATTGATCTCCGGAGTCAGATAAACCATGTTCTAGTGCATTATGGATTAACTCAGTAACAACTAGAGATAAAGCTGTGGCTATCTTTGAATCAAAAGAGCCAAACTCACCTTTTTTTGTGAAATTTATTTTTCTGGGATTTAATTCGATTGCACTTTTTATAATTTGTTCAAAGACCTGATCAAACTCCACTGATTCACTTGATTGATTAGACAAAGTTTCATGTACTAATGCAATCGAGGCAACCCTTCTTACTGCTTCTGATAGAGCCGCACTAGCAATTGGGTCCTCAACTCTCCTAGATTGCAATCTTAAAAGAGCCGATACCGTCTGAAGATTATTTTTTACTCGGTGGTGAATCTCTTTAATAGTGGCATCTTTAGTTACTAGTGCCCGATCTCGATTTCTAAGTTCAGTTACATTGTGTAGTAAGACAATAGCGCCAATTCGATCCTCTTCTTGAGTGATGGGAATGACTAATATGTCTATAACGCCATCTTGGCTTTCATATTCAGTTCGTCGCAGAAACTTTCCACTTAAAAGTGTTTGCCAAGATTCATCAGTTGGCTGATTATCACCTTTGGATAAAGAGGTGAAAACCTCTCCTAAATTCTGTTGTTCTAACTCGCTTTGAAAACCTACTCTACTTAATGCCGAACGAGCATTTGGTGAAGCAAAAAATATAGTTCCGTTTACATCTAATCTAATTAAACCATCACCAACTCGAGGAGCTGACTCTGAACTATAAGCACTATTACGAATTGGAAAGTTACCATCAGCAACCATTTGAAATATTTTATGAGCGATTTCTCGATAATTTAACTCAAGTTTTGAAGGTAATCGCATTAAATCAGAGTTTCGATGGCGAGAGATTATCGCCAGAGTCTTGCCCTTTAATATCACCGGGATAGTTTCTTCTTTAATCATAATTTCACCAACTAATTCCGGCTGTGTATCTCTAACAATTTCGCTATCAGACAAAGCTTGATCAATTCTTGGTCTACTACCCCAACTTATTTGAGAGCCGATTAAGTCATTGCTAAAAACTGTAGCGGCCGTTGTTGGTCTGATTTGTGCAATAGCAACATATCCTTCTGGCCAAGATTTTTCATCTTTTCTAATTGGTAGCCAAAGTACTAAATCGGCAAACGATAAATCTGCAAGTAATCGCCACTCAGATACTAACTCCGCCAGGTGTTCTACTTCATTAGGTGAAATTTTTGAATGGTCTGCGATTAACTCATCAAAGGCTGCCATGGGTCAATGGTAGAGGTTTTTCAATACTCTTTGGTTACCTAATTTTAAAGTATGTATTTGCTTTCAGAATCAATACCTAATTTTGCCCATGACATCTCTTATATTTTTTGCCAGAACCACATGGGCAGGGAGCATTTTTTGAAGTACCTCCGGCAGCACTTGGTTCGATTTCTGCTGCTGAATATTGAAGTGATTGAACTGGAGCCGGTGCGGGAGTTAAGCCTTTTGCGCCAACTTGATCACCTTCGACTTGAACCTCGACATTAAATAGATATCCAACTAGCTCTTCTTTAATTGCATCCATCATTGCGGTAAATAGGTCATAACCTTCGCGCTGATACTCAACAAGTGGATCACGTTGAGCCATAGCTCGTAATCCAATACCCTCTTGCAAGTAGTCCATCTCGTATAGGTGCTCACGCCATTTACGATCTAAAACGGAAAGCAAAATCTTGCGCTCTAACTCACGCATTACAGTTGGGGTTAAATCACTCTCACGTTTTTGGTAGGCAATTTCTGAATCTGACAAAACTCTATCTAACAATAATTCACTATCTAATGAGGATGCACCACCAATTTCTTTCAGCAAGTCATCGGCAGAAAAAGATATTGGGAACAAAGATTTAAGAGCATTCCAGAGAGTTTCTAGATCCCAATCCTCAGCTACACCAGTCGCTGTTGCAGCATTAACGTAGGCAGTTAGAGTCTCTTCTAAGAACTTTTTTACCAATTCTTTAATATCTGCGCCTTCAAGAACTTCACGTCGCTCTGAATAAACAACCTCACGTTGTTTATTCATCACATCGTCATACTTCAAAACATTCTTTCGCATCTCAAAGTTTAAGGATTCAACTTGGGTTTGAGCAGATTTAATTGCATTACTAACTATTTTTGACTCCAGCGGTGTTTCCTCTGGCATACCTGCGGCACCTAAGAAGCGCTCAACTAACCCAGAGTTAAACCTGCGCATAAGCTCATCTTGCAAAGATAAATAAAATCTTGATTCACCAGGATCACCTTGGCGACCAGAACGGCCACGGAGCTGATTATCAATGCGCCGTGATTCATGTCGCTCAGTTCCTAGAACATATAAACCACCTAACGAAACAACTGTTTCATGTTCTTTAGCAACTGCATCTTTTTGTTTCGCAATCTCTGCTGGCCACGCTTTTTCATATGCCTCAGGAGTTTCTGCAGGATTTAATCCCTGTCTTTGTAATTCAAAGTCAGCCATAAATTCGGGGTTGCCACCTAACATAATGTCAGTTCCACGACCGGCCATATTTGTCGCCACAGTTACAGCACTAATTGTTCCAGCTCTTGCAATAATCGCAGCTTCACGTTCATGTTGCTTTGCATTTAAAACCTCATGTGGAATACCACGGCGCTTTAATATTCCCGATAATTCTTCTGATTTTTCAACGCTGACTGTTCCAACTAAAACAGGCTGACCTTTTTTATGGCGAATAACAATATCTTCAGCTACCGCAGTGAATTTACCAACTTCAGATTTGTAAATTAAATCTGATTGATCAATACGCTGCATGGTTTTATTAGTTGGAATAGGAATAACGCCTAGTTTATAAATCTGCATAAACTCTGACGCCTCAGTCATAGCAGTTCCAGTCATGCCACCTAGTTTTTCATATAGGCGGAAATAGTTCTGTAATGTGATTGTTGCCAAAGTTTGATTTTCATCCTTAATTTCAATGCGCTCTTTTGCTTCAAGAGCTTGGTGTAGACCCTCGCTGTAGCGACGCCCGGCCAGCATGCGACCAGTGTGCTCATCAACAATTAATAATTCACCATCCATTACTACATAATCTTTATCTCGCTTAAATAATTCCTTCGCACGAATTGCATTATTTAAGTATCCAATCATTGGTGTATTAGCTGATTCATATAGATTTTCAATACCTAAAGCTTCTTCAACTCTGGTTACACCCTCATCAAGAATTCCTACAGTTCGCTTCTTCTCATCAACCTCGTAATGAAGATTTAAAGAGAGCCTGCCAACAATATTTGCAAACTCCATATACCACTTGGTTGCTTTATCAGCTGGACCAGAAATAATTAATGGAGTTCTTGCTTCATCAATTAATATAGAGTCAACTTCGTCAACAATTGCAAAGTTATGTTCACGCTGCACACAATCTGAAAGTGACCAAGCCATGTTGTCTCGTAAGTAGTCAAAACCAAACTCATTATTTGTGCCATATGTAATATCTGATGCATAAGCCTTGCGGCGTTCTTCTGGCGACATACTTGAGAGAATTACGCCAACTTTTAATCCAAGAAAACGGTGAACTCTTCCCATCCATTCACTATCACGTTCTGCTAAGTAATCATTTACTGTAACAATATGAACACCCTTACCAGTCAATGCGTTTAAATACGCAGGCAATGTTGAAACTAAAGTTTTTCCTTCACCAGTTCGCATCTCTGCGATGTTTCCTTTGTGAAGTGCAGCTCCACCCATTAACTGAACGTCGTAATGCCGTTGACCTAAAGTGCGTTTAGCTGCCTCTCGGACAACAGAAAATGCTTCTGGAAGGATTGAGTCTAAGCTCTCGCCATTCGCTAATCGTTCTTTAAATTTATCTGTTTTATTTCTAAGTGCAAGGTCATCTAGTGCACTAATTTCATTTTCAAACTTATTTACTTGATTGGCAATTTTTTCAAGTTCTTTAAGAGCTCTGCCTTCACCAGCACGCAAAACCTTGTCTAATAAACCCACAAAGCTCCCTCACTGGTCGAAATTATGAAAAGTTAAATATTTCAGGTGCTTATCGTATTAGAGAATTGCGGCCCACCGTACACGGGGTGGCTACCGAGGTCATGGTGATTTTGGCTTCAAACGTGGTAATCAGCCCCAAAACAGACCTAATGGGTGCTTATTTTGAGATTGCAATTACTGTTTCAGTATTACAAAATTTATTTGATATTTTTAAAATTAGAATCTGTCGGTTCCAAATTGATCGGAAACGACTGCACAGAGTTACCATGTTGTTTCGGAAGAGTAAGAACAAAATGAGCGCCTTGATTTGGTCTTCCCCAGGCAAGGAGTTGTCCTTGATGTAATTTGGTATCTTCAAGCGCAATTGATAATCCTAATCCGGTACCACCACTTGTTCTCGCACGGGATGGATCTGCTCTCCAAAATCTATCAAATAGATATGGGGCATCTTTTTCTTCAAAGCCGAGCCCGTGGTCTCTAACTCCAACTGAAACTTCATTTTCACTTTCTTTTATTTGAATTTCAATCCTATTACCCTTGCTATGATCAATTGCATTAGAAATAAGATTACGCAATATTCGTTCAATTCTTCGGGCATCGCCTTCTATATTTACTGCTTCTGGAGGGGCGGAAATATCAAAGAGTGAGGATTTACTTGGGTGCAGATAATCAACAGTTTTCCTAACTAAGTAATTCAAATCAAAACTAACAATTCCAAGTGAAGCTGCTTCAGCATCAAACCGACTTACTTCAAGTAAGTCAGAAAGTAAAAGCTCAAAGCGATCTATTTGATTGATTAATAGCTCACTACTTCTGGCAACATTTGGATCAAAACTTGCTTTTCCTTCATAAATCACTTCAGCAGCCATTCGTAGCGTTGTAAGTGGTGTACGAAGTTCATGGGATACATCAGAAACGAATCGTTGTTGTAGCATTGAAAGATTTTCAAGCCGATCAATTTGTTGTTGGATTGACGAGGCCATCTCATTAAAAGAGTTGCCTAAACTAGCCATCTCGTCTTCACTTGAAATCACCATACGACTTGAAAGATCTCCTTGTGTAAATCTTTCAGCAACCTCTGCAGCCTGTTGTACAGGTGCAATCACACGGCGTAGTAAAAATCTTGTACTAAGAGCAATTAAGAGTACTAAAAGAAATCCAGCTAAAGTTAAGGTCCAAGCTATGGTCGCAATACTTTGATATTGAGCATTTAGTTTGAATAAATAATAAATTTCATATGCTCCACTTTTAGGGATATTTAATGTTCCACCAATTAGAAATCCTGGATATTTTTTACCATTTGAATAATAAATAGTTACTTTTTTTTCTAAAACATCTTTTGAATTTCTAACTTGATCACGAAACTCTCTAGGTATCGAGTTTAAAACTAATAATGATGGAACGGTTTGAAAAATATTTAGTTTTTTGTTCGAATTTGAAATCGGCAGGATCACAGTTTCTCTTCCAGATATTGATCCATCTTCTCTACTTGAGGCAATAAAATCTTCAACAGCTTTATTTAAGCCGGTATCCCCTTGAAACCTTGCAATATTAAAATGTGATTGAGCAACATTAAGGGCATTAGAGCTTTCAACTTTGGAAATTGCTATTTTTTCATTTATGATTGTTGAAGATACTCTTTGATAAACCGTTAAGCCGATAATTGATGTAATTGCAATGCAAGTTATAATAATAATAAAAATAATTTTAAAGCTAAGCGATTGCTTAAACTTAATTCCCAGCATAATCTAAATCTTAGTCGATCCTGCCTTATATCCAACACCTCGAACAGTTAAAACATACTCTGGGTTGTCTGCATCTGATTCAATTTTCGAGCGCAATCTTTGAACATGCACGTTCACTAGTCTGGTATCAGCTGCATGTTGATATCCCCAAACTTCACTTAACAGAATCTCGCGCGTAAAAACTCTACCTGGCTCCTTAGCAAGTGCTGCTAATAAATCAAACTCAAGTCTAGTAAGAGCTATCTCTTTGTTATTTTTTAATACTTTATGTTCCATTTGATCAATTACTAAATCCGCAATTGTTAGGGTCCCAACCTTTGTATTACGCCTTAACCTTGTGTTAATTCGGGCCACTAATTCCTGTGGCTTAAAAGGTTTAATCATGTAATCATCTGCGCCAGCCTCAAGCCCTAAAACTACATCTTGTGTGTCACCTTTTGCAGTGAGCATAACAATTGGCACCATAGATTTTTCTCGAATTATTTTACAAACTTCAATTCCGTCAATGCCTGGCAACATAACATCCAATAAAACTAAATCGGGAGGATTTGTATTAAAAAGATCCATAACAAGATCTCCCCGATTGACTAAGTCAACCTCCATTCCAGCACCGGTTAGTACGATACTGAGCATCTCTGCTAAGTCTTGGTCGTCATCAACGACCATGACTAATGGCATTTAGGAACCGTGTTCCCAGGAGTTCAAGTAGAGCTCTTGCGCTGGCGTAAGAACATCTAGTGAAGATCCCATACTTTCTAGTTTCAACCTAGCAACATCTTTATCAATTGTTACTGGAACATTGTGTAGACCAGCAGGCAAATCTTTGCCAGCCTTTAATAACCATTCAGCGGTTAATGCTTGATCAGAAAATGACATATCCATAACCGATGCTGGGTGACCTTCTGCTGCTCCTAGGTTTGCAAGTCTGCCCTCGGCAATAAGAAGAATTCGACGATTATCTGCCATTACATATTCGTCAGTTTGATGGCGCATCTTTGAGTTTTTTTGCTTGGCATTCTTTTCAAGCCATGCAACATCAATTTCGATATCAAAGTGACCTGAGTTGGCAAGAATTGACCCATCCTTCATTTGCTTAAAGTGCTCATCACGTAATACATCTCGGTTTCCAGTGACAGTTATAAATATTTCCCCGATTGCAGCAGCTTTTGTCATTGGCATGACTCTAAAGCCTTGCATAAGCGCATCAAGTGCTTTTGTTGGATCAATTTCAGTAACAATAACTTCAGCGCCTAATCCTTTTGCGCGCTCTGCTACGCCTTTGCCGCAGTACCCAAACCCGGCAACAACTACTATCTTTCCAGCAATTAAGGTATTAGTTGCACGAAAAATTGCATCAAAGGTTGATTGTCCAGTGCCGTAGCGGTTATCAAACATATGTTTTGTGTCAGTGTCATTTACAGCAATCATTGGAAACTTCAATGCGCCATCTTTAGCCATCTGACTTAGTCTAATTACTCCAGTTGTTGTCTCTTCGCAACCAGCCATTACTCCATCTATTAACTCAGTGCGGGTAGTGTGTAATACATTAACTAAATCGCAACCATCATCAAAAACTAATTGTGGTTTTATATCAAGCGCTGAGTTTAAATGCGCATAATATCCATCACGATCAACTGCATTCCTTGCAAAAACTGAAATACCGTATTCGTGTACAAGCGCAGCGGCTGTGTCATCCTGAGTTGAAAGCGGATTTGATGCACAAAGTGCAAGATCTGCACCTCCTGCTTTTAATGCCAACATTAAATTTGCGGTCTCGGTTGTAACATGCATGCAAGCTGCAATACGTACACCTGTAAATGGTTTTTCTTTAGCAAAGCGCTCTTTAATCTGTGCCAGTACCGGCATATTGCGAGCAGCCCATTCAATCCGCTTTTTTCCTTCACTTGCAAGTGCTGGATTTGCAACATCATTTTTAATCGCGGTTGTGGTGCTCATTTACTCTCCTATGGATTAGTTCTTATCAATGGTTTTATCAGTTTTAGGGGATAAAGATACCCTGCCTTACTGGTCTTTATCACCTCTAAATCAAAGACAGGACTGTGTCTCTAATCTTTACCATCTCTTTTTCAGTATTGGCCTCAACATTAAGTCTTAGTAAAGGCTCTGTATTGGAAGGTCTTAGGTTAAACCACCAGCTATCAGCCGTAACGGTTAAGCCATCTAACTCATCAATCTGATACTTATCATGATATTTATCACGGATTAACTTAATTGATTTAGTGGCATTTTTTACCTTGCTATTTATCTCACCACTTGCTGAATATCTATTAAAAGGCTTTAGTAGTTCAGAGAGGGTGCATTTACTTGCCTTTAATTCTGCAAGCGCATATAAAGCAGCCAGCATTCCAGAATCAGCTCGCCAAAAATCCGCAAAATAAAAATGTCCGGAGTGTTCACCGCCAAAAATCGCACCAGATTCAGCCATCAAACTTTTTATATACGAATGCCCTACTCGACTCCGTACAGCTTTACCACCATTTTCAGCAATAACCTCTGGGACGGCTTTCGATGAAATTAAATTATAGATAATTGATGATCCAGGTTTTTCTTTTAATTGGCGAACTGCAATTAATGAAGTTAGTGCTGAAGGATTTACTATCTGACCTTTTTCATCAATTAGAAAGCACCGATCGGCATCTCCATCAAAAGCTAAGCCGATATCTGCGCCCTCTTTCTTAACTCTTTTTTGGAGATCTTTAAGATTTTTTGCTTCAATAGGATTTGCTTCATGATTTGGAAAATTTCCATCTAGTTCAAAATACATTGGAATCAAATCAATGTTTATCTGCTCCATTACTGCTGGAGCAGTAAAGCCGGCCATACCGTTTCCGGCATCAATTACAACCTTTAACTTACGTTTGCTAAATGTGTTTTTAGGAAATTGAGCTAAAAGATAATCCCCGTAATCTTGTAATAAGTTTTGATTTCGTATGGAGCCAACTGGGCGATTTGATATTGGAACACCATGCTCAATTAATTCACGAATTTTAACTAAACCAGATTCTTGTCCAATTGGCTTAGCTCCGCTTTTACAAAGCTTCATCCCGTTGTATTTTGCAGGATTATGACTGGCAGTAAACATTATGCCTGGTAAATTTAATTTTCCGGATGCAAAATACAACATATCTGTTGAAGCTAGGCCGATTCTAATTACATCCATACCTTGGCTAGTTGCACCATCTGAAAATGCATCTGCTAATAGTGGTGAAGAAGGGCGCATATCTTCTCCGACAACAATAGTTGCTGGTTCACGTTCGTATTCTAAAAATTTGGCAAATGCAGTACCGAGTGAAAAAGAAAAATCTGGTGTGATTTCATCTTTTACCAAACCTCTGATGTCATACGCTTTGATAATCTTTTCTAACATAACTCTCTTAACTTAGATGTTATTAGGAATAATAAATTAATTTGAGGGTAATACGCGTAAATGCCCTCGGCGTCCTAGCTCTGGTTGCATACCTTTATTGGTTACATCAGAATTTGCTACTTCTCTTACAGCATTTGCAATAGCCATTAGATCTTCATCGGTTGGTCCAGTGTTGTAATCAACTACCTCTTCTTTAATTACATTCCATCCAACTGGAACTGTTAATCGTTCACTATGCACAGCACAAAGATCATAATTATGTGGCTCTGCATAGGTTGAAAGCGGGCCAAGCACCGCAGTTGAATCAGAGTAGATATAGGTAAGCGTTTTTATTGCAGCACTAGTACAACTTGCTCTAGAGCATCTACGTCCAGACAACTTCTTCATATGAACAGATTAATACTCTAAGGCTATAAAAGTTGGGATTTAGCCCCGACTTATTACGCCAGCATCGGAAACTGGCTCAGCTGCTGTTTCTAAATTAGCACCATTATTCATTGGAATGGTGCTACTACCGATCGAACCAACTTCCGGCATGAATATAACTCCGCCCGATATACCTTTGTTCTTAGCAGTAACTTGTAAACGATTTAACCCAACGGGGGCTCGCCAGACAACGAAATCAGATCCACTTATATTTTGTTCAATCTTTTTACCATTAACACTGCTGGCTGAAATATGAACATTTATACGATCGCCAGAAAAAGTTAAAGTCGGCCTTGATCCCG
>Ga0209829_10004134_pt1 | contig 10324 bp, 12 predicted proteins | sample C_140205_EF_Meta_FD_187311 | JGI IMG/M metagenome (GOLD analysis project Ga0209829, IMG submission 187311) | Freshwater microbial communities from Lake Croche, Canada to study carbon cycling - C_140205_EF_MetaG (SPAdes) (version 2) | ecosystem: Environmental > Aquatic > Freshwater > Lake... | reverse complement strand
TTCTGAATAAGTTTCATCAAATCAATTTGAACTCTACCAATTGTATTATAATAATGCATAACATTGTCACCTAGTGCTGCAGATGATAATTTTACATTTTCTTTAAACTCTGTTCTGGTACTAATTCGACTAATATATCCAAATTCATCCACTCTATTAATTTTCATCCGACCATGAATATATTTTTCATCGAAACCATAAATATTATAACCAGTTAGAATATCTGGGTCTTCTTCCTGAATAATTCTCTGAAAATCAATTAATAAATTCTGCTCTTTATCATAACTTAATACTGTTGCATCATCAATATCATCACAATCTTTAAGCGTCAAAATATATTTCTTCATATCTTTTTCACCAAATGTATAGAATACCATACCAATTTGTATAATAGGATCTTCTTTTCTATCTGGTTGTGGAAATTGCTCATCGTGACTATAACATTCCAAGTCAAAAGAACATATTTTAAATTTAGCCATACCTAATTTAGGTGGATCTACAAACTTATTCTGAGATTCAACATCTTCATAATTAATCCGCAAATGATAATCCGTAAATGTCTTTAATGATTTATCTTGCCGATATTTACCCTTCGGTAATTTAACCCACCCACATGACTTAATATCTTGTGTGTGCATAAATCGTAACATCGGGTCAAAATTAGACTCGTATAACTGAAATTTTTCCGATTTATATCCCATCCTTATATCTATAATACCATCTTTTGATCTATTATGATAAAATTTCATACTATCACTGGTCTTAAACTGCACCATCAAAAAATTAAATTTCTTATCTGCCTTAAATCCATAAAATTCTTTCCATGCAGTTAAATCCCATTTACAAATATTTACACCATGATCTTTGCTCATTCCTTTCATTCCATTAATAAACTTTTGTATGTCAGTTGCTGTCCAACTCCTCGGTACTTTAACAAAAAAATACGGAAAGAAGTTATATACCGACACTGTAATAGATAATCCAGTATTTGTCCTACCAAAAAATCTGATAATAAATCGTCGATCATCATCATCTCCAACATTTTCAGACTGCCAATCAATTATATTTATATATACGTCATCCGACGCAGGTTTTATGATAATTTCTTCAGCCATTCTTTATTATACTAATATAATAAATAATGTTTATTTCTATAATTTATAATTTTCAATTTATTTTAAAAATCATAATCAACAACATATTCTTCAAACAAATCATCTTATACTTATACTTCGTATTCTTAAAATTATCAATATTGTGATTTGTCGGCAACTTAAATATTATCATTTTTGTTCCACTCTCATTATTAAATAAAATATCTATCATTTCATATAATTTAACTTCTTTTTCATCATCAGTAGTAATTCCAATATCCATTTTATACTGGGATTTATAGATTGGACCACCCCACGGCGGATCAATAAACACAATATTTTGTTTTAACTTATTTATTAAATTTAAATAATTATCATTGTAAAATGAAATATTTGTTTGATTATACTGTTTCATATTATGAATCAAATACTGATACCTTGTCGTATTAATCTCATTAGCATTAATTGTTTTAAATAATGAACTAAATGATAATGTATTTCCACCAACACAAGCCATTGCATCCGTAATTGTTAATTCTTCCAAATTATCTTCTGGAAATATTAACTGATAATTTTTTCTAATGATGTCTGATATTGTTTGAGCTTTATCCGGTAAAGTAATACTATATTTTGCAACATCATCTAATAAAATATTTTTATTTGTCATATCTGGAAAAAAACTATTTTCTGTCATTCTATATTCCGTTAAAAAAACTATTAATGATTGTTTATAATAAAAACTACGTCTCGTTACACTCGTTTTCTACTAGCGTAGAAAATTCACTACGTTCAGTTTGCTTCACATACAATAAGGATTTTTTATTTAATTGTAAAAAATATATATTCTATTCATATGAGTAGAAAAAATAAATCAGATGAATTATATACAGTAAATAAAGCAAATGAATTATTATATTTAGAATTTAGAAAACTAATTAAAATCAATGAATACATATATAAAAATTCAAATGACCCTAAAGAAAAAACTATGTACAAACATAAAATTATTAGTCTAAGAAATTCTTCCAAACAAATCCAATTATATCCTAACCCTATCAAAGATTCAAAAGATATTGCTCATTTATCCGGTGTTGGAAAAGGAACCATGTCTCGAGTAGATGAATTTATAGCAAATAATAAATTATTAGAAATTAATGATTTTTGTAATAAGTATGATTGTGATATGATTTTATACAATAAAAAATCCAGTTTAATTTATGAAGATCTATTAACTATTTTTGGTATCGGTGATAAATTAGCTAATAAACTAATTAATCAATATAAATTAACTTCTGTTAAACAATTACAAAATTTAGTTAAATCTGGTGATGTTACTGTACCAGATCAAGTTAAAATAGGATTACAATATTTTGGTAAAGTTAAAAATAAAATACCTAGATCTGAAATTACCCAAATACGTGAATTTATTTATGATATATTTGAAAAATTAAATTCTAATATTATTTTTGATATATGTGGTTCTTTTAGACGTAAAAAATTAACATCAAATGATATTGATTTATTAGTAACTTCTTATGATAATGATAATAATTTATTAAAAAAAATAATTGATGAATTATATAAATATAAATTTATTGTTGAAAGCTTAACTGGTGATGAATCACCTACTAAATTTATGGGATTGTGTAAATATATGAATAATCCAATTAGACGACTAGATATAAGATATGTACCTCTAAATTCTTTTTTTCCTGCTTACTTATATTTTACAGGTTCATTTGAATTTAATGAAAGAATGAGAGGTATCGCCAAAAGACAAGGATATAAATTAAATGAATATGGACTATATAAAGGTGAAAGAGAAATCCAAATATATTCAGAACATGATGTGTTTGATATATTAGGTATGAAATATTTAGATCCGGTAGATCGAATCTAATGTTTAGGTGTAAATTTGCATTTTTTATTTTCTTTAATATTTGTAAATGATTCTTTATTATCTTTGGTACTTAAATCATTATCAGGGTTGTAGCTAGTATTAAACATATTCATGGTGCATTGATCAAGTAAATTACTTACACCTGGATCATAAGTACCACTACATACACCTAGATTAGTTACTAATTTATATTGAGCCCACACTTCAGATGAACCTAGAGGTGCATCTTTAGGAACTGGAACTGGAACGACTGCATCACCTGGTTTAAAGCAGATGGGAACAGGGCCGACAAAAACTGATTGTGTAGCATATCTATTACTACAATTTTGGCTATTACTGTTCATTATTTAGTATAATATATATAAAGAAATTTAATATTTGAAGTTAAAATATATTAAAACATAAATTAAACCTACCTACCCTAACTAATATTTTTAATACGATAATATAAATATAATCCAAAGAAATTTTTAGCAAATAAATCAAGAATATTAAACATATTATTTTTTATATCTGGTGCCATTAATGGTGCAATACCGTATAATCCCCATATTGTAAGTGTAAGATAAAATATTTTCATTGCATTTTTTGATTTTACGGCATAATTTTTATATATAATATAAAAAGTTATTGCAAAAAATAAGAATCCTAATATTAAAGATGAATTCATATCTATTGTACCTATTTCACCTAAATAACCAAAATATAACATTAAATAATTACATACAAAAATACTTATAATATTATTTTGATGTGTTTTTAAAAAATCTAAAAAATTTATTTTTTCTTCACTATTATTTTCTAGATTTTCTTCATATTTAAAATATATTATTGTTGTTAATAACATTGTTGGTGTAGTTATGACCCAATCAAAATAACGTACTGAAGCGACTTGTGGCAATGATGTCAATACCATTGATTGAATAAAAAAAATATAAAAAAAAGAATTCAACAAATTGAACACCTAGTTCTAATTTTAAAATATTTTGGAGAATTTTATGTTTTTCTGGTAAATCTACAAATAAACCATTTACTCCTATTAATCCAGTTAATAGCTGAACTATAATACTTAAATTTGTAGTAAGTTGTACTGTATTCATAATATATATATTAATATAAAATAAAATTTGACTATAATTATTTTATAAATAAATATATATGGGATTTGATATATATTGTTGTATATGTGGTAATTCATGTAAAGGTGCTGATTTTAATTATTTAAAAGGACTATTTAATGCATATAAAGTAAATATTAGTGATAAAGAATTAAAAAAAATAGAAAGTAACCTAAAATGGATTAATAATAAAATAACATTATATGCAAATAATCAAAATAAATTATGTAAAAATAATAATTGCCATGTTGAAAATCATTTACCATTTCGAGATCCAAGTTCAGACGAATATGGTATTTTATTACATTATGACTGTTGGAAATTTATAAAAATAATTTACAATATTGAATTACAATATAAAAATTTACCAGTTAATTATAAAGATGAAAATAATAAATATATCCAAGATAATACACAACCATTATTAATGAATGTAAATTATGGTGATATTAAAAAATATTGGGGTCAAGATATGGATTTTTATAATATGTATTTAGATAATAATTTATATATGTTACAAAGTCCATTATATACAGGCAAAAATGTAACTAGAATAAAAAAAATAATAAAACAAATAAAATTAAAAAAAGAATTAAGACCGAGTCCTTCTATATCTGCTACTTTTTATAAAAATAATATAATTAAAATAGGTAATAATAATAAATTTTGGATAATTAAAAATAATAAATGGAATGAAATAAAAGAAGATGTAATTAAAAAAATATTTAATATTAAACCTCTTAGTTCTTGGAATTTTCATTATTTATCTCAAATTGGAGAATTTAGTACAATTCCTTTATTTATTAATAATTTAAAAAATAATAAATTAGAATTGATTGGAACTACAAATGCTATTAAACTATTTGAAAATAGTCCAAAAAATAATAAATTTTTTCTATAAATATTTAAATATACTCACATTTTACCGCTTCTAAATTATTATTATTTTTAACTATTTGAAATGGTTTTCCACATCCATAAATTAATTTATTATTGATGTAGTTATCACAATCTTTCTTTGGTGCATGAGGGTTAATCTGTTCATTATTTGATATCAAAACTGCATGTCTAAATATACCACAGTTGATCTCTTGAATAATAATAGGATCGTTACAATGTGGGCATAAAATAATACCTTCCATATAAAATTATAAGATAAATAATTGGAATTAAAAACATAAATAATAGTATAATGCCTCCTGCATACATATATGGATTTAAAGTCTTTACCATATACGTATTACTTAAACTATACCCACGCTTTTCATAATAAGTTCTTACTCCAACACCAGATATAATAGCAATCTTTTTATATCCATATAACATACTAATATATTCAGCATATTTTAGTAGATTTGTACCCAATTTTTTATGTTGCGTTTTATTATTATCCGCATTATTTACTGTCACTGAAACTCCTAGTACATGCAATTCACGAATAAGTGCTGTATCATGTATGACTGGTAAAACACCATAATTACTGTCATTGAATCTTAAGCGTAAATATCCATATAATGTATTCTCGTCATATGAAGTATAGGATAAAAAGAATTCTGTGCCCTTTGAAGAACGAAATTTATCATATTTAAATTTAATGTCGTAAGAATTATGTTCTTTTAATTTAACTTCACGGCATCTTAGACACCTGCAAGGTAAATTCTCTTTTTCCATCTCTCTTAGAACAATATCACGCATACCGGTGCTCATAGTACCGCCAAGAATTTCTTTAGTTGGAATATCTCGAATTACTCGATTAATACGGATCCATGGTTTTACTTGACGTTTAACATATTTTAATACTTCAATTAATTCACGGTCGTTTTTGTCTGAATATGGTTTATATAACCCTTGATCATACCATTCCTTAATCTTTGTCCAATTTACTACCATTGTTGGATATAATTTCCATTGATCTACTTGATAGTTTTCGTCGTCTAAAATTTCTTGTAACATAATTTTATCTTTTTCAGGTGATGAAAAAGGTAAATCTAACATAATATGAATATCAACTTTAAATCCATTTTGTTTTAAAATATAAATACCCCATTTATTTTCTTCATTAGTACATTTACGATTAATCTTTTTCAAGATATAATCATCAGTATGCTGTACACCAATTTGAATTCGAGTTACTCCATACATTCTAAATAATTGGATGTCGGTCAAGTCAATATCTGGTTGATAGTGAGTATTCTTTTTAGTAATCCAATCGGGTCGTGTTTCAATTGTTAATCCAATAATTCTATGCGTTGCTGTTTCATTAATTTTTTGCTCTTCTTCAATTGATTTCATTGCTCGTACATTTACACCAGTAAGATAAAATTTCTTAAAATCATAATAACAATTGCAAACATAGTACAAACTTGTCATAAATTCCATCAAATAATCTCTGGGATAAAAATTAAATGTACCACCTGATACAATATATTCTAATTTGCACGGATTATCCGATGAAGGATCAATATGTCCAGTCATTTCTAAACTTTTAATTCGATCTAAACTTTGTTTAATCGGATCAAAATTATTATGAATAGCCCGAGCACACCCTGGCTCACTTGATAAATATGAACGAGGTTGAGTCATTTTACCATCTTTATCCGTTTCTTGCGGACAATAATGACAATCCATTGGACAACTGAATTTACTAGGACCAGTAAATACAGTAATTACAACTACACCAGATCCGCTACGAGCTGAACTTTTTTTCATAAACACTTCTAAACTAGGATTAAATTTAATTTTTTTTTCGTTAAGCATTTGACGATAATAATGAAATAGAGATGCTTTATTAACATTTAATTTATATTCTCGAAATAACTTTGTTACAGTTGTGGTGTAATCATTTCTATCTTTATATTTTTTACTTGTTAGTTTAGTAAAAAATTCATCTAATATTTCTTCCTTAATTTCTGATACAGAAGCTTTTTTAAACTCACCTGCAAATACATCCTCTATATCAGCAATCGTATAAGTAGTTTGCTCGTTCATTTTTATTCTTATTAAATTATTAAACTTAATAATAATAAATTCAACTTTTTTAATCTGATGATGAGTCTGATGGTGATGAAGTAACTGGTGATTTTTTCTTGCTCATACCTAAATATATCCAATATCCTCCTATACTTAAACATAAAAATAATCCTCCTACCAACAGTATTATTCCTAATCCTTTTACTGCTTCTGGTGCAGCCAATATTACTATACCCAATATAAAGGCTACTAAACCAGCTACAAATAAAAATATTAAAAATGTTGGTAAATTAAATCCTAACTCAAACATTCTATATATATTTATTGCACAATTTCTTTTTGTTTATAATAATGTTCATAGATATAATATCCTCCTGTACCTAACGATAATAATAAACCAATAGCTACCATAAATCCAGCAATACCAGTTGTATTCATTGGACTAGATAATAATACAACACCTAAAATAAATAATACAACACCGGATATAAATAAGTAGGCTAGTAAATGATTCATTAGTATATATATTTAAATTTGAAATAAATTTATTTTATAAATGTTATTTAATTATAAAATGTCTTATATTACCCTATTATCTTTTTGGTTTCCTATAGATGATTTAAATACAATACCAAAATTTTGGTTTGATAAAAACCCTGATACTGATTTTTATATTAAAGAAAATTTTTATAATTTACTAAAATTAGCTGAAAACCATAAATTAAATTTTTGGAAAACAAAATGTAATGGTCATCTAGCACTAATAATTTTATTAGATCAATTTTCTAGACATATATATCGAAATACAGTAGATGTTTATAAAAATGATATCATTGCATTGAATCACGCACGTGAATTTTTCTTAGAAAATAGAGAGAAAGATCTTACTATCTTAGAAAAAATGATGGCTTTAATGCCATTTCGTCATGATGAAACAGTTGAATCATATGAATTTGTATTAAACTATATTAAAAATGATCCTACTAATACTGATAAATTATGGGATAAATTTAAATTACATACTAATTTAAAATATGAGCAAATTAAAAATAGTATGGTTCATGATAAATATCATTTCTATGGTATAGAATTTACAGAAATATTAGAATATCCGTGGATTATGTGTGAAGATAAACATCTTACATCAAATATTACAGATACATTAAAAAATTATCTTAGGATTAATTATAAAGATAATAATTTAATTATTGTGTCGTTATCAGGTGGTGTAGATAGTATGGTTATATTATATAATTTAGCTAAATTAAATTTATGTAAAGTTGTTGCTGTACATTTAGATTATCATAATCGTGAAGAAACTGGATTAGAAGCTGAATTTTTATTCAGGTTTTGTGAATTATTAGATATTCCATTATACTATAGATATATACATGAAGGTTCTAGAAAAGAAAGTGATAGAGAAGAATATGAGAATTTAACAAAAGAAATTAGATTTAATATGTATAAAAAGGTACAAAATTTATATCCAGAATATAATCATCTTGGTGTTGTTCTCGGACACCACAAAGGAGACTTACAAGAGAATGTTTTCTTCAACTTGATGAAAGGAAGATCATTAACTGATTTATCTGTCATCAAAGAATCATCTGAAATTATGGAGGTAAAAATCCTTAGACTACTTATCAGCCATCCTAAAAAGGATATTTTAGATTTTGCTAAAAAATATAATATACCATATTTTAAAAATACAACACCATCTTGGTCTAATAGAGGTAAATATAGAGAAATTATTGAACCTGCTATAGTTAATACATTTGGTACTGGTGTATTAAATAATATATCCAAAATATCAAATGAATCAGATGAATTACAATTAATCATAAAAAGTAATATTATAGATCCATATTTTAAAACTATTAAAGTAATTGATAATGTTCATTATTTACCTATTACACCAAATCAACCAATAACTTATTGGAAATATATTTTACAAGAATGGTGCCATAGAAATAAATTTTCACAAATTAATTATAGATTATTATCAATATTATATAATAAGATATATAGTACATATAAAATATCAATATGTTGTAATGAAAAACTAAAAATTATTATTGATAATAATACATTAATATGCAAAATTGAAATTTAATTTACTTAATTTAATTAATAATGTTCTAAAAATGTCGCTCTCTATACTTGATGATATTATTGATTTTTTAGCTGTTTTTCCATATGGATCATTAAATAAATTAAAATCTTCAATTAAATTGATTGATAATGCAACTTTTAATATAATATTAACCGATTTTAAAGATAACAAATTTATATCATTAGAAATAATAAATTCTAGTTTAATTCGTGAATTTGTTTCTGTTATTACTACTGAATATAATGAAAGACAATCTATAATTTTGTCAAAAAAAAATACTACACATGTTGTAAAAACAATTATTAGTCCTGTAAGCGTACCACGTATCCCGCCTACTCCTGTAACTGCACCAAGTATCCCACGTACTCCTGAAATAATAACACGTATTCCTGTTACTTCTGTACTAAAAGAAAATAAACCTGTTATGACAGTAACTGCACAAAATAAGGTAGATATTGAACAACGTATTATTTATGCTATGAAATTATTTGTAAGTTTAGATGGATACAGTGATATATCACTAACATTAAATTTTTTGAAAAAAAAGAAGGTGTTTTATTCAAAATATCCTAAACATATATTTATTGAATTATTAACAAGTATGAATAAATTTAAATTTGATAAATTACATACTTTTTTTATATTGAAGTAAAATATTAATTTATTTTTTCTAATATAGTTAATCCATTATTATTCACATAACGTTCTTTTAATACCCATTGTTTATTATTTTCTAAAAATTCTTCAATTGCTTTCCATAATCCACACGTTATTTCATCAACTGGGATCCCAGATGATATTGATTGTTCAATTGGATTCCAACCATTTCTAATTGTTTCACCTACAATTTCATCCACTGTTGTATCATGCATTATTATATATTTATTTGTAATTTTTGAAAATTTATCTAATTCTCTTTTGAGTTGTCCATATACATGCCATGTATCAATAAATGTTAAATCCACATTTGACTTAATATCCAAATTTAAATCATTTATCCATTCATAAGAAATATTTATATCTAAATCACTTGTATTTTCTAATAATTCATTAATATTACATTTTTCAATATCATTTAATAATAAATATTTGGTTGATTTATTATTATTTAATAAACCATACGTTAATG
>Ga0209829_10004133_pt1 | contig 10325 bp, 7 predicted proteins | sample C_140205_EF_Meta_FD_187311 | JGI IMG/M metagenome (GOLD analysis project Ga0209829, IMG submission 187311) | Freshwater microbial communities from Lake Croche, Canada to study carbon cycling - C_140205_EF_MetaG (SPAdes) (version 2) | ecosystem: Environmental > Aquatic > Freshwater > Lake... | reverse complement strand
GTGGTTTCCAGGGCCATCTGTTCGCGAAGTTCGGCGACCGTGCCCAAAAACCGCAATTGCCCCCGCACCATGATGCCCACGCGATCCGCCAACTCCTCGGCCATGGCCAGCGTGTGTGTCGACATGAACACGGTCATGCCCTCGCGGGTCCGTGCCTTGATGAGGTCCTTCACGATGCGCACGCTGCGAGGATCGAGGCCCACCATCGGCTCATCCAGCACGAGCACGTCCGGGTCGTGGAGCAGCGAGGCGGCGAACACCAGCCTTTGCTTCATCCCCAGCGAGTAGCTCTCCGCCAGATCATCCGCGAATTCCGCCAGCTCAAAGTGGTCGATCTCGGAGTCGATCTTCTGGCTGGCCGCGTGCCGGGGCATCCCAAACATGTCGGCGATGAACCAGAGGAATTCCCTCCCAGTGAGCTTGTCGTAGAGCGTAGGCTCGTCGGGCACGTAGCCGACGTGCAGATGGGCGTTGCGGGGATCCTTCACGACGTCGTGCTCACAGACACGAATTTGCCCCCGCAGCGGCCGCAGCAGCCCCACCAACATCTTGATCGTGGTCGTCTTGCCGGCACCGTTTGGGCCCAGCAGGGCGAAGAGTTCGCCCCGTGGGATCGACAGCGTCAGATCCGAAACGGCAGGCTTGGATCCATAGGTACGCCAGACATGGTCGAATTCGATCATGGCGTCTCCGCCCGGGCTTGGTCGCTGGCCGACTCTGCCACCGCAGCGGATTCGCTTGACTGCGTTCTGGTGCCCGGCTCCGCATCGATGCCCGCAATGAGTCGTTCGGCTGCCTTATCTGAACGCCGCACGAAGACGAGCTTGGATCCAAGAAGCGCCGACTCCTGCTTCAACACCCTGCCGCTGCGGTCTACCCACAGCCGGCAGCGCGGCTCATGGTGGCTGGTCGGATCGGAGCGGTACTGCACAACGTCGACTCGCACCAACACATCTTCCCAAAAAATCGACTCCTCGCCGGTCACCTCGGCATGAAGAATCTCGATCGGGGCGTGCCCCGGTCGCAGCGGGCTGTAGATGGGAACGGTCCATCGCCGGCTCTTGTACAGGCCTGGCAGCGTGGCCTGCGGCGAGAGTTCGTCACCGATCGCAATAGCATTCGGCAGATATCGGGTGGTGGTGTAGTGCATGCCACGGGCGTTGAGACTGACCGTGGCCTCGCCCTTCTCGATGGTGCCGCTGAGAAACACGCGGTCGGCTGTGGCCGGCACGATGATGGTCGAACTAAACGACCGCAGATCGCCCTGCGGATCGATCGACAGTCGCCCGCGGGCATCGAGCGCCAACGACATTCCTGGATCGAGCGACTGGCGCAGCAGTATCTTGGTCCACGCTGGAAGCACCTCGTCGATGGGGAGGTGATCAAAGTGGAGCAGGCTCTCAACCTCCATGCCCCCTTCCTCGGTGCGCTGCGATCGGCTGGTGGCCCAACCCATTGGCCGTTCGTTCAGGACCACGGTCCAAGCCACTGGAATCAGGCGGTTGCCGGCCGTGTAGAAGGCCTGAGATCCGGGAGGCGATCCGGGGCAGAGCGACGGCAACACCTTCGCCATCACCAGCCAGCCGCTGGTGGCAAGCCAAAACACGATCACAATGGGCGTCAACCAGGGTCGCTGCAGCATGATCTAGCCGTTGTGGCCTTTCCTGATGGAGTCATGACGCTCACCAGTGCACACTTCGAATCTATCAAGTCTTGCACATCTTGCTTCAACCGCCGCCGGCTGCGGACAGCACGATCAACCCGTCTGCCAAAGCCGCAAAAAGGGAGGCATTCGATTGGCCCACAACTCGGCCGAAGGACAGATCAAGTCTTGTCCGTAAAACCATCGATTTTCTACCAGAACAATGATAGCAGTCCGGTCCGAAGGAGAAGGAAAACTTGCAGGATTCTCATCAAACGCGGAATTGCCGACCGCCCTTGGTGCTCGTAGACTAAGGTTCCTAAGGGGCGAGATTGAAACTGCGCATCACTCAATCGCCGTACGATTCGCTGGAGTGACATTCGATGGAACATACCGTCTGCTACCATCAAAACTGTCCCGTGTGTGGCCGGAATCTGAAAATCGGCGTCATGCTCCTCGGCCGACGGGTGTATTGCCAGCACTGCGGAGGCCGGTTCATAGCCACTGATGCCGCGACGGCCGACGGCTGCCCGCCGAAGGCAGCCCGCCCGCAATTGGCTGTGGTGGACGAACTGATCGAGCGGGCGGCCGCGATGCTTGGGCAAACCTCCCGCTGAAACGTTCCGCGGCACGTATCCCATCCGCCGGTTCAGGCATCGCCCCTGATTGCCTGCAGCCGCTGCCAGTAGTCGGGAAACGTTTTGCCCACGCACGCAGGGTCGGCTACACGAACGCCCGGCACCCGCAGTCCTGCCAGCGCCAGGCTCATCGCCATCCGATGATCGTCGTAGGTCGCAACGGTCGCGCCGTGCAGCCCCGCAGCCCCTCCCCCCGCTGTGGCGTCCGCACCTTTTGGATCGATGGTGAGCCCGTCGGCGTGTTCGATGACGGCAGCTCCCAAGCGACGGAGTTCGCAGGCGAGGTCGCCGATCCGGTCGGTTTCCTTGTCGCGGATGTGGGCGACGTTGCGGATGGTGGTCGGGCTGTCCGCGAATAAAGCGACCACGGCGAGCGTGGGAACCGTATCGCTGATGGCATTCATGTCGATGTCGATCCCGCGTGATGCGCGGCCGGCCACGGTGATCGATTCGGAGGCACCGTCGTTCCAGGCGACCACGCAACCCATCCGGGCAAGCGCGTCGGCAAAGCCGATGTCTCCCTGCATGCTCCGGCGGGAGAGCCCCTCCACCCGCACGCTCCCGCTCGTGATAGCTGCCGCAGCGAGAAAATAACTCGCCGCCGAAGCGTCGGGCTCGATCGGGTAGGTGCGGGCTGCGTAGCCCGACGGCGGAATGCGCCAGCCGCGATCGGCCGCAGGCTCGCAGACGGCGCCGAATGACTCCATCACGCGACGGGTCATCTCCAGATACGGGAGCGAAACGAGCGTGCCCGCGAACTCGATCTGCATCCCCTGACTGGTGCACGGCGCCACCATGGCCAGTCCGCTGGCGAACTGGCTGGAGGTGCTGCCTCGAACACTGGCCCTGCCGCCCGCGAGCCCCTGCGAACGAATCACGACGGGCGGACAGCCGCCCGGGCTCTCGGCCATCGCATCGACGCCCAGCGACTGGAGCGCCTCGAGCAGATCACCGATGGGACGTTTCCGCATCCGGGGCGTGCCGTCGAGCCGGTACGTGCCCCGACCAATCGCGCACACCGCCGACAGAAAGCGGATCGTGGTGCCGCTGGCAGCGCAGTCGATCACAGCCTGCGCAACGGGCACCGTGCCACCCGATCCCGTCACGCGGATCTCGCCCCGCGGCCAATCGGCGGCGATGCCAATGCCGAGATCTGCCAGGCCTGCGGCCATCACACGGGTGTCCTGGCTGTCGAGCACGCCGGTGAGCAGACTCTCGCCGTGGGCCAACGCCGCGCAGACGAGCGCACGGTTGGTGATGCTCTTGGACCCCGGCGGGCGGATCGCACCGCGGATGGGATGCAGGCAGAGGGGAATTTCGAGAGCGTCTGTCATGATCGGGAGGAAAACTCGATGTGGTCAGCGAAGGGCACTGTCGCGAGCCGCAGGGGCCTTGGCCGGGATGGCTCACAACACGGAACGCACGGATTGTTTCACGAAAAGAACGCCACGAATAGGATACCACCATGCACTGTTCCTCTGTTGCCCCTGTCGCAGCCTACGACTTCGTCGTCCCGCCACTGATCAGGTTTGGGGCTGGCCGGATCACTGAGATCGGCGACGTGGTCGGGCTCTGGGGACGGCGGGCATGGATCGTCGGTGGGGGCAGGAGCTTGACGGCATCCGGAGCCCGGCAGCGGATCGACGCAAGTTTTTCTGCTGCCGGCATCGCATCGGAGGTCATCGCAACGAGCGCGGGCGAGCCCACCGTCGATCAGGTGGCCGCGATCCTCGCCAGACTTCCCCGCGGCGACCGCACCGGCGTGGTGGTGGTCGCGGTGGGCGGCGGAGCCACGATCGATCTGGCCAAGGCCGTCGCGGCACTGGCCACCAACATGCCCGACACAACCACTCCTGACCATGGGCAATTCGATAGCCTGGTCGTCGATCATCTTGAAGGCGTCGGCCGTGGCCTCACGATCAAGCACTGGCCACTGCCGTTGGTCGCGGTGCCGACCACCGCCGGCACCGGTGCCGAGGCGACCCGCAACGCCGTGATCTCCTGCCCGCGGCGACGCTTCAAGAAGAGCATGCGAAGCCCGATGATGGTGCCGCGGGCGGCGATCGTCGATCCTGATCTGACCGAGTCGTGCGATCGCACCACGGTCGCAGCATCTGGTCTCGACTGCATCACCCAGTTGATCGAGTCGTTCGTGTGTCGGTTTTCGCAGCCGCTGCCGCGGAGCCTTGTCATGGAAGCGCTGCCTCGGGCGCTCGACAGCCTGCCGCGATTGCTCGCGGCGGATCGGGCGGGCTTTCCTGCCGAGCAACGTGCCGCAGACCGGGGGGCACTGAGCCACGCTGCGTTGCTCTCCGGCATCGCGCTCGCCAACTCGGGTCTTGGGATGGCACACGGCGTGGCGGCGGCATTAGGAGTGGCCTGCGGCATGCCGCACGGCATGGCCTGCGCACTGATGCTGCCCGTCGCGGTGAGGGTCAACCGCGAGGCCGCCCGGGATGATTTCGCGTTGCTCGAGCAGTTGATCGCCCCAGATGCATCGCGCGACCCGGCCATGGCGGCAGAAGCCTTCGTCGCCCGAATCGAACGGCTCTGCCGGGAAGCAGGCGGTCCGCAGCGGCTGTCGGAGGCTGGCGTGGCCGCCGACCGGATCGATTGGCTGGCCGAGCATTCCGGCGGCATGAGCATGCGGGGCAATCCAGTGGACCTCGGGGTGGCAGAGTTGCGCAGCGTGCTGGCTGCCATGGCATGAATGGCTACCGGGATGGCAGGAACTGCGTCGCGGAGGCACGAGCGATCCTCAAGCGTTCGCCGACCCCCTCGCCTCCGTTTCCCGGCTTGTCAGGTCGTCGCGACAGCTCTTCGAGATACGCTGTAGACCGCATCCGACTTTGGTGGAGCACCGGCTTCGGGGGCGGCAAAAGTCTCGTCGCGGGGGCCGAGGCGGCCCAACGCTCCTCGAGCGTTCGCCGACCCCCTCGCCTCCGCTTTCCAGTTTGCCAGGCCGTCGCTCCAGCTCTTCGAGATACGCTGTAGACCGCATCCGACTTTGGTGGAGCACCGGCTTCGGGGGCGGCAAAAGTCTCGTCGCGGGGGCCGCGGCGGCCCAACGCTCCTCGAGCGTTCGCCGACCCCCTCGCCTCCGTTTTCCAGTTTGACAGGTCGTCGCGACAGCTCTTCGTGATGCGCTCTAGCTGCCCGCCGCATTCGCAAATACAGGGTCGTCGAGCAGCGGCATCAGCGCTGAGGCGTCTGCACCGCCGGCCTCGGCTTTTTCCAAGTGCTCACGTGCCCGTTGCGGATCCGACTCGGGCTTGGCAAGGTGATAACTGCCAAGATAGAGGTCGTTGGCTGGCTTGTTGTCAAACCACTGCGTCACGATGGCCAGCACGATGCCGGCTGGGATCTTGTCCGGTGGGCACGTCTTGCTGCCCCCCGCCACGCGATAGATAAACTTTTCATCGTCCACCTCCACGACGGCAATCTTCTTGCCGTTCACTTCAAACTCGTCTCCCGCCTTGACCGCCGCCAAGGCCTTCGTGCGGAAGTCAAAGAATCCCTTGACGTAGGTCGCGAGCTGCCGCCATCCGTTGATCCGGCTGCGAGCCTCGTCGCTCGTTGCCTTCCGCGACACGGTTTCAAGCAGCCTGTCGACGGTGTCGTGCTCCTGCCGTTGCATCGCCTTCAGGACTTCCGCCAGCGGCTCGCTGAGGCTGCGAGATTCCTCCATCGCGGCAGCGACCGGCATCTCTTTCGGCGGCGCGTCTTGCATCGCCTCCTCCTGCATCGCTTCCTCTTTCTCTGGTTCCTTCTTTATCGGTTTCTCCGGCGGCCGCCGCGGCTTGACGGGCGGCGTCGGCGCAATCTCCGGCATCGGCAACGGAGCTTCCTCCGGATCCGGCTGCGGCGGTCGCTGGAGGTCTTTTTTCGGTGGCGGGGTCTTGGACGGCGGTCGGCTCGTCGACACGGCCCGATCATCGTTTGGATGACGAGGTGGCCTGACTTCGTCTCGCTCAAGACGCTTGGGGATCACGGGCTGATTGACCTGGGCAACGTCACGACCGGACGGAACGTGCGCCTTTTTTTCCTTTTCCTGCACCTGCAGCTTGTAAAAAACCAATCCGCCGGCCACAGCAGTGAGCGCCAGCAGAGTCAACACGCTGCCTAGGACCGGAGTTTGCTTGCGGTAGATCGTTTTGCGAATCCTGATCTGCTCTTGCCCGCCGCCCGACTGCCATTGCCCGTCGGCATGAACGCTCTCCGCTTCGGGAACCGCCGGCGGCCCGCCAGCGCCGGGCACCGGCGGCGGCAACCACCGGGCACTGCCCGCGCCCGCCGTCGCCATGTGAGCCGGCCGAACTTCAGGCCGGGCTGGAGGAACCAACGTCGATGGCGGCGGCGGCATCGTCAGCCTGCTCGAAGCATCAGGATGGCTTCGCGGTAGAGCCGCCGCGATTTCGGCGAGCAGCTTTTCCCTCGCTTCCTCCACCCGTTTGATGAGCCCCGACCGGGCCAACTCGAAAGGCCCAGGCGAAATGGAGCGGAGCAGGTTCAACCGCGATTCGGCCGCCCGCACCACGGCCAGCGGATCCCGCTCTTGCGGCGCGACCCCCAGCACCCGCCGGACATCCCCGAGATCGACGGCATCCAGGCCGAGCCACTGTCGGCAGGGATCAAAAGGAGCATCGGTCGACATGGACTGTATCCGAGGCGTCTGGTGGTGAAATCGGGCAACGCTTCTTCGGCCAGGATTCTAACAAACTCCTTTGTCAGGCATGTGCAAGTTGAAAACTTGCACCCACATGGGAAAACTTGCACCCACAAAAGGCTGGGGCCAGCTCTTTCGACCTATTTCATCTCTCCCTTCCCGTGGCGACAAGATTTCATCTTGTCGAAGGCATGTGCAAGTTGAAAACTTGCACCCACATGGAAAAACTTGCACCCACGTCTCTTGTGGCGACAAGATTTCATCTTGTCGAAGGCATGTGCAAGGTGAAAACTTGCACCCACATGGGAAAACTTGCACCCACATGGGAAAACTTGCAGCCACGTCTCTTGTGGCGACAAGATTTCATCTTGTCGGGGAAGTGCAAGTTGAAAACTTGCACCCACATGGGAAAACTTGCACCCACGTCTCTTGTGGCGACAAGATTTCATCTTGTCGAAGGCATGTGCAAGTTGAAAACTTGCACCCACATGGGAAAACTTGCACCCACATGGGGAAACTTGCACCCACATGGGAAAACTTGCTGCCACAAGCGGGCCGTCTGATGAACACATGGCGGGCGTGAAACTGTTTTGATGTACGGTCAGGGCACGGATGGATTTTCCACGGGCAGCAAGCGCCGCCGCCAGACCGTCAGCTCCGCCACCGTGTGCTGGTATTTTCGGGATGTTTCGCGGATCACAAACGGCACGTCGGCTCGGTGCACGAGCGAAAACCGAGGCTCCAGCGCCTTCGTCAGGCCGGTGAACGTGGGGAGTGGTTCGCCATGCTCGCGTCGACCGCCAATCCACTTCGCCTTGGGAGTGTATTCCTCCAGCCACGTGTAGGGTGACGTCATCACGAGCAGTCCGCCGGGGAGAATCCGCTCTGCGATCGCGCCGAGGAAAAACCCGGGGTCGTAGAGGCGATCGATGAGGTTGCCGGCGAAGACGAGGTCGTATCCGGTCAAGCGTTCCTTCAGGTTGCAGGCGTCTCCCTGCATGAACAGCACGCGAGGCCCAACATCCGCCAGTCCCAGTCGGTCGAGCGACACGGCCCGCGAGAGCGTCAGCTCACCTTCCGTTGGGATCTCGTAGAGCACCTCGTCGCCCTGCCGCAGGCGGACGCCTGCCTGGATGAACCGGGCTGAGAAGTCGATGGCATCAACGTGTTCGAAGAAACGGCCAAACTCCAATGCCGATCGCCCCACAGAGCAGCCGATGTCGAGGCACTTTCGCCGCCGATCAACCGCGACGTGCCGCATCGTTTCCTCGACGCAGGCCTTCGGGAAGTTGGGCACGCCCAAGGCGTCGGGGCCGTAATGGAATTCCAGATACTGCGTGACGAGTTGGTCGGTCTCGTAGAGCCTCGGTCCCCCGGTGATCGCCTCGTCGGCGGCATCGTCGCCGCTCCGCTCCCCGATCACCGTGCGGAATCCCGCGTGCTGGAAAAAGTGTCGGCGGAATGCGTAGCGGGCGCTTGCCAACGCCTCGTTGCCGGTCGAAATCCAGGAGCCGCCCTTGATGAGGTTGTGACGTCCGTCGAAGGTTGGCACGGAGAAATCGTCGTAGAGCGGATGCACCTCGAATCCCTTGAAGGGCATGATCGGCGTCCGCGTCCACTGCCAGACATTGCCGATCACGTCGCAGAATTCACCCTGCGGAAAGGCATCGACCGGCATGCTCGAAGCGCCGTGCTCCAGATTGATGTTGCCCGGTGCTCGCTGCCAGTCGGGCTGGTCGGCAGAGAGCTCTGCGGGAACAGTGCCGCGCAAGGCGTACCACTGCGACTCAGTCGGCAACTGCACGCATTCACCCGTTTTTGAAGACAACCACGCGCAGTAGGCCTGCGCCTCGAGGCAGTTGACCTCCACGGGCCAGTTCAGCGGCAGTGGCACCTCTGCCAGCAGGTTTCGCTGCAGGAAGCCTCCATCCCCATCACGCAGTCCGCCCTCCGCCCGGCCGCGCCGACGCCAAAACCTCGGATGCGCAGCCCGCGTGTAATGCAGCCAGCCACGGCCCTCTTCCGTCCACCACGCGTCCTGCTGATACCCGCCATCCAGAACAAACGCGAGAAACTCGGCATTCGAGACAAGCCGGCGAGCAGCCTTGAAGGGCACCAGGTGGATTTCATCCTCGCCGTATTCATTGTCCCACCCAAAAGTGTGATCGTGGTCGGCCTTGCCCAACCGAATCGTCCGGCCCTCGACGGGGAGCCACTGGTTGGCAGGCGCGGGGCCAACGGCCGTGCACTGGGCCCAGAGCACGCGTTCTGCGTCCGAGAGTTGCTCGCCGTGGCGCAGTGCATCGAGCGGCATCAGCCGCATGATCACGCTGGAGGTCTCCAGATGGATCCGCTCGTGCTCAATGCCCATCAGGATGATCCACGCCGGCGAGTCCTGTCGGATCGGCAGTTCCAGTGGCATCGACTGGATGAAGTCATCAATGACCTCCCGCAGCGAGGCGCGGTAATCGCGCACGGCGGCCACGGAGGGCCAGTCGTAATGGGCCGTATTCAGGTCGTCCCACGACATCTCGTCCACCCCGACCGCCATCATCGCCTCAAGCCTGGCATCGAGCCGTTTGGGAATGAACCGGCCAGCGGTCAGCTTGTTCACATAAAAGACGGCTGGGTGCGCGAAATAGAAGATCAGCGGATGGCGGAGCGGTTCGTACCGTTCGTAATACGCCGATTCGTCGCGGATCAGCGAGAAGAGCCGTTCGTAGAGTTCGCAGGTCTGCTGGAAATACCGGCGGATTTCCATCCGCTTCGCGGCCACCGGATCGGCTGCGTCGGGATCGCCGGTCACGAGCACGGTCTTGGTCGGCACCAGCGGCGTGGTGAATTCCGGAAGGCGGTGAATGGACGGGTGGTCGGCGATCGTCGCAAGCGGATTCATGTCAGGCTCGAGGAGAAGTGGCGGCGGGGCGACAGGGAATACCGGACGGATGCCCTAGGAAATGATAATTCAAATCCCCGCAACTCTAGACGCTGCCTGCAGACCTTCCACAAACCGGCTCGAAATCGGCGAGGAGGCCCCCAGAAGCGAGCCCACGACCGTGCCTCGATGGCAGTTGTCGCCACCCACCTGGGCGTTGGCACAGACGCCGGCGGCAAAATCACCGGCATGGCGCCAGGCCAGAAACAGGGCCGCCGGGAATGCGTCGGGGATGTAGCAGGCGGAGCTGAGCAATTGGCCCACGACCACGTCATCCGGATGGCGGTCCCAGTCGCGAATCTTGGCCGCTGAGATCCAGCCGTTGGAGTGCTCGAGGATCGCGGTGCGGAGATCCTCCCCCTGGCAGACGCGAATCAGCAACTTCGTGAGCACGTCGGCTGCGTCGAGCACCTCGTCATCCCTGTGCGTGAGGCTGACGTGCAG
>Ga0209829_10004125_pt1 | contig 10336 bp, 8 predicted proteins | sample C_140205_EF_Meta_FD_187311 | JGI IMG/M metagenome (GOLD analysis project Ga0209829, IMG submission 187311) | Freshwater microbial communities from Lake Croche, Canada to study carbon cycling - C_140205_EF_MetaG (SPAdes) (version 2) | ecosystem: Environmental > Aquatic > Freshwater > Lake... | reverse complement strand
ATTATTGCGACATTCCAACCATATGACACTAAGAGCATTGTGTATCTTATGAAGACACTCAATCATCTTATCTTGGTTAATAGTCCTTCTCATTCTATTTAGCGTAATACAACTAACGCAATCACACCGGCAACGATAGCCAGATTGATAGGGTTCTCTGCGAGTGTCCCGAAGGCATCTCCGGCGGCAGTTGTAAGAGTCTCAATGACTGCTTTTACACCTTCTACGACAACCGCAGTGGATGCTACTTGTCCTGCTGCTCCAACCAGACTTCCTCCGAAGCCACCCGTGGCTCCTGCTAAGCCGAGGCCAAGTCCGGCAGAGATACCTACGCCACCGAGAGTGCTTCCGGCGAATTGTCCCCAGGTTCTTGGAGGCGTTGCTCCTGCTCCGGCGGCTCCGACATCTCCACCGGCAGGAGGACGTGTTGTTCCTGGAACATCTGCTCCTCCACCATCTGCTCCAGGACGGGCAGGATTTGTTCCAGGCACATCTGCTCCACCAGGGGCAGAACCAGGAGGACGCTGAGCCGGAGTAGTCCCTCCGACATCTGGAGACGCACCATTTCCGGGGCGGGTTGAAGGAGTTTGAGAAGGAGCGGCAGAAGACACATCACCTCCACGAGGAAGAACAGGAGCAGAACCAGCAGCACCAGCAGCACCACGGCCAATCGGGTTAGTATAGGATACATTCCCAGCGAGATTCCTTGTCGCACTCCTCTGAACCATTATACTTCAGGCTTATTTTATTTTATGGACTGAATATATACGATGACAATTTCCCGAGGCAAGTCTTACGGCGGTTCCGGCAGTTCTTACTCTCAGCGTCCAGCACAGGCAGCCCCTGAACTGGCTCAGATTAAGATGACACACGATGGCGTAGGTGATGATACCACGCCTCCTTTTGTCCCTAAGGAGAATCTAATCCTTGCCCAAACCTCTGTTCCCAGCAACCCTTTCCAGGGTTCTCAGATTCAACTTGAGTTCCAGGTGCCTAAGCATCTTGGAAAGGTAATTGACAATCAGTTAAACTTTCAGATTACATTTACTAACAGTGACACTAACCCTGTAACCGTTGCTCTAATGCCTACTACCTTCTGGTGCGACTGGATTGAGGTTCTTTACAACGGAAACGTGGTGGAGCACATTGAGCGTGAGGAACTCCATCAGGAGACTGTTCAGTATATGACAGACCCAGAACTACTGAAGCAGGCTCGTCGTATGAACATCAACCCTCAGACTGGCGGCCTATCTACCTTCGTTGTCCCTGCGTCCTCTGCGGTGAAGAAGTCCTTCTGGCTACCTCTATGGGCAAATGCCTTTGCGTCTGCTCAGCCTTACGTGCGTGGCTTTGATGGCGACTGGAAGTTCCGTCTGTGGCTAACCAACAACTTCTGGGCTAACTCTACTGGAACAAACCCTGCCCCTTCTACTCTCTCTTACTCTATGACTCAGATGTATATGTATATGAGTGAGGCTGGGCTACAGCCCGGCGTGGAGTCTGCCGTGATGAACGCACACTCTTCTGGTGCTATCTACCGCACTGTCATCCGCAACAAATGGACTAAGACTGAGCAGCAACTACCCGCAGGACAGGAGTATCAGCAGACACTCACTGCCTTTAACACAGATTCTGCCGCTCTTGTGCTATACGTGAAGCCCCAGGATGCCTATCCTTACCAGCGTATCCAGAAACTCCAGATTGGCTCTCAGGATGACTATGATGCCTACGTTCAGATTCGTGATGCCGCAAACGGCGAACTCACTATTCAACTCCAGCCAGATGAGGTGGCTGTGGATGCCTCTCTGTATGTGCCTCTAACCTCTGTAAGCACTCTGCCTTATGATTCTTCCACTACTACTATCATTAACGCAACTGGCCTACAGAAGTTCTACCTCTTCCCCTTCTGCTCTAACATTGAGAAGGTGCTGAATGAGGGCAAGGTGTCTGGTGGCTATCTGCTAACCGGCCAGGAGCGTATCGTCATCAAGCCTGCTACTACTCTTGCTGGTGCTTACACTGGTAGCGGCACTTTCGGCAGCGGCGGCGTGAATGTGTGCGTGGTGTCTTACGAATACACTAAGATTTCTTGCCAGAACAGGCAGCCCAGTGTCCGCCGCACGGTTTAGACGCACGGTTTAATTTCAGTTCTTCTACTATAGGATGTTTAACATAGGCCATCAAAAAGTAGTTCCAAAATCGTGTCCTACTGGAGGATGTCATACTGCGTCTGGTGCCGTTTCCGGCGTATATAATTCTCACAGAGAACCTCACGGCGGGGCATACGGTGTCATAGGACAGCAACATCCAGGTGAGATAAGTCTTCAGCCTGATTCTGTTCTTGGAGTCAATCCTGTGAGCAGTTATATGATTAAACAGAGCGTTCCACACGCAACTTCTTATGGTGAAGTCGGAACTGCTCCTGCTATGCCTCAAAGAAGCAATCTGTCTGGTGGTATCATAGCAAACGTAGATGAGGTAAGGGCTTTTCTAAGCAGACTTACTCCTGCGGAGTTCTCTGTTGTTGAGAGAACTCGCACGACGTATAATGACGGTTTATTTAGAGAAGAATGTTTGGTTATAAATAACAACAAAGTCTGTGCGAGAACAAAGAATGAATGATTATAGATAATAGGAAACTATGTGTTATACGTCAAAATTACTAATGACACGTTAAGAGTCATTCACATAAAAATCTTTGGATGTTTTACATCACAAGATTTTTAACCTGAGTAAGTATAAGGACTACGCACGGCTTCTGCTGATTGCTGGACTGAAAGTAGGGATAGAGGGGCGGAAGGTTTGAGACAGAGAGTTGATGTTCGCATAGGAGTTTGGATTTGTCGCAGGAGGACGCATAGCAGTAGAAGCACCAGGGAAAGAAGGATGGCTCTGGATATGCTCGTATAGAATGAGTTCTAAGTTCCAATTGGTAGGCATAGTATTGCCTAACGCAAGATACGCTGGAGGGATGCGGAGTGTAAGAGTGATAGTATCATATGTCTTTGGCTGATTCAGAATAGCAGGCAGAGCAGGAACCTCATAATTTGCTAAGCCATTGATGTAGAAAGTGAAGGGTTCTCCACCGCTATCTACGTGAGAATCCGCATCTGAGATTGAAACAACGTTTCCCATCAAATTGCTCTGGCCACACCAATCAAAGAGAACGATGTCTTTGAATCCTCTTACAGGCTTGAATTGATACACAGCAATGGTAGAATTACTAAAGACGATAGTTCCCTGTGTGCTATCAAGCAGTAGTCTGTGCTTTGTCCATTCATTCGCATTAAGACTTCCGGAGGTGCTTACGCTCATTTCTATATTCATAGTAGGTATTTTTCCTACCCATAGTCAGAATGATGAACAAGGATGACTTGGCGAAACAAGAAGTTATGAGATGGACTATAGGAGGACTCTGTCTGTATGCGGCTTACACAACTATTACTTGCCCGTGTGAGCGTATCTTGTCGTGTCATTTACCGCAGATATATGGCTCACTCTCAGCAGCACTTCTTCTAACACTCATCAACAACCCGCCATAATATAATTAGCCTAAGTATATAGAATGTCTGGAATCGCCGTAGCAGCCGGGGCAGTAGGGATAGCCTACTATCTTCTAACACAATCTGATAAGAAGAATAAAACAGATATCTTAAAAGGATGGACTGGTGCGTTACCTGGTGCTAATCAGTCCGGCCGTCAAGAAGGCAATGTTATGGAAGATAACCCGACGTGTCCTGAAGGCACAGACTTGAATCCTAACGATGGACTCTGTTACTCTCCTTTCAACCCGTGTGGGGAATGGGATGGATTCGTCTTATCCGCAGATGGAAAGCAGTGTGTGCCTCCTGGAGGCAATCCTGCTACAGGCGAGAGTCTGGATTCAATGGATGACATCTGTGCGAAAGAGTTTGGAGAAGGTTGGTTGTATGATGAGAAAGCAAACCTCTGTAACCCTCCTCCAGGAGGCAATCCGTGTGCTGGAGCAGGGTTAGGAGGCCAAGATTTGGAGTTCTGGCCGAAATCAGAGGGTGGAGATGATATGTGTCATTATCCTGACGCAGGGACGCCAGAATGTCCTGTAGGCCACGTCTGGCGTAAGGATGACAGAGGCGAATATCGGTGTATGAGAGGCCATCAATTAGATATCGGCCTGAGTTCTCAGCATCTTGCCGTTCAGATTCTTGCGGAGACTGGCTTGTCGTATGCGTCGTATATGGCTCTGGATGCTGGTGGAAGGGCAGCGGCGAGAGCGGCAAGAGCAGCAGCAACACAAGCATCTAACGCAGCCGCCAGAGCATCTGTGAATGCTGCGGGACGTGCCGCAATGTCAGCAGCAGGAGGAGCAGGAACGGCCGCAGGAGTAGCAGCCGGAAACGCAGCGAGAGCAGCAAGATTAGCAGCACAGCAATCCGCCAGAGCAGCCACTCAGGCAGCACAGGCGGCAAGAGCAGCCGCAGCAGCAGCAAGGACAACCAGATTTGGACTTATGATGGCTCGTATGTCTTCAACACCCTTTGGCCTTATCTTTATGATTATCGCACAGATTCTCATTGCTGTTCTTGGACTCAATCCAGATGAGTTTGAGTTATGTCGTGGTGGTGAGATTGATTTATCTGCTCTGCCTGATTGGGCAAGAATTCTGATTGAGAGTATTCCTTTTGCTGGAGACTTATTTGCTATGATTGCTCCTACAATCTGTATCAGGACAGGCTGTGAGGCTCCAAATGTAGAGCAGCACGGCCTCTGTTACCCTCCTCCTCGTCCTAATTTCTGGTGCGAGGCATTCCTCTGTTACTCTCAGCATCCTGCGTGGGAGGCAAATGGGCAACTTCACACTACAACACACATTACGAAGAATATTCCTATGGATACAGGCACTATTCCTCTGTCTTGCCCAGAGGGTGCGAGATTAGATGGAGTTCTGTGCTACTGGCCTCCAGAGTGGAGTAAGGGCGAGGGAAATCCTGGTGTTAATATTGTAGCAGGTGTAGCGTGGGAGAACTGCCGCCCTGGTGCTACAGATACGGGTATCAGATGCGAGGACGTGTATGGTGGAGGTGTAGGAAGACTACGTGATTGCCCTCCAGGATGGACAGATACTGGGTTGTTTTGTAATGAGCCTATAGGCTCTTCAATGAACGCTTGTCCTCCTGGTTCCGATGATGTCGCAGGAACTTGTTGGGGAGAGGTAGGAGCCGATATCTGTGGCGACAATTGTGGTGCTGGATGGGATAATTGTCGTCATCGCACAGCCAGACATTATTGGGGATTAGGCAATTGGACTGGTGGAGATTGTATTGGAGGATGTCGTATGACGTGTTCCAGAGCAAGAGGTATTACAAAACAACTTCACCAAAGAGACTTGAAAACGTGGGGCGGCCACGTAGAGCCAAGAGCAGCAGGTTCTTCTTTGCCTTGCCCTGCTGGAACAACCGTTGGCGGAGACGGCCTCTGTTATGAGGCCTGTAGAGAGGGCTACACTCGTGAAGGACTCCTATGCTCTCGTTCTTACACAAAACGCTCAGAAGTTCTTGCCCCTTTCAGCCCTTCTTGTCCCGCTGACAGAATTGATGGAGGCCCTTGGGGTTCGGCAGGACTCTGTTATATGGCCAATCTTCCAGAAGGATACAGACGTGTAGTAGCAGGAACTATAGAGCAGATGTGTCCTACTGTGACACCAGAACAGGCTGGAGGAGGATTAGTTGAGAATGTTGTGGATATTGGCGTAGGATGTCAGAGAGCCAGATATGACAGAGGAGCAGGAACAATTCCTTTTGGAATCCGTGTGAAGGCCAGACGTAGTGGAAATCAGGCACCACCTCTTCCACCAACCTGTGAAGAGCGTCGTGCTATCTTCCGCAATCTGGATGAGAAGGGACAAGACACTCACGAGCCAGTTGTGTGTATTGAGGCTCCTTGTGCGGAGGATGAAGATATTACTGGAGATGGCCTCATCTGTGTGCCTCGTTGCCGTGATGGCTACAGACGTGTTGAGAGGAATGGTGTCGTGTTCTGTGCGAGAGACGCTTCTGCTTCTGTGACTGCGGATGAATACGAGCAGAGGCCAAACCGTGAAATTGATTTTGGATTTGAATAGTTGTCTATAGTATAAGAAATGGATGATGTATGGAATCCTCCTGCTATAATTCCGGCTACAGGAGGATATCAAAAGTCTGGTGATTGGAGAATACCTCTACCTTCTGGACTCTGCCCTCCTGGAAGTCAAGATAGCACACATCCAGGTGCTATGTGTATATTGAATACTCCTGTAACATATCTGGCTCCTCCTTTCTTTGATAAAAATGATAGGTTAGGTGTTATGCCTCGTAACGCAGCAGCCTTCAATCCATCAGACTACAAATGGGGATGCGATGTGTATGGGCATTGTAGCCAACAGAGGTTTTTTGATAATTTTTATTCTACTCCTTCTGAAGGTGCTACTCTACCGGCTGGACAGGGTGGTAGATGTTTTACTGTGATGAGTCAAAGACAACACAACGGTAATAGTCATTTTTATGAGGCAACTACAATCTGTGAGCCACTTCAAGGGCTTATCCGTTCTAATTCTACTACGATACTTCCAGATAACCTCCTGCGTTCAGACGGAAGGGGCGGAAACCCTGTGCGGACAGACGGAAGATAATAAAATCCCTGAATAACCCCCTTACTCAAAAAGTTAATGACGAGAAATCTTGTCCTCATTATCTTTTTATGACACTTAACAAGTCATTGATTTTTTCAACTCCATCTGAGAGACTGTTGGATAGAATAAACGTTACTGGGGCTTTCACCGATACTATAGCCCCAATCTAACACAGTAAAGTCTTGAACTGTCTGTCCTACTCCAGAGGAAGGAGATGTAGAAGAAGTATTAAGATAAATAGCGGCTACTTCTACTTGTGCTTCGTCTTGGTATAATCCTGTTGAGCCGTAAGAAGGCTGTAATGCGTTAGCGGTGTATTGACATCCTGACATAGGCAAGTGAGCGTAGGTTGGATATATATCATAAGGATTTCTCAGCACTTGCGTCGTATCTGTCTGACTTGGAAAGAGTCCAGCACCATAGGGTAGATATTGACGAACGCCAGTATAAGTAGTAGGGCAGGTAGAAGGATAATCATCTGAAGCATAGAGTAGGTAGGTAAATCCCGCCTTGAGACGAGGGACTGTTAGATTTGTAGTTATATTCGTTGTATTCGTTGCTGTGAATCCAGAACTTTGTGCGTTAGGAAAAGAATACGCCCAGCGTCCTGTGTATTCATTAGATGTATTACCAGGGTTCTTGAACGCATACGTTTCTATCTGAATAGCCAAGACTCCTTGCTGTGCCATATCCGCATCAAACCTTACAAGAAACCAAGCATTCTGAAGTTGTGCCTTTGATATATAACTATAGGTTAGAACATAAGAAGGCAGTCCTACCCCATATAACATATTTCGCACATACCAAGACATCTTTGTAGATGATTGACAAGTGCCTGTAGTGTTTCCTGTAATGGCTGCCCCATTATATTTAAACTGAGTGCCGACAGTAGCCGCTGCCGCACCTATAGCCGTCCAGTTAGTATTTCCTACGACTAAGATAGTATAGGTTGCGTTTAATGTTAATCCAGAAGTTGCGGGAACAATAACAAGATATGTCTTAGTAAATCTCCAGCCATTCACTGAGTCTGAAGGGGCAATAGGGGCAAGACAAGTATTCGCAGAAGATGCCGCCAATGGGACGTATTCATTAGCGGTTGAGGCGGAACTCCAAGTGTTGTTTGTCTGTGCCGCAGGGACAAACGGGATTATACGAATAGCAGCCTGTAGAGAAGTATTAGGAATTAAAGCAGTATTAGCCGTTGTCTGAGCGGTAGCAGCATTAGTAAGAGCAGTATTAGCCGTTGTCTGAGCAGAGTCAGCATTTCCTTGAGCGGTAGTAGCAGTAGCATCCGCAGCCTGAGCAGTTGCTATACCATTCTGGGCATCTATTTCTGCCTGTTTGGAGTAAGCCCACAGACTTGTTATGAGAGAAGGTGTATCATTGAGTGTTCCTACAGCACCAACAGTATTCGGGACATATTGACTGTTAAACGAAGAAGATAGACTGTTAAACCCTCCCCAAAGACTATCAGTAGTATCAGTATATATGCCTAATTCGCCTGGAGAATTAGGAGTTGTAGCATTTGTAATCCAAGTATTAGCAGCCTGAGCATCACTCTCAGCCTGTTTGGAGTAAGCCCAGAGGCTGCCTGACAGACTTGGAGTATCTGTAGATACGCCTACATTCCCTGGAATAGCCACCCAACTACACTTATCATTGCCTATAGATGTTAAGACTTCTCCTGTTATTCCAAAGGTTGAATCTACAGCGATTTCAAGAAACTTAGTGCTTAGACTCAATATTCCATCGTTAGATAATCCTCCAGTAGATATTCCTATATTAGTGCCGCCACCAATAGTAATAGCGTTGCTTCTGGTTCCTATTAGAAATCCTGTTCCTCCTCCTGTATCAGGTATCTGAATCACATTATCTCCATCTTGACTGTAGATGGTATCAACAAAGATAGTGCCGAATATATTGTTGTCTAATGCTGCTAAAGCATCTGCTTCAGCCTGTTTCGCATACGCCCACACAGAGCCAGACAGACTTGGAGTATCTATAGATGAGCCTAACGTGGTTCCTATGTTCAAGCCGTTAAATGCTAACGTAGTTGGATTTACAAAGAGTCCATCACCTACAGGAGTAGTTCCAGCATTTCCTAAGACAAGTTTTGAATCATAAGATGATAGTTGAACGACAGCATCTGGAGCATTGAGTGTTGTTTTTAGTAATACTCTGTTATTTGAGTTTTCAAGGCTCATAGACATATAATTTCCACAGAGGAATTGGATATCTCCTGGAGTAGTCCCTCTTGTTTGAAAATTGATATAACCTGTAGTCGTCGCTGATACTAAAAAATCACCGTAGTTATTCACATCTACGAATGTGCCGTTAGAATTGTAAGGAAAAGGAGGTGTTATGTTTGACAAGGCTGCCTGAGCGGTTGAAATAGCCGTCTGAGAGTCTGTTTCTGCTTGTTTCGCATACGCCCAGACAGTTGTGCTTAGACTTGGAGTATCTATAGATGTTCCAAGGCTTGATACAATAGTAGTATCTACATTGACTTCAGATGTGTTAGAGTCGTAGGTTAGGACTCCAGCGTTTCCATTGAGTTGTCTTATAGGGCTAATCGTAAGAGAATCTTGTTGAGAAGAGTTTAGCATAGCACCAGTCGCATTAATGACGATAGAGTTTTGATGCTGATACAGAGTTCCTGCGTTTGTTCCAATCGCAACGGCATTTACACCTTGACTTGTCTCACCTGCGTGAGAGCCAATAGCAATCGCATTGCCTGATTGAGAGTCATTACCTGCTAAGAATCCGATAGCAGTTGCTACACTACCTTGATTGCTCCTTCCAGACTCACGTCCAATAGCAATGGAGAAAGAACCCTGATTGGATTCTCCAGCATAGTTAGCAATTTTTACTCTGTCTGACATCAGTTCCCACCCAGTTCCATTATAGACAACTCCTTGCCCTGGTAGGAATCCTTGTGGAAGATTGCCGCCAGACGCAGCAGAATAGGCTTGATTTGCTCTGCCCCACGCAGTTGCTTGTGTAGGGTAGGTATCTGTGTTAGAGCCAAGACTTGCTTCTATCGCAGCAAAATTACTATTGGTGGTGAAACCTTGAGCCGTTGCTGTAGAAGCAAAGGCGTTAGAGAAGTTGAAAGCAAATCCAAAGTCTCTTACAATTCCATTGGAGTCTGGCTGAGGCACTACGGGCATTCTACAAGTCTTTATATTTTTCCTTGGCTTCTTCGCTTACCGGAGCATCACCTATCCTTGATATCTTATACAAGAAGTAAGCCCAGCAGAGGCTTCCTCCCACGATGATTGCTGTGAATGCCCAGAGAAAGATGGACGATGACATTTATGGCTCTTCTCTGGAATGATAATATATTCTCGTTCATCGTGTTCGTGGAAGTAAGAGGCTGCTCCGTTATCCAGATACCACTCATTGAGGCCGGAAAACTCCGAAGACAAATGAAACAGGACACCGGCAGCAAAGACTTGAGTCATAGGGTTCCATTTAGGAAAGAGTTTCTGAATGAGTAAAAATGCTGCTACGTTGCCTGTGCCTACAAACAGGCTCTCTATCGCCATTTGCCGTTGGTAATCAATGTCGTCCATTCTCCTACAACGTTTGATTTTTTATCTGATAGCAGATTATAATGGTTCGTAAGTCTTCCACTAAGGCATCTGTTGTTCCTGAGACTCCTGCGAATGTGATTAGTCTGACAGATAC
>Ga0209829_10004119_pt1 | contig 10346 bp, 13 predicted proteins | sample C_140205_EF_Meta_FD_187311 | JGI IMG/M metagenome (GOLD analysis project Ga0209829, IMG submission 187311) | Freshwater microbial communities from Lake Croche, Canada to study carbon cycling - C_140205_EF_MetaG (SPAdes) (version 2) | ecosystem: Environmental > Aquatic > Freshwater > Lake... | reverse complement strand
CCAGAAGCATCATGCGGGCTCGCAATGCGACTGAACCCGATCCGTTACGGCTGCGTGCCAAACTTTGAAGTTCTGTCTTCTGGGATGCGCTCATTTGGGGGCAGAAGTGCTTTCGGCATGAATCAATTAAAGCAGATTGTGTGCCGTTCATTTCTATGACGATGCACTAGTCAACCAATATAGTGGTTACACGATCGACGCGGCAGACGTGTAAGGATCTCTGCGGGCGTGGATGATTCTGCCACTTTTCAGCCATTAGGATCCGGAAGAACCTCCGCGAGTTCGAAGTCGATCAGGCAGAAACGGCCCAGCTGGGGAGAGTAGGTGACGTTGCGTGGTTCGGCATCGAGATGGCGGATGCCATAGTCGCGCTCGAGGTCCGCAAAAAGCTCGTCAGCCTTGGTCTTGGAGATCTGGGTGGCGAGCTGGCCGCAGTTGCTGGAGACGAAGTAATTTTCCTCGGGATATTCCTCCAGAAGCCTCGGCACGTAGGGGCAGCCGCGCTTTTCAAGAACCTTGAGGACCTCAACCTCAGTCGCGAAGCGTTCTTCGGCACCGGTGCCGCGGAAGCGCTTGTGGACGCGGCCACCGAAGTCAATCCGGACCAGCGAGCGGATACCGTCTTTCAGTTCCTTCATGGCGGTCATTATGGGACAAGCCGGACCACCTGTCCGGTTAAATCCCGAGAATCGCCCCGGCGGTGGTGAAATAGATCATCATGCCGGAAACATCGACGATCGAGGCGAGCGACGGCGCGGAGACGACAGCAGGATCAAGCTTGATGGCGCGAGCTCCGAGCGGCAGCAGGGCCCCTAGGATGGTGGCGGAAAGCACTTGGGTGGTCAGTGCGACGGCGACGGAAAGCGCAAGCCGGACAAAGCCAAATGGAGGAGCCTCGTGATTGAACTGCGGCAGCACGAAGAGGATGAACACCGCCATGCAAAGACCGAGTGAAAGACCTAGCAGAAGACCGGTACGGATTTCCTTGCTGGCAATGCGGAGCGCTGCACCGGGTGCGATTTCGCCAAGGGACATCGCGCGGATGACCATGGTGGCGGCCTGTCCACCGCTGTTGCCTCCGGCGGCAACGACCATTGGGAGGAAGAGGGAGAGAACGAAGGCGTTGCTCAGGATCGTGCTGAATCGAAACATCACGTAGCCGGAAATGATCGAGATGAACGCCAGCCCGACGAGCCAGACGACGCGGCGTCGAAAGTGATTGATGACCGTCGTGTTCAGGTATGAAAGCTCGGACTGTTCACCTCCGATACCAGCAAGTTTCTCAAGGTCCTCGGTGGATTCCTCTTGCACGATCTCCAGTGCATCATCGTAAGTCAGGACACCTAACAGATGATCGAACTCATCGACGACCGGAAGCACGATGAGGTCGTATTTCGAAAGCATCCGAGCGGCCTCCTCCTGGTCGGCGGTGGCGAGGATGCGCTCGTCGGCCTCCTGCATGATGTCGTGGACCGGAGTGTCCCAGGTATTGAAGGCGAGGTCGCGCAGTCGAACTTTCCCGACGAGGCGACCCTCTTCATCGACCACAAAGATGCGTGCCAGCGTCTCGGTGTCCTCCAGTTCGCGGCGCAGTACGACAACTGCCTGTTTCACCGTCATGTCGGCGGTGATGCGGCCGATATGGGTGGTCATGCGTCCTCCGGCGGTGTCTTCGCCGTACTTCAGCAGGTTACGGGTGAGCTCCTTGTCGTCGGGTCCGAGGAGTGAGAAGAAACGACGCTGTGTGTCCTCGCTGACGACCTGGAAGACGTCCACGCGGTCGTCGTCGGAAAGGTTCGCGAGCAGGAAGCGAAGCTGGGCGGGTTTGAAGTGATTGAGTGCGTCCTCGACGAGGGACTGGGGGAGTTCTGCGATGACATCGGTGGCCAACTCGGGTCCGATGGTCTTCATGAGGAAGTCGCGCTGACCGTCGTTGAGGTTTTCGTAGAGATGCGCGAGGTCGGCGTAGTGCATTTGTCCCGCGGCAAGAAGCAAGCCCGAGCCGTCGCCTGCTTCGATGGCGCGAATCAAGTCTTCGGCCGGTTCGGTCTCGAGCTCGTGTTGCACGTGGCAGTGATGTTGGAAAAAGCTGCCTTACTTCCCGGGTGCGACAGTCGGTGGAGCGGAGGGTGGTGCCTTTTTCTCCGTCAAGATCGCGGAAGCCGTCAGTTCGACGAACGACCCCGGAGCGCCGAAAAAGTGGATCTTCCGTTCCGCATCGAGCACATAGACGAGCGGTCTCTCGCCGACCCGGAACTGTCTTGCCACCTGCCCGCCGGGGTCGGAAAAATTCGGCCAGGTGATGCGTCCGGTTTCGCGGGTTTGCATGGTGCGCAGGGTGGCGACCGGGTCAGCATTCACGCCGACGAGAGCGAAGGGTTTGCCGGCGAATTTCTGTTCGAGCGAAGAGCAGAACTCGAGGGTGCGCTCGGCTTCCGGCATGTTGCTGGCCCAGAACAGGAGCACCACGACCTTGCCCTTGTAGTCCGAGAGCTTGATGGGGCGGTTTGCGGAATCGACGCCCTCCAGCTCCGGTGCCACACGGCCTTTGGTCAGGTAGCGGATGATGTAGAGCTCGTCCTCGGCGAGGCTGGCGACCGAGGTTCCGTCGATTTCCTCGGTGGCACTGTTGATGATGGCCTTGCGGAGAAGCGTGAGGCGTTTGCGGATGACGTCACCTTCGTCGCCCAGGTTTCTAAGGAGTATCGCCTGACCGAGTGCGGCGATTCCTTGAATTTTCGGGTCTGGATTCTTGGATTCGATCTTTTCGAGAAGGGCCAGAGCCTGAGGATCGGCGCTGGCCACCAGCGCGAGACACATCGGAGCCAGCTTCGGACTGAGGAGATGCCTTTCCTCGATCGACTTGCGGATGATGGTGACCGCTTCTGTCATGGCGGGAGCGGTAGTGCCGTCCGGCTTGGTTTCCACCACTCTGGGCGCGAGCCGGATGAGCCAAGCGGCGGGATCGATCGTCCAGTCTTCGGCGAGCGATGGCTTGAGACAGCCCCACATGCGGCGGGCGGAGTCGCCGAGGTTCGGTCGTTGCTTCCAAAGCTCGCGTTGGGCTTCCTCGGACGGGGCGACTTTCAATTTCAATTCCCAAGCTTCGTTCGCGAGGGTCAGCTCTTTCCGGATCTGCGCGGCCTCGCCGGGAGAGCCCGCGGACGCCTGGGAAAGCGTCAGGAGCAGGATGAGTGAAAGGCGTCGCAGCGGGTGCATGGCGGCAGGTTAGCGATCCGGCCCCCGTTCGCGCAATCTCTTCTCTCGGCGGTTGAGTCTTGCCAGCCTCCGCCCGGCTCTGGAGTCTTTCGGCCATGTCGAAGACGCACATTGATGTCCGTTACGTCGCGAACTTGGCCCGCCTCGAACTGGAGGAAGCCGAGGTCACCGAATTTCAAGGTCAGCTTGATGCCATTCTTGGTTACGTGGAAACGATCTCGAAGCTCGATGTCACTGGAATCGAGCCGACGGCCTATCCATCGCCGGTGTTCGACCGCATGCGCGACGATGACCCGCATGAAAGCCTGCCGCTGGTCGCGGTGCTGCAAAACGCGCCTGATCAGGCGCAGAATCAGATCCGTGTTCCGAAAGTTGTCGCCGACGCCTGACCCCTTTTCCCTCCATGTCACTCCTTTCCCTTCGCCATCAACTCCGCAGCGGCGGTCTCACGCCCGCGGGTCTCCTTGACGAGCTCGCGGCCAAGATCGCCAGCCGTGATCCGCAGATTGGCGCGTATCTGAGTCATGATCTCGCCGCCGCCAAAGCCGAGGCCGCCACCGTGGATCTCTCACTGCCGCTTGGAGGCATCCCGATCGCCATCAAAGACAACATGAATGTGCTCGGCCAGCCGTGCACCTGCGGGTCGAAGTTTCTTTCGGAAAACTACACCTCGCCCTACGACGCCACCGTCATCCGGAAGCTGCGTGCTGCCGGGGCGATCCCCTTCGGGCGTTTGAACATGGACGAGTTCGCGATGGGCTCCGCCACGGAAAACTCCGCGCTTCAGATCACGCGGAATCCCAATGACCTTGACCGCATTCCCGGCGGTTCTTCCGGTGGCTCTGCGGCGGCGGTGGCATCTGGCACAGCCTTCGCGGCCCTTGGATCCGACACTGGTGGCTCGATCCGCCAACCGGCCTCGCACTGCGGGATTGTTGGATTGAAGCCCTCCTACGGGCGCGTTTCTCGATACGGTCTCGTTGCCTTCGCGTCCTCACTGGATCAGATCGGCCCGATGACCGAGACGGTGGAGGACGCGGCCCTGCTACTCGGCGCGATTGCTGGCTTCGATCCGCAAGATTCCACTTCGCTGGATCGTCCGGTGCCGGATTACCTCGCCACGCTCAATGACGGCGTGAAAGGTCTGAGAATCGGCCTGCCGAAGGAGTATTTCGGGGACGGCATTGATCCGGGTGTCCGAGAACTCGTCATGGCTGCCGCGAACAAACTCGCCGCCGCCGGGGGCGAGTTGGTGGAAATTTCCCTGCCGCACACCGAATTCGCCGTTGCGACCTACTACGTCATTGCCCCGGCTGAGGCGTCATCGAACCTCTCGCGTTTCGACGGCATCCGTTATGGCCATCGCGTGTCGAATCCTGCTGACCTGCTTGATTTATACCGGCGGTCCCGGGAGGAGGGTTTCGGCCCGGAGGTGAAGCGTCGCATCATCCTGGGAACCTACGTCCTCTCATCCGGCTACCACGACGCATACTACACTAGGGCTCAGAAGGTCCGCACCCTGATCCGGCGAGACTTTGAAACAGCTTTCGGAACGGTCGACGCCATCCTTTCCCCGGTCGCGCCGACTCCGGCCCGGCGGCTCGGCGAGGCGGCGCACGACCCGCTCCGCGAATACCTCTCCGACATCTTCACCCTCGCGGCGAATCTGGCGGGGAATTGCGCCATTTCCGTTCCCTGTGGAACCGTGGCTTCCGATACCGGCAGTCGGCTTCCGGTTGGCGTCCAGATTCTGGGCCCCCATTTCGGCGAGGCAAAATTGCTTCAAATCGCGAAGGCGGTGGAGGGCTGAAGTTCCAAGTTCCAAGGTCCAAGTTCCAATGGAAGGGCGGAAACCAAGGTCTTTCGACCTTCAGTCCACAATCCGCGATCCCGAAATCCGAATTTCTTCCCACTTTCCTCTTGCCACCCGGGGGCTGGTCCCTAGTCTGCCCGCCCCATGCCAAGGACTGGAGGAAAAGCAAAAACACGGAAAGCCGTTGCAAAGCGGTTCAAGGTGACTGGTACGGGGAAGATCCTGCGTCGCAAACAAGGAAAGCGCCACTTGCTGCAAGGCAAGAACCGCAAACGGAAACGCTCATTGGGCAAATCCGCTGTGGTCTGTGCGGCTGACCACAAGCGCATCATGGAGAATCTTCCCTTCGCCTGATCCAAAGAACGTCCAACGCAACCACGCCCCCACCCGCGTCTCGGGTGGTCTCCATGCAGCCTGTCCCTTACCGGATGCCCGAACAGGCGAGACTGCAGGAGAAACGATAACCAACTGCCTGTTCGAACTGAAACAATACCATGCCACGCGCCACCAATTCCCCGGCCAGCCGCCAGCGCCGCAAGCGCGTCCTGTTGCGTGCGAAGGGCTTCCGCGGATTCCGCTCGAAGCTTTTCCGCTACGCGAAAGACGCCGTGCGGAAAGCGATGACCTACGAATACCGCGACCGCAAGAAGCGCAAGGGTCAGTTCCGTCGCCTGTGGATCCAGCGCATCAGCGCTGCTGTCCGCAACGAAGGAGTGACTTACAGCCGCTTTGTCGAAGGCCTCAAGGCCGCCGGCATCGAGGCGGACCGCAAGATCCTCGCGGATCTCGCGGTTCATGACGCCGCTGCGTTCTCGGCCATCGTCGCCCAGGTCAGGAAGGCCCTTGAAGCCAAGGCCGAAAAGGCCGCTGCCTGAAGCGACTGACTGAAACAATCCAACGCCGTCCGGTCTTGTGCCGGGCGGCGTTTTTTGTTGGGCAGGGACCCGACCTCCGGGCGGCCCGGCGGCGGCAGGCTCACTTGTTGCACCGAGATCCGATTCCCCAGCGGGCGGATTTCAACAATCGCATCGATAGGTTCGGAAGCGCCTGATTTCCCTATCGTCCGCCATCTGCCGGCTCACCCGGAGGTCGGGTCCCTGCCACAAAAAAGCCGCACCTCGTAAGAGATGCGGCTTTTTGAAAAACGGACTCGAAAGTCGATCAACGCTTGGAGAACTGGAAGCGGGCGCGGGCACCTGGCTGGCCGGCCTTCTTACGTTCCTTCATGCGCGGGTCACGAGTGAGGAAGCCCTTTGGCTTGATCAGCTTGCGGGTCTCAGGATCGTATTGGGTCAACGCGCGGGAAATAGCGTGACGGATCGCGATCACCTGGGCGTGCGGTCCACCGCCCTTGACGATGACTTTGACGTCAAACTTGTTGACGAGAATGGCAACCTGGAAAGGCGCAAGCACGGCGTTCTGAAGTTCGACGGTCGGAACGTAGTCCTCAAAGAGGCGTTCGTTGATGGTGATTTGGCCGGTGCCTTCAGTCATCCAAACGTGGGCGACTGCGGTTTTGCGGCGACCAGTGGCGCTTTGTGTCGTGGTGGCGGACATGTGGGAGAGAGTCGTGAAAATTAGCGGACCTCGTGGACGGCGGGCTGTTGGGCTTCGTGCGGGTGCTCGGCACCGGCGTAAACCTTGAGCTTGGTGTATTGGGCGCGGCCGAGGGGATTCTTCGGAAGCATGCCCCAGACGGCGTTTTCAACGAGGAGAACCGGGCGGCGCTCGCGGACCATACGCGGAGTTTCGACCTTCTGGCCACCGACGTATCCGGAGAAACGGGTGTAGATCTTGTCAATTTCCTTGGTGCCGGAGAAGCGGACCTGGTCGGCATTGATAACGATGACGAAGTCACCGGTGTCGACATGCGACGTGAAGATTGGCTTGTGCTTCCCGCGCAGAAGGCGGGCGGCCTCAACGGCAACCTGACCGAGGATTTTGTCCTTGGCGTCGATGACATACCAGTTGCGCACGACTTCGTGAGGCTTGGCGGAAAACGTTTTCATGGCAAATCGTGAAATACCTCCGCGAGACGCGACCAGTTTGCCCGCGGGCGGAGGGGGGCGCAACTTAGGGACCACCCATTGGGGTGTCAACCGGGAAATCGCCACGTTTTCGGGAAAAAGTTCAGCTTCTGAAGCAGGGTCGAACGCGGCAGGACTGAAATGGGTAAAACCGGAGCTTTGCCGTTGACGGAACGAAGCGAACGGCGGACGCCTTGGGGAGTGGATTCGATTACCCATCTGGCCCTTGGCGCGACCCTCGGCGAGCTGTTTCTCGGCAAGAAACTCGGCAAGCGCGCGCTGGCCTTGGGAGCCCTCTTCGGCTCGGTGCCGGATCTCGATGTGCTGCTCCTCCCATTTCTGGACACGGCGCACGAGCTCGACGTGCACCGTGGGCTGAGCCACTCGCTGCTGATGATGATCGTAGCGGCCCTGGCCTTGGCGCCGTGGCTGGCGAAACGCTGGAAGCGCGACAAGGTATCGAGGGCACGGATCGGCTGGTTCATCTTCACCTGCATGGGGACGCACGTGCTGCTCGATTGCTTCACGGTCTACGGCACCCAGGTATTCTACCCGTTTTCCGACTACCGGGTCGGCTTCAACAATCTCTTCATCATCGATCTCTTCTTCACCCTGCCGATGCTGGTGACCGTCGTGTGGCTGGCCTTCCTGAAGACAAAGGACCCGAAGCGGCTGAAGCTCGGCGTCCGTGGCCTCATCCTCAGCGCCGCGTATGTGCTGCTCAGTCTCGGGGCAAAGGCCTGGGTCTCCTCCGGGTTCGACGCCGATCTTCGGCAACGAAAGGTGACCTGCCAGCGGCGCATGGAAGGCCCGACTCCTTTCAATATCCTCCTTTGGCGTTCCGTAGTGGATCGCGGCGACGAGATCTGGATCGGCTATCGATCGGTATTTGAAATGAAGGACACCCCGGTGAAATGGACCGTCATCCCACGTCAACGCGAGGCCTTTGCCGCAGTGGCGGACACTCGCGAAGCGCGGACGCTGGATCGCTTTTCCGACGGCTGGTGGATCGCGCGGAAGACCGCCACCGGCGTCTGGGTCGCGGACATGAGGTTCGGAGAATCCCGGAACTGGGAAAAAAAGGAAACCGTCGATCTGCGACCAGCCTTCAGTTGGCTGCTGCGATACAAGGACGAAGGTGACCGTCTGCAAACCCAGCCTCGCGACATCAAGAACAGCGGCGAGATCCTGAAACGCATGACCGGTCGGATCTTCGGAAATCGCGAGGCGTGGGAGGGTTATCCTCGCCTAACAGGGAATCCGGGTAGCTTGCCGGAGCAGTTGAACTGGGAGGAGTAGGTTGCCCAAGTGACGTTCAGTAGTGATTCCGCAGGTTGGCGATTTCGATAGCCTGTTCAGTGATCCGGTAGAGAAACCGATGCTCACTGTCGATGCGCCTCGACCACCATCCGGTCAACTGATGCTTCAGAGGCTCCGGTTTGCCGATGCCTTCGTATGGGCTTCGTCGGACGTCCTTGATGAGCTGATTGATGCGTCGCAAAGTCGACCGATCCGTGTCCTGCCAATAGAGGTAATCGTCCCAAGCCTCGTCGGAAAAGATGAGCTTGCGCTTCATGCGTCCAGATCAACGGCCCGTTCGACCCCTTTTCCAGCGTCCAACTGGTTGATGGCGCTCATGATGCGTTTGGCGTTTTTGGGGATTTTCAGCAGGTAAGCAGTCTCCTCCAATGCTTCAAAATCCTCCAGCGACATCATCACGACAGCCTGATCCCGGTTGCGCGTGATGATGATCGGAGCGTGATCCTCGCAAACCTTGTTCATCGTCCCAGCGAGATTCTCCCTCGCGGCGGTGTAGGAAATAGCGTTCATGGACTGGACAGTATGCTGTCCATATCGGGTGGTCAAGAGACTTGCTTCGCTCTGGGCATGGCGGCTCTCCATCCGCCATGCCAACCGAAGAGACTTTGCGCTTGGAAAGCGCAGCCCCGATCACTCCACCGTCACGCTCTTCGCGAGGTTCCTTGGCTGGTCGATTTCGCATCCACGCGCCCGGGCGACGTGGTAGGCGAAGAGCTGGAGGGCGACCGCGGCCGGGATGGTGGCGACGAGCGGGTGGCAGGCGGGGATTTCAATGACGTCATCCATCGTCTCGGCGGCTTCGTGATCGCCTTCGGTGATGACTCCGAGGATGCGGGCTCGACGGGCGCGGCATTCCTCGATGTTACCAAGCGTCTTGTCCTTGCCCGCGATGTCGCAGGCCTGGGCGATCACTGGCGTGTCCTTGACCAGAAGGGCAATCGGCCCGTGCTTGAGTTCGGCTGCGTGGTAGCCCTCGGCGTGGATGCGGGAAATTTCCTTCAGTTTCAGCGCACCTTCGAGGGCAACCGGATACATCGGACGTGCCGAGATTGAAATCGAGACGGCCACGGATGGCGTTGGCGAGGGCGTCCGGCTGCTCATGGATTTCCTTGAGCATGAAGTGTTCGTAGCCACCCTTTTCGGCGGCTCCAGCATCGAGGCCGAGCTCGGCGATCTCGCGGTTGACGGGGACGTTGTTCAGGTCGCGGATGTCCACCGAGTCCGCGGTGACGACGGCGATGTCGTTGTCGTCGGGGTAGATCACGCGCTGGGTGTGCGAAAGGATCGCGGAGGCATCGGAGGCGATGATTGTTTCACCTTCGCCCACGCCGATGACGATCGGGCTGCCGCGTCGGGCGGTGATGATTTTTCCGGGTTCCAGTGAGCTCAGCACAGCGATGCCGAAGGTGCCTTCCACTTGGTGGAGCGCATCGCAGACGGCCTGTAGAAGATTGCCTTTGTAACAGGAACCGATGAGGTGGGAGAGGACCTCGGTGTAGGAAAGAAACAGACTGCCCTTGGTCTCGAGTCGAGCGCGCAGCGAGCGGTAGTTCTCGATGATGCCGTTGTGGACCAGCGCGATGTTTCCGGTCTGGTCGAGATGCGGGTGGGCGTTGGCTTCGGTGGGCGGCCCGTGGGTGGCCCAGCGGGTGTGGGCGATGCCGGTGCCGCTTCGGCTGAAGCGCTCGGCCGGCTATTCCCGGCGGGTCTTCTCGCTCATCGCGGCGACCTTGCCCGGGGCCTTGGTGACGATGATTTTCCCGTCATCGAGAATGGCGACACCGGCTGAATCGTAGCCGGGATAGTCAAGCCTCCTGAGTCCGTTGATGAGAACGGAGGGAGCGTCCGACTTGCCGATGTAACCTACGATGCCGCACATGTGGGGAAGAAATGAATAATGACTAATTTCTTAATGACTAATGAGACGAAGACCGGAACGACGCTGAGAAGATTTCTTTTTAGTCATT
>Ga0209829_10004118_pt1 | contig 10346 bp, 14 predicted proteins | sample C_140205_EF_Meta_FD_187311 | JGI IMG/M metagenome (GOLD analysis project Ga0209829, IMG submission 187311) | Freshwater microbial communities from Lake Croche, Canada to study carbon cycling - C_140205_EF_MetaG (SPAdes) (version 2) | ecosystem: Environmental > Aquatic > Freshwater > Lake... | reverse complement strand
TTAAAATACAGAAAAAATGCAGAAATAGCGGAAAAAAATAGAAATAGCGTGCAAAAAAATTAGCGCAGAAAATAAAAAGAGAAATAGCGCACAAAAAATTAGCGGAAGAAATAGCGCGCAAAAATGCATAGAAAAATAACGGAAAAAAAAATAGCGGAGAAAAAAAAAGCGGAAAAAAAATAGCGGAAGATTATTGTCCCTCCATACGTATCACACATTTACAATTCCTTTGTCAGTTTCATATGGTTGTATTCTAGTTGCGCGCATTCTATTATGAATAATATAAATTGCAGAAAAGAAAAACAATATTAAATCAGATGAACCTCTTATTATCAATGGAGTATCAGATATTAATTTGCCATATGTCACCCATAAGGATGATGAAATTACATTTACAATAGAAAATATTAGAGAAAGAGGATTCGTGGATTTTTTTGTATACAATAAATAAATAAAAATAAACCTACCTGAAATAGAAATTACTGTAGCCGAATAGGCTATAGCTAATTCAGTTGTCATACTAATAACTCGCTAAGACTGTGTAGTTTAAGTGAATGCTTATGCAACAACTATATTAGACCCGTGGGCATTTCAAACGGGCACTTTGTGCCCGTTTGAAATTGAACCACACGGTCTTAAGGCCTAGGAAATTATAAATGGGTACCCTTTGGGTGCCCATTTATAATGCCCGTCGGTCTAACAATTATTGGGGCTTGTGCTGGATTCTTTTTTGCCCGGTATAAATAGAAATGTCACACGATGTGCCATATTCAGCGTTGTTTTTAGGGGTGAAACTACTTGATATTGGTCTCATCACTATGTATTATTTCGTCCTAGCCATTGCAGTTGCGAGATTCATTGATACCGTAGGCGGTAAATTTATTGAAAATGAGTATAAAGATGTTCCACAATGGGCGCTATTTATTGAAATAATATTGCAATTGTTTGCAATTGGCATAGTTGCTTACTTTCTGCGCAACATTGTAAGTGCTATACCGTTTCCATTGGACGGTGTTGCTGGATACAATCATTCCCGTCTCAAGGAATTGGATGGCGGTGAAATAATGCCTTTGATTTTGATTCTTTTCCAGAAGAATCTATTCGAAAAAATTACCTACTTTGTAGGAAAATTTTAGACCGCTGAATGATTCAGAGGGTAAAAGACTTTGTGCTACAAATGTAGCAAACCTTATTGAGACTTTATCATACACATATTGACTCGTTAACGAGTGAAAAATATGTGTAGTCATTCGGACATTAAATTCCTGTCTCTTTTTATTTTGTTACCAACGCGGTTCGCCTCAGCCGCCCAACTGACGACGCGCATTTTTCCTGCTACGGTTCTTCCTGTTCTTCCTGTGTTTGCCGTTCTTCCTGGTACTCTTGTGCGCCATATATACATAGTATGCATATTATTTTATTAACCTACGCGGACACAGGCTGAATATTAGCCCACGACGTAATCTTATAGAATCGAATACCAATCCTCTCATTCGACGGACCAAGGTAATTACCATAACTTTTGATAGGATACTTATGGGTCTTGCTTGCCATCGGAATGAGACTACGCAGAATTTGCTTGACATTCGATAGCGTATACTCCTTTGTAAGGAGTTTTGGCTTCATAACACGAATAACACCCTTCACAGTAACAATAGACATTGATTCCGATGAATGTGCTGCATACACACTAATCCGAATTACACCATTGAGTTCTTTTGCAAAATAGGAATTAATATCATCCTGCAACTGGTTTTGGAACATAGCGCTGTTCAAATACATATAAATCTCACGCTTTGCTTCTTTCGTTACGGGTGGAGCATCCTTGCCATTTCTTACAATATGACCCTTAGTGCGTAGGACAAACTCTTGATTATTGACAACAACCTTAGACGACAACGAACCCATTTTTATTACTGCTTCATTCAAATTATGCGGCACTGCTATCAATTTTTGTGCATATCTAATACCTTTTCTTCTCCGCCTCGCTCAACGCGCGCCATTTCTCACCCAAATGCTTGCCGACCTTGGCGAACTCCATACCTGGATTCGCCTTCAGGAGCTCGGGGCGCATCTTGTTGCAGAACTTCATATAACCGCTTAACGCACGCTTACCGCCACTCGCCTTGCGGGTGGTGTTCCGTTTCCCTCCAACCGCGCTCAAATTCACACGCGCGTAATTGTTGTTATCGCTCTCATTATCCCCTGCTGTCGTGGAGCGAGGATCCGCAGGAGCAACTCGGACGGTAAGCGTATCGCCTGGTTTGATGTAGATCTCGTGATTGACCATTTCTACTAAGCCAACACATAATAGTCCTTGTTTGAAAAATTGACTTTTTTACACCTTTTAACATTTCAAACGCCTATTCATTTTTACTAATCCAATCAGAAACTATTTTGTAATCTATTGAATGTTTCATCTCACATACTTCAATTTCAGAAATATATGAAGAAATATTGCCAATACCAAAACCACCAATACCCAAATGAAAACCATCTATTTGTTTACTCACGACGTGGATATAATATTTATTTGGTTCTATAACTATTTTATGTATATCATTTGTATTTAACAAAAATTTAGTAAATTTTATAAATTTTGACATATATATTTTATTCAATTCGTTTTTAGACCCGCGAACATTTAAAACGGGCACCTTAAAAATGGTTGGCATAGCCAACCATTTTTAAGGTTTTTATACCCACTTCGCCTGGGCGAAGTGGGTATAGCACCTGGGGTGCCCGTTTTATATGATTCGCACGGTCTTAAGGCCTATGAATCATATAAAATGGGCGTTTTGCCTTCGGCAAAATGCCCATTTTAAATGTTCATAGGTCTAAGTTGTTTAACATTTACAAACGGCGTTTGTAATGTTAAAAGGTGTAAAACCTAATATTTGAACCATTACAATGGGTTGCGCGACAAGTAGCCCACGTGAGCAGAAACAGAATGCCCTACTATCCTATGCAAACACTAGATTCCAAAAGAGCTTCACGTATCCATCTGCATACCCAGTCTTAGAAATAACTAGTGCCACGTATACAGACCTGTGCGCTGGCGTAGACGACTGGGGTATGAATAACAAAGAATCTCAACATCTCAAGGCTGTTCTACGAGCATATATTACTGCAAACACATGTATAGACAAATACGTTGTCATCATATATAAACAACAGGCTTGGATGTTCAAGACAGTCTATAACGACGACAAAGAGCAGTATCGCATCATCACCATAATGACACCTAAGGCCTAACTGTATGCATCATATATCCAACAGCCGTGTTTTTTCTCAACGTCTTTTAGAAGATGGAAAATCATAACGTAGAACTCCTTGACGCTGCCAGAGAAGGTAACTTGGGTGCGGCGCAGGCTGCATTGGACGCTGGCGCGGACGTGAACGCGACAAACAATGGCCGTGAGACGCCACTGCATTTGGCCAGTATGTATGGTCACATTGAGGTTGTGCTCGCGCTGCTTGATAGGAACGATATAAACGTGAACCCGATTGACAATATCGGCAGAGCACCGCTACACTGGGCCAGCGAAAATGGCCATATTTCTGTCGTGGTCGAACTCATTCATAAGATAGGCATAAACTTAGCCCTAAGGGATAATGCCGGTCATACACCGCAGGAATTGGCATTCGATGCCATAGTAGATGCCGCATTTCCAGAGCAAAACGGGGGGCGACGCTCCGGTAAGGGAAAAAGCAGGCGGCGCTCACGTCGGCATCGTACACGCCGTCAGCGCAGGACACATAAATGAATTTGAATCTAAAGTGTTGGCATAGTAAACACATTAGATGAATTTAAGAATACTTCCAACGTCGTATATATATTATACCCTCGTTGATTACAATGACCGCCCTAAAATTGCATTGTCCGCTTTAATGAGTGGTGTTTACACAATGCTCTATTGCAACGGCTATGGGCTAGTCGGCTCACTGGTCTACACATTTATATTTTTTGAACTAGTTATGCGGGTTTTAGGTATAGTACTGTTCGTTCTGTTCTTGTGATGTCTCCTTGAATCGGTGCATTTCCTCTTCGATGCACATACCCTGCCATTCTAGAGACCGAATATCCGCGAAACCCTCACGCTTCGTTCCAACCCATACGCCTTCGTTACCACCCTCTTCGTGCCACTCGTCCTTTATCCACGCGGATGGATATTTTTCAACCAACTCTTCGAGCCATTCAAAATCGGGAGTCCATCGGCTCCATAGATTCAATACAACGCCACCTTTACCACGTGTTTTCACCTTGAGCGCCCATTCTGGCACATCGTTGAATTCATTTTCCATAAATGAATTCAACTCTTCTGTAACCGCCGTAAACGTAATATGATTCCAGCAATCGTTAGTCATTGTGATATTGCAATGTAACGTGAGGTTTAGACCGATATAATCTTATAATCCTGTGCACTCGCCTTATATTCTGGTTGCGGCACCATAACATCGGTGCGCAGCAAGTATTTGATGCCGCTCAGCACCTTGTTCCCACAATGAAGTATTTCGCGGTCAAATATAACTGTGCGACCGGGCACCGGCACCGCGTGTACGGCGATTTCCCCTTCGGTATCATAAAAATCGGTTTCTCCGCCACGGAACCCGTCGTTCAAAAATATGTTGACCGTATACTTGGAACGATTGCCATATTTATCCTGATTGGTTCCATCGATATGCATCTTGAATTCCTGCCCAGGCGTATACTTGGAAAAACGAAAGTACTCATTGCATCGCACAGTTCCCTCTGGCAAATGCGGAAGAATACGCTTGTAAAGCTCGTCGGCGAATGCCTCACAAATCCAAATATTGCGTTCGTATGTGGCCATTTCACCACGCTCTACCAGGATTAATTCATCATTATCCAATAACTGGATGAATTTATCACATGCTTCTGTGGTCATCAATGAATCAACAGTCTTTATGAATCGACCTTCCATTTTATAAGGGCCAAGTATATGACAATTCGTTACGCAACGCTCCCCGGGGCTCCGGGAGACACTCCTCTGTTTCCAGATTAATCATCACGGATTCCATATATATTTCGTAAGCTTCATTGTATTCTGTTGGATTTGGTTTCGAGTTATTAGCGTAACTCTTCGTGCGCTGGTTTATACAACACATCGCATTTTGTTCTTCACTTGGAGTTGTGAAGAATGCACCCATTTACGCTTAGTTTGTCCCGTTCACTCTAGACCACCAATCAGGATTATTCGCAATATAGATAAATCGACTACTTTTGTGATACGCTGTATCGTAACGGTCATAATTGGCATTGTAGCTTGCTTTGCGCTCCTTATACATTTCCACTTTCTCTTCGGCTTCCTTTTCAGTATTGGCGCAATCCAAGAGTAGGCTACCCGCAATCGTGGATTCGTCTGGCGAGCGCTTTGTCTCAAAACATGTGTAAATCAAGTACTTGGAAGTAGCGTAGGCCATTTGAGAGGTGTATTTGAATTGAACCGTAGGCTTCACTTTTGTTATTTGTAAAATGTTTGGTCTAAAAGTGTTTTGCAATAGAGATATAAATGCCTACTTCCATTTCTGAACTCCAAACAAAGTACGAATCACTCCTGGAAAGTGAGGTCGTTGTGGCCGGTTGGGTTGTGACGACACGGGCACAGAAGGACTTTACCTTTATCAAGATAAACGATGGAAGCCACGCGGCGGGTGTACAAGTTGTGGTCGCAGGCGGGGATAGTTATCCTGTCGGTGCGTCACTGGAAGTCCGTGGGCGGCTGATTAAGAGCCCAGCGGCAGGACAGTTGTTTGAAATCCAGGCGGCAACGGTTACGGTCCTTGGCGGCTGCGCATCGTCGTATCCGCTGTCCAAGTCCAAAATGTCGTTGGAGTATCTTCGCGGGTATGCGCATTTGCGGGCACGCACGAATACGTTTGGCTCGGTGTTTCGTATCAAGTCGGCGATAAGTCAGGCGACCCATAAATTCTTTGACGGCCAGGGTTTCCTGCATCTTGACCCCAATATTATGACGGTCAATGAATGCGAGGGAGGCGCTGGTGTATTTCAAGTCACTGAAAAAGATATTTCTATTCCTGGTCGCCTCGAATTGGCGAAGGAGGATGTTGTGGGGGCGGACGGTAAAGTGCATAAGCGGGTGACGGACCGTTACGATTGGTCCAAGGATCACTTTGGAAAGCCTGTATATCTTACAGTCAGTTCGCAACTCCAGTTGGAGGCGCTGGCGTGCTCGCTCGGCTCTGTATACACGACCAATAAGAGTTTTCGTAGTGAGCACAGCTCTACAGGGAAGCACCTATCGGAATTTTCGCATCTTGAGATTGAGACTTGTTTCTGTGGGCTGGACGACCTGATGGATATTGGAGAGGCCTATATCAAGTTCGTCGGATCGTATTTGCTGACGGAGGCGGCGGCGGATGTGGAAAACCTGGGCAAGTTTATATCCAAGGGAATTGAAGAGCGCATACGGGGTATTTTGGGTGCGCGATTCCATCGTGTGCGGTATGCGGAGGCGGTGGCATTGGCGGCGGGCGCGGGCAAGGCGATTAAGTACGGTGAGGATCTGTCGTCAGAGATTGAGCACTTTCTGACGGAGCATTTTGCTGGACCGGTCTTTGTGACCCACTGGCCGTTCGCGATTAAGAGTTTCTATATGAAGCAGTACCAAGAAGACTATTCACTTTGCGAGAACTTTGATTTGTTGATGCCGTACAAGGTGGGAGAGCTGATTGGTGGCTCTATGCGTGAGGACAATTACGATATCTTAATGGCAGCAATGACAGCCAAGGGTGTCAGTGCCGAGCCTATGCAGTTTTATACGGATTTGCGGAAATACGGATCGGTTCCGCACGGTGGGTTTGGTCTTGGTCTGGACCGTATGACAATGTTGTTTACGGGTATGGAAAATATCCGCGATGTGGTGCCGTTTCCTGTCGCGTATCGGTCGTGTGACTTTTAGTCTGGTTTACATAAATTTTAGACCCCAATCCAAAAATTGATATTTAGGACTTATAAAAAACAAAATTAAACACTCTCATTAAAATGTTGCTCAAAGCGTTGCTCTGGGGACTATTGCTAATAGGCACAGCCTCTCAATCTCCTTCACTATCAGTATCCGGTTCTATGAGTTTGACAAAAAGCCGCACAATAACACGGATTGCTAGCAACTCGCCGTCGGTTTCGCGCACACGTGTCGCAAGCAGTTCGGCATCTATATCCAATACACGGATTGAGAAATCAAAGGCAAAAAAGAGCACTGAAAATTGAACTCTAGTTACTGGCGCCTGTATTTCCAACAATGAGTACTGTAATCCGCGACTATTGGTTGTCGCGGCCGTCCCACTGGTTCGCCGTTGGCGAGGACCAGAAGCGCGTGGACACCGAAATATATGAACGTTTTTATGAGTACGATTTTGAAAACGAAACTGTACTTGGCCAAGTGATATACTTGGACCAATTTGTAAGACACTTTTCTCGTGTAACAACGGTACCCGAGACAACTGTACGAAACTGTAGGTATTATGCAGGGTCGCTCGTGGGGGAAATGACGGATGAAGAACTCCTTGGTGCCACCGATAGCGAACTTGTATGGTATCTGATGCCATTCAAACATATGGGTATATTTAACAACGTGTTTGAAGTAACACATGAGTGGGTCCTGCACCGTAATGGGAAATTGCTCGAATATCCTGTGCTGGAGCGGTTCTTTATGGACACCTATGCAAAGGCCTACACAAGCGAAGTGGTGAAAGCCAGCATCAAACGGATTGCATATGGTGAGCCGTATGACACGACGATATGCGAGGCGCATCCTGTGGATTACGAGGCAGCCGCTTGGTTCAAGATGCCATTTACACTAGGGGATACACTGATGCCCTTGTATGCTGCTCTGGAAACAGTCGTGGAAGACCGCGTTGCTGTAAGTTTGAGCGGTGGTGTGGATAGTATGACGATGTGTGCACTCCTCAAACATATGAAGAAGGATGTTGTGGCAATACACATTGTGTACGGCAATCGCGCGGAATCGATTGAAGAACGCAAGTTTATTTCGACCTATTGTGTTCGCCTTGGTGTACCTCTATATGTATATACTGTGAAATGGCTACGCAGAGGCGAGGTCGACCGCGCTTTTTACGAGGAAACAACGCGGCGAATCCGCTTCGATGTCTACAAGGCGAGCGGTCGTCCTGTGCTTCTTGGTCATATTATGGAAGATGTCGTGGAAAATATTTGGACGAACTTTGCCAAAGGAACGCATCTAGAAAATCTCGCGAAGATGAGCGCCTCCTGTGTGGAAGACGGAGTCACTGTGTATCGCCCATGGCTCACGGTGGGGAAATCAGAAATTTACGAGGCCGCCAAGGAATTGGCGATTCCTTACTTGAAGAACACTACACCATCTTGGTCCAATCGTGGGAAGTTCCGAGAAGGCTTTTATGCAGCGACGCACGCTCAGTACGGCTCGGGCGTGGATGACCAGCTCGTACGAACCGCCGAGCGGATTCGCAAAACAGCCTTGCTCGTTGACCGCATTCTTTATGCGCCTGTCTTGGAAAGTTGGGATGGTACACGTTTGGACATCACTGTGGCGCTAAAGGCGAAACTGGACGCCGACGGATGGCTACGTATATTCACCGAGTTGGCACATAAGCATCTACGCTGCGGAAAGCCCAGTATTCACGCGTGTGCGAACTTTGCTGAACGAACGGTAAGGGGAATAATCCACGGACAAAGCGTCGCTTTACGAAAAGGCTTTATTGTAGAATACTGCGTAGAAGGAGAAAAAGTGTATTTGAAACTGAAAAATTGACGTGGTGTTGCCCACAACGGTTTTTGTACGGTTACCAACTTACTCAAAATGTCCATTCCTGTCGAATTCCTGTGCCCCATTACTTCCGACCTGATGCGCGACCCTGTGATGGGCATCGACGGTCACACGTACGAGCGCTCTGCCATTACGACGTGGCTGAGCTCTAACGCCGTATCACCAATTACGCGCGTTCCAATGACAATTGCAAATATTATACCTAACTTTGCGCTGCGCTCGCAGATTGACCGTTTCAATGCGACGGGCAGTCACTCGACAACTGCAAATCCAGTTCTTGCACCATTCAAGGACGGCGCGTATCGTGTTGATAGCACTCTTCACGAGGCAACGCTCCAACTCCGTATTACGGCAACGGGCGCGGAAGAGCGCCAACCCATTGTCTTTCTTGCTATTATTGACAATAGCGGAAGTATGGACCTGGAGGCCAGTCTCGCTGGGTCAGCCGAGACGTCTGGGTTCAGCCGCCTCGACCTCGTAAAGCACGCCGTCCGCACCGTCGCGAGTGTGCTCGGTGAAAACGATATGATTGGTATCGTGTCGTTCAGTACGTCTGCCAAGGTCGAGTTGCACCCTGCACGGATGACTACGGATGGTAAGACAGCGCTCTACGCTGCACTTGACCGTATCCGCCCTGACTCGTCTACGAATATTTGGGACGGCATTCGGCAGGCGTCCATACTGGCAAATGATTCATCACTCGCCAATAGCAATATCGTGGCGATGCTGCTCACGGATGGTCTTCCCAATATTAATCCGCCACGCGGCATTCTGCCTTCGTTGCAGACGCTCGCGACTACAAATCAGTGGGCACTCCACACGTTCGGCTTCGGCTACCAACTGGATAGCGAGCTTCTGACGCAACTTGCCAAGTGGGGCAACGGTATCTTCGGCTTTATTCCTGACTGCAGTATGGTCGGCACAGTCATTATTAACTTTATGGCAACCGCACTGTCTACGGCGGTCCGCAATGTTCGTCTGGAAATCACGGAAGGTGGCAGCACGCGTCTTGTGAATACGGGCGCGATTATCCACGGACAGGTGCGTGATATTGTGCTGCCTGTGTCCACAGAGTCTGTGCAGGTGAACGGCGAGCCTGTGACGACAAGGGCTCAACTCGATACAACCATCCGTCAGCCCTATATGGAGGTCATTCGAAATGCAGTTGCTCTCTGCAAGACGGGGCTTACACACGCAGCAACCAACGCACTTACGGCATTCGAGGCTGCGCATAGTGGAAGCACCAACGAGACAGACAAGGCTTATCTGCGAGACGTACGCTCGACCACTGCAGGCGAGGGGCAAATTGGTATGGCGCCCCAGCACTTCGAGCGTTGGGGCGAGCACTATATGCGCTCGTATTTATCAGCACAGGAGCGTCAGCAGTGCCTCAACTTCAAAGACCCTGGTCTACAGGTGTACGGCGGTGCGCTGTTCCATACGCTTCAGGAAGCGGGCGATACGGCCTTTGTAACTCTGCCGCCTCCTACGCAGAGTAAGCGGGTTGTCACAAGCAATTATTATGGTGGCTCTGCT
>Ga0209829_10004113_pt1 | contig 10356 bp, 8 predicted proteins | sample C_140205_EF_Meta_FD_187311 | JGI IMG/M metagenome (GOLD analysis project Ga0209829, IMG submission 187311) | Freshwater microbial communities from Lake Croche, Canada to study carbon cycling - C_140205_EF_MetaG (SPAdes) (version 2) | ecosystem: Environmental > Aquatic > Freshwater > Lake... | reverse complement strand
TTGCAAGCCAGTAGCTGCGGCAGCGGTTGCAGCTGCAAAACTTAATCACATTAGCAAAATTTCACTCTCACAATAATCGAGAAAGTGCCGCTTTAACTTACAACGAAATTGAGCCAACTGCGATAAACATTATTTATTTCAGATGCCGTGTTCAAATGCAACATAAGCAACTGGGCCAGAGAAATTAGTAAGTCCACCAGTAGTATCATTTTTACTATTGAAATACCCCACTTTAGCGTTTGTTAGCCAAGTTTTTGACATTTTATGCTTCATGCCCACAGTTACAGATGTCTCCTTCACAGACACCCCATATGGCATAGTCATTGAAGCCAATACGGCGTTGCCGTTATCAGCTCTATATTGATTAGCTTGAAATTCGAGATCGGTTGATTTATTGAGTACAAATCCTGATAGTGCCCCTAAAGTAACATAGTCGTTATTTGAGTTTTGGAGAACCCGATTTGTATCAAAAGCTGATAGCGTTGAAGTTGCAGGTGTTACGCCAGCCCTAGGATAAACAGTGCTGATCTTATTATAGACCAAATTAGCATTTACTTGAAAATAACATGACTTATTTGGATTCCAATCAATGCTTTCTGATATCATATGGTTTTTTGAATCAAGCGAATCATAGGCCGAAAAACTCGGTAAAAATCCTGTGACCTGCATCTTGCCCCGTTGATTTATATATCGAGTAGTAAAACCAATTTCCGCTGATACTCGCGCGACGGTTGTTAATTTGTATCCAGCATAATTTGAATCGAGCAGGTAATAGTCACCGACACGAGTAGCGTAACCGATTGAGCTATTTTTATGCTCTTTTTGAAAGAATTCACCTCGAATTGTCATGAAACTAGATTGCCTCCAATTTCCCCCAAGTGTATAATTATTATGATCTTCTGATAAGTGATTACTGGCGAGCACACCGGAAGCAGCAGTTAAAAAATTATAGGATGAAGTGTTCTTTTCTTCGCCACTTAAGTCGCGCTTGCTTCCGTTAAAGTAAAGCGCGAGGTCTTTGATTCCCGTATATCTCAACTCCAAAACAGGCGTACGCTCATTTTGATGAATTTTAGACCAGTCCAATCGAGGCGTACTGGTTAGGTTCACTGCCGGCGTGCCAGATGCTGCGACCACGGTGTATCCACTCGCGCTCCGGATGAACTCGCTTTGACCCTTAAGCGCGACTTTAACAAAAATGGTTTTAGTGGCGTTGTAATCAAGCGCTATACTTCCTGAGTAATTCTTCAATCGGGTACCACCATAGAGGCCTTGGTAATTATCGGTGATTACACTTACAACACCTACTGCAGTCGCAGTCGAAGTAATGAGTGGTCGGCCACCACCTATTTCAGTATGAATAAGTTCGTATCCAGTGTTAATTCGCAAAGTAAGTTTTTCTGTTAGGCTCGTTTCGCTGCTCGCGTTAATACCTGCAGTCTTAGTTTTGTAAGCATCGTTTTGAGCGATGGACTGCTGATTGTTCCAATTAATCGGAGCTACGGCAGCTTTTGCGGCGGGTTGCGCTGCCGTAGGCAGACTTGCGATTGACCACGGAATAACCTCACCCGGAAAACGAGTTACATAACGCGTATTATTATTATCAGCTGTATCGCCGATTAACGTTAACTTGACTCCTGTTTTTCCTATCAAGTGTTTTATCGTGGCTTCAAAATTTTGGTGACGCTCACCGATATTCACGTAGCTGGGAATGAACTTTCGGACAGGACTCACAGGGTTGGGTGCAAGATTAAATGCCAAACCCGTCAAATCGGAGTCACCCCAAATGGTAGAATCTTTTTTCCCTGAGCGGAGTTCGTTCGTATATCGCACTTCAAATTCAGGTCGATCTTTGAGCGCAATTTTAGCCTCAATCCAAAATTTACTACGATCAATATGCAGGTCCTGATTGGTTAACGGCATCCATTGACGATTGAGCGGGAAGAATCCGCCAATCCCGTCGTAAAAAGTGCGAAAGCGTTTAAAGCCAAAATCGATTGAACCAAGGTCGGCTTTAGCGATATTTATTCGCCCAAGATAATCCTCCGAACCAACTAAAGCACGACCCTCGATAGTCGCCGTGGTAGTTTTCGAAAGATCCTTCACAATATGAAGGTCTTCAATCCCCACGCCTCCGTCGGCTGAACGGCGTGTCCGATTCTGAAACGTTGAATCCGAACCAGTTACGGCCGCCGCTTGCCCGGAGATTTTAACGTAACTCTCGAAGTTCGGAAAGGCATCAACGGAGTTGGCTTTGTCAGCCCCTTGTGCAAAAAGGCCCGACAAGATAAATAAGGCACCCACAGGTTGGCGTACCGTAAAGATGATCAGTGAAAGATTGGCTTTCATGGCGGTCGAGGGTCGTGTGTTAGTTGCGGAAGTGGTAGCTAGCGTTTGAACCATGCGGCTGTTCGTGGCATCCGGCGCTCCAGCAGGTGCCCTGCATGAGCCGGCTATTGTGATTTTCCGCTGTGTGCAGAATGGCATTCGCGTTGATTTGTCCGGAAGAGCCGGCAGCGGATGCCTCAAGATGGCACCGCAAACATAGGTTGGCATCGCGGGCGACGAGCATCTTCTGATTGATAGAACCATGCGGATTATGGCAGGAGACACACCCTTCCTTCATAGCCGCGTGTTCGTAAACAAACGGACCTTTTTGCTGCGTATGACATTTGGTGCAGATGGCGTTCATGCCCTCAAGATCGACTCCGGTGCCAGCGATGGCGTTACCAACATGCGGCTCATGGCAATCTCCGCAGCTCATCTTTCCGTTAATGACTTGGTGACTATTAGGCAGGGAAAATTGGGCTTGTTTATCAAGGTGACACTTAAAACAGGTCTCCGGAGATTTTTGCGGATTAATGATCGTACCTCGAAGACCACCTGAAGAGGCATGGAGGCTGCCTGGGCCGTGACAGGCTTCACAGCCAGTGTCGCCTAGCTTCGGATCAGCCAGAGCCAAGCGGGCGTGGCTAGCCGTTTCGAAATGCGCGGTCTTGTTTTCATGACACTGGGCGCATTCTTTTGAGCCGATAAAAACCGCGCCGGGTACTTGTGGTGGCACAAGTAAAGTACGATTGGCCATCACGCATCCGATTAGCACAAGACCCCACGCCGCCGTACCGCCGAAGATGAAAGCAGATTTACGCCAAAAGGGTTTAGAAATCATAAAGCCACGATTTTAAGGTTCGGAATTAGGCTTCTGGAGAGGCACCCAATTCACTGCCCATATATACCTTTATAAGCGTGGAGCTGACTACGCAGCGGTTGCCCAGACATGCGCAGCAATTGCTAAAATACAGGAGAAGTTAACGCCCCGTAGAAATTCCGCAGAATGGCATAAAATAGCCTGCGCTCAGTTCTCCAAGCCATTCGTAAACTCAGAAATACCAAACCATGCGGGCGATTTCATGCCAAATTTTCCATGTCGGCTAGCAAATCACTCCGCAACAAGCTAAAGATTTCCTGTTAACACTTAAAATGGGGCGGCCAACGGGATTCGAACCCGCGACCCCAAGAATCACAATCTTGTGCTCTAACCAACTGAGCTATGGCCGCCGTGCAGAGGGGAAGAAATTCGCGAGCTGCCTGCACCCTGTCAAGGCCCAGTTCCAAGCACAGTTTTAGCCAAGTCAGTGGAAGCTTTTTAGGTCTGGCGCCCCTGTCTGAGACGATCAAGGAATACTGCCACGATGATCACTAGCCCAATAATGATCTCCTGAAAATACGTCGGCCATCCCATCTGCTGCGAACCATTGCGAAGTACAGCCATGATCAAAGCTCCGATCATCGAACCCAAAATCGTCCCGACCCCGCCATTCAAGCTCGCACCACCGATGATAACCGAGGCGATGATATCAAGCTCGAGCCCGACGGCAACCGTCGGGTCGCCTTGACGTAGACGCGAAAGCTGAAAAAGCCCTGCGAGACCGAAAAATGCTCCGGCCAGGGTGTAAATCGCGATTTTCAGACGAGTCGTGGCAATGCCACACAGGCGGGCAGTGGCCTCATTGGAGCCGAGAGCAAAGAGGTGCCGACCAAAAACCGTGTTACGTAAAACCATTGCCGTAATCATCGCGAGTCCCAGCGCCACCCACACACCCGTGGGCAAAGCGCGACTAAACGGATCTGCTGTGGTCATCCAACCGTTGATCGGTGAAGCGTCGTAATTTACGGTCTGATTATCAGCCATCCACTTAGCCGTGCCTCGTGCTACACCAAGTGTGCCCAAGGTGATGATAAAAGGCGTCATGCGCAGCCCTGCGATAGCTGCTCCGTTTAAAAGTCCAATAAACGCTCCCGCGCCCACGGTGGACAGCAGCACTGGCACTGGCGCCCAACCGCGCTGGATTAACATCGCCCCAGCGACACTCGTGAGCGCGATGCTCGATCCGACAGAAAGATCGATGCCCCCACTCACGATAATCATGGTCATGCCGAGCGCTCCAATGGCCACGATGACCGTCTGGGTGAAGATGATTTTAAAATTATTATACGTCAGGAAAAACTCACGCGTCTCCGCCGGAATCGAAAATAAGACAATAACGAGAATGAGCCCGATAAACGGGCCACCTTTTGACAGAGTTTTTTTAAAAATATCTTTCATCGGAAAATCAGCCTGCACTGCCGGTCGCTACGCGCATAATCTCGGCTTCAGTCCATTGCTCGCGCGGGCGCACCGCCATGAGTTCACCGCGACACATCACGCCGATCGTGTCACACAATCCCAGCAACTCAGGCAAGTAAGAGCTCACAACGACCACGGCTCTACCTGCCGCAGCAAGTTCACTCACGATTTGATAAATCTGCGCCTTACTGCCGACGTCGATCCCCCGCGTCGGTTCATCGAGCAGGAAAATTCGCGCGGGATGTTCTAATAAACGCGCCAAAGCAACTTTCTGTTGGTTTCCGCCCGAGAGTTGACCGATGGGTTGACCGGCATTCTGACATTTCACCCGCAGCTCATCAACCCAACGTTGGGCGACAGCACGCTGACGTGGTCCGTTGATCCAGCCGAAGCGTCCAAATTGGTTCATCTTCGTGAGCGTTAGGTTGTCGGCGATAGATTGGTTCAGCATCAGGCCTTCCTCCTTACGATTCTCACTCAGGAATCCTACGCCTTGTAGCCAACGCTCCCGCGGGCCGTGCGCGTTTTCAGGAGCTCCGATGACACAGACCTCGCCCGCGGCTAACTCATCCAGACCAAAAATCGCACGCAACAAATCAGTGCGGCCAGCACCAATTAAACCACCTAGACCAAAGACCTCCCCAGCCCTTACCTGCAACGTCGCACGCTTCAGTCGCGGCTCGGTCGCGACGGAGGTGACTTCAAGCACAACTGGGCCAGAGGTGCGTGCGGTACGCGGATAAAGATCTTTCACCTCACGGCCGGTCATGAGCGTCACAATATGATCGAGACTCGCGTCTTTCATCAAACCGGTGCCAACAGTTTCGCCGTCCTTGAGCACCGTATAGCGGTCAGCGATGCGGCGGCATTCTTCAAGAAAATGACTGATGTAGATCACACTCACGCCCTGCGCTCGGAGGCGATTGATCGTGGCAAAGAGTTTTTCCGTGTCGGCCTGCGTGAGGCTACTCGTCGGCTCATCCATAATCAGCACCTGAGGCTGAATTAGAAGAGCGCGCGCGATTTCTATAATCTGTTGCTCGGCGATGGAAAACGACCCAGCGGCTCGGTCGAGATCAAGTCCGTCGTGACCAAGTTGAGCGAGCGCTGCTTGCGCGCGCTCACGGGAGGAGCTTTTATTAACCCAGCCTAAGCGCGCGGACTCCGCACCAAGCAGAATATTTTCCTGCGCGCTCAAATGCAGCGCGAGGTTGAGCTCTTGGTAAATCATGGCCACGCCTTTGAGGCGAGCATCGTGGGGATTCTCTGGCTCGTAGGTAGCACCGCTCAACTGCATCGTACCAGAGTCGGCCCGGTGAGCACCGCTCAGCACCTTCATGAGTGTACTCTTACCGGCACCGTTTTCACCAATCAATGCATGCACCTCACCAGGCGCAATCTCGAGCGAGACGCGTTTGAGCGCGCGTGTTGCACCGAAAGATTTCTGGATGCCGTCGAGGCGGAGTCTTACGGCGGACATCAGGGCAGAGCGGATTCCAAGGGGTTAAAAATAGGTTCTCGTAAGCTAAAGAAGCGGCGGCAGCCAGCAATGCGCACCGGCTCAAACGGCATCACTTCAGATACTTTGTGAGCGGCGGATTCACGATCTCAGCCATCGCCGGGTCGTTAAAATTTTCTTTGGTTACAAAGCCGACGCCGGTGTCGATCTGGGCGGGAACTTTTTCACCGCGGAGTGCAGCCACAACAGTCTTCACGCCGAGGTAACCCATATTCATTGGGTTTTGAACGACAAGGCCGTCAATGTCTCCCGATTTGAGGCCAGCGTTGAGTGTTTCGCCTGAGTCGAAGCCGACAAATTTAACTTTGCCGGCCAGACCGGCGTCGCGCAGCGCGAGCAACATTCCAGCAGTCGTAGATTCGTTACAGGTATAAACACCGGTGACCTCGCGACCATACCGACTGATCAGATTTTCCGAAACCTGTTTGGCCGTGTCACGGGTAACACCAGCGTGTTGGTCGGTCGATAGGAGACGCACCGCCGGAAAGTCTTTCTTCATGATCTCAAGAAAACCTTCCTCCCGTTCCTCGGTGCTCGCAGAGCCAACGGCCAGTCGAAGCATAATGACGTTACCCTTGCCGCCGATGAGGCGGCCGAGGTTGCGCGCGGCAATACGGCCTCCTTCGCGATTATCGGTCGAGACGTAGCTGGTGATTGCTTTAGTCGTTAGGGCGGAGTCGATGATAACAACAGGAATTTTACCACGGCGAGCAGTCTCAACGGGAGCGACCAGGGCTTTATTGTCGAGGGGCGCAAGGACGATTCCGTCGACGCGGCGGCCAACAAAATTTTCAACGACCTGGATCTGCTGTTCGCGATCGTCCTCTTTTAGTGGGCCTTTCCAGATAATGTTTACAGCGATGCCTTGAGCAGCGAGTTCGACTTTAGCCTTCTCAGCACCCGCGTGGATCGACTTCCAGTATTCATGCGTCGTGCCCTTTGGGATCACGGCGATCTGGTAAGTGTCGGCCGCTGAGGCCAAGGCCGCAGCAGCTAAGAAGGCGAGACTAGCAAGGAGGGGTTTTTTCATGGGGAGAATAACGACACAAAACAGGGGGATATCGGGCGGCGGGGCGATGCCGAAATATCTTAACGGTTAAAATTATTCAGCAAAACACTGAAGACTAAATTGATATTATCAGCAACCTCACAGGGTCAATCTCGGCTTATGGTCCAACTCAGAGAATCACAAACCGCTCCTCAAAGCTCGCTGTGAGCCAGTGGTTTCATTTACTCGAGCAATGTTTGTGCTAAAGAAATTCATTTCGTTTTGGCTCATGCCTCTGCCGTTTTGTGTGACACTACTCACACTGGGGTTGATTTTCTTGCTGTTTACCCATCGCGCCCGCCTTGCGCGCGGACTTTTGGTGATGGGCGTAGTGCTGTTGGCGCTCTTCAGCAATAAATGGGTCAGTACCGCACTCGTGCGACCGATAGAGGCAAAATTCGCACCAATACCCGATTTGATCGTTGGTCAAAGCGCCCTAACCAATCTGGCGCTTTGCAGATATGTGGTTGTCCTAGGTAGCGGTCATAGCGACACCCCTAATTTCTCCGCTAATAATCAACTCTCCTCGGCTGGCCTAGCGCGTATCGTCGAAGGCGTGCGGCTTCTCCGAGCATTACCGGGGGCTAAGCTTGTGGTGTCTGGCGGGGGTGAGCTCGGATATCCGAGCCATGCGGAGGTGCTAGGTCGAGTTGCCACAGAACTCGGAGTCAATCCTGAGCGCATCCTGCGCATCGAACATGCGCGTGATACCGAAGATGAAGCCCAGTCTTTAAATACGCTCATCGGTCCGACGCGAATTGCTTTGGTGACAACGGCTTGGCATATGCCAAGAGCAACGGCGTTATTTCAAGCGAGGGGCTTCAATGTCCTACCCTGCCCGACTGGTTACACGGCACGATCCAATCCTAATTCCTCTTGGAATGAATACATATGGAGCGTCGAATCACTCGAGCGCAGCACGGCGGCAGTACGCGAGCGCATCGGTTATTTATGGGTCTGGCTAAGAGGAAAAATTTAGCCCGCGCCTGGTTTTGTTTCGCAATCGTAACATTCGTCGCTACGCCAACGTGACCATGTTTTCGCTCAAAAAACTATTTGGCAAAGATGAGACGTTTTTCGATCTACTTGAAGCCGGTGCGGTGGAGGCACGGACTTGCGTAGAACTTTTTGGCAAATATCTTCACGCCATCGAGGCGGGGGCCGGGGCCGGCGTCAGCATAGACGACTTCATCCAGACTCGTCGCAAAGAAAAACGCATCCGTCATCTGATGACCGAGCAACTCAGCCGCACTTTTGTGACCCCGCTTGAGCGTGAGGATATAGAGGCCCTTTCCTTCGCCCTCTATCGCATCCCAAAACAGATTGAAAAAATCGTCGAACGCATCGCGATCTACCCCGGCAAATTGCAACCCGGCGCATTCACCCGCCAGGCTGACTTGATGCTTCAAGCCGCCGATGCACTGGTCTTCATGGTGAAACAACTTCGCGGCGGCACCTCCATGGAAAAAATCCAAGAAGCCAATGACCGCCTCCAGTACGCCGAAGGAGAAGCAGACAGGGTCATGCTCTCACTCCTGAAAGATCTCTATCACGGACCCTGCGATGCCAAAGAATTGGTCATCATGCAGAAGACTTTCGAAATGGTAGAACAAGCCGTCGACCGCTGCCGTAATGCCGGCAACATCGTCGTTCAGATAGTGCTCAAGCACTCCTAAAGGGCGCTAACCATGACGCTGTTCCTGCTCGTTTTGCTGGCTGCGCTGGCATTTGAATATATTAACGGGTTTCACGACACGGCCAATGCCATCGCGACGGTCGTGTCGACAAAAGTACTTACACCACGCAAGGCCATCGCTCTCGCCTCTTGCACTAATCTCCTTGGCGCTCTCGCGGGCACGGCCGTTGCCACGACCATCGGCAAAGGCCTGGTTGACGCCAGCGCCATCACGATGCTCACCGTTTTCTGCGCCCTGCTTGGCGCCATCGCTTGGAACCTGTTTACGTGGTGGCTTGGACTACCCTCGAGTTCCAGTCACGCACTCGTGGGCGGACTTTGCGGCGCAGCTCTAGCGGGTGCGGACGGTCGCTGGAGCGTGCTGCACTGGTCCAGCGGCCTATGGCCTAAGATCGTGTTGCCCATGATCATATCACCCCTCCTCGGACTTTTCGGCGGAGCGCTTATCATGTACACCTTAATGCTCTTCCTGCGTCGCGCCACGCCACGTTTTGTCAGCCTGTTTTTCGGCAAAGCCCAACTCGTAAGCGCCGGTTTCATGGGCTACAGCCACGGATCCAACGATGCCCAAAAAACCATGGGCATTATTACACTCGCTTTGTTCACCGGCACCCAAAGTGGCGTCTTCAAAGACCTGCCAGCCTGGGCGACTTTTTTGCGGGTTGAAGAATTCAAGGGCGTGCCCTTTTGGGTCGTAATCAGCTGTGCGATTACGATGGCCGCTGGCACCGCTGCGGGCGGTTGGCGCATCATCAAAACGATGGGACATAAGATGGTGAAACTGCAGCCCATCCATGGATTCGCTGCAGAAACCACCGCAGCCCTCATCATTCACGGTGCATCAACCCTAGGCGTACCCGTTTCAACGACGCATGTTATCTCAACCTCGATCATGGGCGTCGGAGCCACCAAACGACTAAGCGCCGTCAAATGGGGGGTGGTTAGTCGGATTCTTTGGGCCTGGGTGCTCACGCTGCCTATCACAGCCAGCCTCGGCTATTTGCTCGTGCGCCTAGGCAATGGTCTCGGACATTGAGGCGAACACCATACTTACCTTGAAGCGGACGAGCTTCTTGGGGTTCAGAACGGGCCTGCAGGCCCTTATATTGCTCTGCCGTGTGCTACACCGGGAATGACGGATACGCCCAACTCGTGTCCGTCTTTCCTAGGGCAACGAAACTTGCTTTAGTCGAATCGTTTCTGTCTGTGCAAAGGCGGCTCGTAAAACCCCAGGAACCGTGTAGCTTTAAGGAATGTTAGGCGCGGTTTAAATCTACCGCTTATCTTGTTAACGCCAGTTTAGCTCCACACCCACCCCATGAAAAACCTCGCTGCTCAACGCGCCCTGCACACTGGATTTTTCTCCCAATGCGTGCTGACCGGATACCTTTTTCTCGTCGTCTGCTCGGTACACGCAAGCACACCTTCGACGACAAGCACCACGGAACCGACCCCGCCCCCAACGG
>Ga0209829_10004108_pt1 | contig 10360 bp, 6 predicted proteins | sample C_140205_EF_Meta_FD_187311 | JGI IMG/M metagenome (GOLD analysis project Ga0209829, IMG submission 187311) | Freshwater microbial communities from Lake Croche, Canada to study carbon cycling - C_140205_EF_MetaG (SPAdes) (version 2) | ecosystem: Environmental > Aquatic > Freshwater > Lake... | reverse complement strand
CTTATGCGCCTTCCATGCCGCGGTCACGTTGGATCCCATGGCATTGGTTGATAGGTAAAATACGTTTCCATATCCCCCAGTGCACAATAAAACGGCATGTCCAAAATGTCTTTCCAAAGCTCCACTCACAGAATCACGGGCGATAATACCACGCGCTTTGCCGTCGATGGTCACCACATCAAGCATTTCGTGGCGGGTATATAATTTGACATTGCCCATTCCTACTTGGCGTTGTAAAGCAGAATAAGCCCCTAATAATAATTGCTGACCCGTTTGACCCGCCGCATAAAACGTTCTTTGAACTTGGGTACCCCCGAAGGAGCGGTTGGAAAGTAATCCACCATATTCCCGAGCAAATGGAACACCTTGAGCCACACATTGGTCTATTATACTTCCGGAAACTTCAGCTAAACGATGCACATTGGCCTCACGAGCTCTGTAATCGCCCCCTTTAATCGTGTCATAAAAAAGTCGGTACACGGAATCTCCGTCGTTTTGATAGTTTTTGGATGCATTGATACCTCCTTGCGCGGCAATCGAATGCGCCCGACGCGGAGAATCTTGAAAGCAAAATACTTTTACCTTATATCCTAATTCAGCTAAAGAAGCAGCTGCTGAAGCACCTGCTAGGCCGGAACCCACCACAATGATTTCCAAGCTACGTTTGTTGGACGGGTTGACCAAAGAAACACTCGATTTGAACTTGGTCCATTTCTCGGCTAAATTTCCATCAGGGATTTTGGAGTCTATTTTTGTCATAATTTCTTGTCGGCTGATATTAATGAATCAAATGAAAATAAAATGCAATCGGCATGGAAGCAAATGTGGCAGAAATAACGACCGCATAAACAGCTCCAATCCATTTGATGGTGGGTGAATATTTAGGGTGATTCCATCCAAGGGTTTGAAATGCGCTTTGGAATCCATGTAGTAAATGATAGCCCAAAGAGATACAGCCCAGTACATAAATGGCTACAACGATTGGACTAGTAAAAACAATTTGCATTTCGTTATATAAAGTATGTGCCTCCGTCAAATCATTCGTAAGGCGAGAGAAATACCAAAAATGCTTTAAATGAATAATCAAAAAGAGCAATAACAATGTCCCTAATAAACCCATAGACCTTGAGTACCACTTGCTGTTGGCCGAGCCATCAACGACCGCATAAGCGACAGGGCGTTTCTTTTTATTATCCAGCCATAAACGCAAACCATCGTAGATGTGAAGCAATAAACCGGCAAATAACACAATTTCCATCGTTCGGATAACGGGATTGGTTCCCATGAATTCAGCTCCTTCGTTGAAGGCCACACCGCCATCATTCAAAAAGATAGTGGCATTTAGGCCACAATGCACAATGAGGAAGCTGATCAAAAAAAGGCCTGTCGTGGCCATCAGGAGCTTTTTCCCGAGAGATGAGGTAAGAGATTTTGCTAACCAAGCCATAAATACATGTATTTGTTAAAATTAAAATTACTCAAGCGTTTAGTTTTTTTAAAGCGAATGAATTTTAGCCCTCAAAACTACAATTGAAACACGGGTTCTTCAAATTAATCGATTAAAAAAACCATTTTTTTTAAATAATTGGATTTGCCTTATTAACTTTCCTATTCAAGAAATAGTTTTTATGTCGTACAGAAAAATTGCTTATTATTTTTTAGTTTTTTTTCTAGGTTGCTTCTCTAGTAGGGCCACTCATTTAAAAGGTGGAGAAATTACGGTGAAACGTATTTCTGACAAAACGTTGACCTATGAATTTACACTAACTACCTATACCGAAAATAACCGGGCCAATCAGGATCAAGGGGATGTTAATTTTTGTTTTGGTGATGGTACTGCCATATTTAAAGCCAAGAGATGTTGTGGTACCCCTGTCGATATAGGCAATGGGACCATGAAAAATATTTACAAGATTGAATATACTTACCCAGCTCCCGCACTTTTTTACCGAGTTTCGGTCGCAATTCCCAATCGAAACGATGGGGTAAGAAATATAACGCGTTCGGTGGAAGTTCCTTTTTATGTGGAAACCACTTTTTCTATTAATTCTGGATTAGGCCAAAACTCCACTCCCTTGCTTTTAAATCCAGCGGTTGATTTGACAGCCGTTATAGGCCAACCCTTTATTCATAACCCTAATGCTGTGGATGCGGAAGGAGATAGTTTGGCCTACCGATTATCTGTTTCCAAGACGGGTGATTATGAAACCTGTTCTTCGGTAAGTAGGGGATTGACCGCTCCTAATTTTCGCCAACCGAATGAAGTGGCAGCCGTACCTTCTACCTTTAAGATCAACTCATTGAATGGAGATTTGATTTGGGATTCGCCGCAAGAAGTAGGTTTATACAATTGCGCGTTCATCATCGAAGAATGGAGGAACGGAGTTAAAATTTCTGAGACTGTCAGAGACATGCAGATCGAAGTTAAAGATGTGGATAATAAAGCGCCTAAGATAACGGTTCCGCCGGATGTTTGTGTTCAAGCGGGTGCTTACTTAAACGAAACGATTTCGGCCACCGATGTTTTGTCTAAGTCAGGCCGACTGGATCCCATCACCATATACAGTTCAGGTAATGTGTATGCGATCGATACTGTTTATGCCGTTAAGCAGCCGTATGCCACTTTTTCAACTTCGCCCAAGCAGCCAAGTCCCGCCATTGGAGTATTTAAATGGCAAACGGCTTGTCAGCATATTCGAAAGGAAACCTATGATATTTTCTTTAAAGTGGAAGATAATCCACCGGTTAATGTAGGCGGTGGAGTGAAATTGGTCGACAGTAAAATCTGGAAAGTTCGTGTGATTGCGCCCGCTATAAAAGGTTTAAAGGCTACGATCAAAACGGCGACATCGAGTGCATTGTTGACCTGGAATTCGTATGCCTGTGCGCTGCCAAATGCTAAAATTATTGTTTTTCGAAAGCAAGCTGCCTGTAATCCTGTAGTGAATAAGGTATGCCAAACGGGAATGACATTGACTGGTTTTACGGAGATTTCACGATTAGATATTACAAAAACTTCGTTTGAAGACACGAATGGCGGTGCGGGTTTAATGAAGAATGCGAATTACACCTATATACTGTTGGTGATATTTACCAATAGCAAAGGCTCGGACGACTATAGCCCTATGTCGGAATCAGCCTGTGTTTTGATTCCTTCAGCGGCTCCATTAATGACCAATGTGTCGGTGTTGAAAACGGATGCGAAAATAGGGGAGATGTTGGTCAAATGGACTCGTCCCTTGAAATTAGATACCGTTTTTTATCCGGGACCTTATCAGTATGTGGTTCAAAGAGCGGACGGTCAAAACGGAAGTAATTTTACTCCAATTTCGTCAGGGATCCCGGCTAAAATTTCTCCAGCTAGATTGGATACTGCTTTTACGGATAAGAATCTAAATACAGTAGCGGGAGCTTATCGGTATAAGGTGGATTTTTATTATTCTCAAAATAATCAGTTCAAATTATTGGATTCACCAAGTCCGGCAAGTTCCGTTTTTTTATTGGGCCAAGCGGCCGTAAAATCGGTTAAGTTGGCCTGGTCAGCCAATGTACCATGGTCGAATGATTTCCAAGTGCACCGAGTGTATCGGGAGACTCCTCGGGGTTCGGGTAAGTTCAATCAAATAACCGAGGTTTCGGTTTCCAGCCCTAATACCTATACTTTTACGGACCAAGGAATTGATTATTTTACACAAGATGGGAAATTTGATGTGGTGATTTCTCCGGATTCAACATATTGTTATTATGTGGAAACGATAGGAACTTATGGGGAAGGTTTACCTAGAATAGGTTTAATCAATGCATCCCAACTAGTATGCGTTAAACCACAATCGGATGTAAATCCGTGCGCACCCAAACTAACTTTAGGGGCGCTAAATTGTGAAAGTTTAGATGCAAGCTTAAATTGCCAGTTGACAAGTTTTACCAATACGCTCGTTTGGACACCTACATTATCGGGTTCTTGTGATCAAAGCATTGAAAGTTATCGGATTTATTATTCGAAAGATGGCATAACATTTGGGAAAATAGCCGAGGTGTCTGACATAAAATGTCTACATCAAAAAACGGACTCGTTTATCGGATGTTATTATGTCACGGCAGTAAGCCAATTAGGCAAGGAATCGGCTAAGAGTGAGATTGTTTGCCAAGATAATTGTCCCTCTTTTGTGTTGCCTAATTTATTTAGCCCGAATGGAGATGGTAAAAATGATGTATTTCAGGCGATGAGGTGTCCTCGATTTGTGACTCAAGTTACGTGTAAAATAGTGGATCGAAATGGCCAATTGGTGTATCAATATTCCGGGGATATCAATGGATTTGGATGGAATGGAAAGGATTTAAATGGCAATATTATGGCGGCATCAACATATTTTTATACGTGTGATGTGACATTTGATGTGAAGAATGAAGCCTTAAAGACTAAGCATTTGAAGGGTTGGGTTGAGTTAGTAAAATAACTTATTATGGACATCATTATAGACGGTGATTGCAATTTTTGTCGTGGGTCAACTAAATTACTGAGACGGATGTTGGCGGTTCCACTGCATGTTATTACTCAGTATGATCTTGAATATGCTGATTTTCAAAATCGTTTTAATGCTTCTGATTGGGCTGTTGATAGCATCAAATTGATCGTAGGCCAACAGCTAATAATGAAGTCGCAGGCTATTGCAGCTTTGTTGGTTCATGCTCACTGGTATATCCAACCAGTACGTGTGGTATTTTTATTGCCCAGGGGTTTCTTGGATGCTTGCTATGATTTAATAGCAAAGAATCGATATTTATGGGGTAAGGGAGGTAGTTGCGAGGTTATTTAGGAATAAACTGGGAGCTTGTTGAGAAGTAAGAAATAGGCAAAGCGTTATCCCATCTAATCGCAGCTTCCTCCATTCCGGCACTATTGAAGTGTACTCCATCCCAACGATATTTAATCCCATTAATACTTTCTAAATCTGGGCCCTCCATTGTATATTTAATTTCAGTCAACATTCTTTTTTGAGCACTTCTTATTTTTGCAATATTAACATCGCTACCACCAAAATTACTTTTCGAGATAATAAAAGCTAGTTGGGGTGCGCCCATTAAATCTCTAGACCTCTGAATATAATCTTGCGTATACTTGACAATTAAATTTTCTTCCGTTCCGTGATCATTTTCACCATGCACGACGAAAATGGATCTTAAGCCTGTTTTAGAAAAATCATTTAGACATCTTTGTTCAAAAAACCAATAAGGGTATCGTTTTTTCCAATCAAAAATATCACTTTGAAAGGATAATCCGTAGGCTGATTTTCCCCATTGTTCTGAGCTCGATCCTCCTATCCCAGTGTTATAAATTCTGACAGGAACATTTAGCTTGACTTTTAATTTCTCAGCAAGGCGCCCCCAAAAATTATTGTTGGCCCCATCATATTGCCAAATAATAACATCGCACCATGTGGGATCATAGTTTTCTATAGTGTATGGCTTTTGCCCTTCGGCGATAGAATGTCCGATCACAGCAAATACTTCGCCCACTTTTACATTCCAAGTTAATAGCGTGTCGGTATAAACTTTATTGTCATTGAATAATTGGATTTGCGGATAATAACCGCCAGCTTTTAAGGTAAACTTTCCTTTGAACTCATGGGTGCTTGGGTCGATCGTCATGGTCAACCAATCCGTAGAAACGCCTCCTAATGAACTATTGAATTTTATTTTTGCGGATTGGAAATTTTTATCGGACTTGCCGACGATCGTAATAGTACCCTCATTGCTAGTATTTCTTTGCACAAAGTCAACGCTATTTACCTTGTCAATAGTCACCTTTGAATTATTGGGCATTTTAGGCGTAACATCTTCTGATTTACAACCTATTATAAATAGAAATAAGCCCAATAGAATAAAAATAGATAATTTTTTAATCATGTGATTATAGGACTATTCGCTTTATGAATTTCAAAAAACGCATCATTTTTTTATCTTTGTAAACAAATTTACATTAAATAATTAATTAATAAATGAAGGCATATATTTTTCCTGGTCAAGGATCACAATTTCCTGGAATGGGAAAAGACCTATTCGAAACTTACTCTTTAGCCCGGGAAATATTTTTCGAAGCGGATGAACTTCTGGGCTTCTCTCTTTCTGAAATCATGTTCAATGGGACTGAGGAAGAGCTTAAGCAAACAAAAGTAACCCAACCGGCCATTTATTTGCATTCAATTCTGATTGCAAAATTAGGTACAAATTTCAAGCCTGATATGGTGGCTGGTCATTCTCTTGGCGAATTTTCTGCTTTAGTAGCCTCAGCTGGGTTAAGTTGGCAAGACGGTTTGTCATTAGTTTCCAAGCGTGCATTAGCTATGCAGAAAGCCTGTGAAATTGAGCCCAGTACGATGGCTGCTGTGTTGGGATTAAGTGATGAACAAATTGAAAAAGTTTGTGCTGAGTTTAATGGCGAAGTAGTTGCCGCTAATTATAATTGCCCAGGCCAAGTAGTTATATCTGGAAGCACAAAAGGAGTGGAGCTTGCCGGAGAAAAATTAAAAGAGGCAGGTGCAAAAAGAGTATTATTATTACCTGTGGGAGGTGCTTTTCATTCTCCATTCATGGAACCAGCTCGATTGGAATTAGCAGCGGCCATTGAAGCGGTCAAAATTGATCGTCCCATTTGCCCTATATTTCAGAATGTCAACGCTAAGGCATCCCAAAATGAAGACGAAATCAAGGCCAATTTAATTGCCCAATTGACTGCTCCGGTACGTTGGACTCAATCCATTGAAGCGATGATTTTGGCAGGTGCCACTGATTTCATTGAATGTGGACCGGGAAAAGTTTTACAGGGTTTAGTGAAGAAAATCAATGTGGAGGCGAGGGTGTCTTCGATGGAACTGATTAGTTAATTAGAAAAATTAAAATTAATAGCTTGATTTTCAGCACTTGAACCTATTTGTAGAGAAATAATTCAATTATTTTGATTCAATATTTGATAATTACAGCGTAAGCGCTTAATTTTGCACGCTAGTAAGATTGACCTATGGTGTAAAGGTAACACACCAGTTTTTGGTTCTGGTTTTCTAGGTTCGAATCCTAGTAGGTCAACCACCTTTTTGAAAAGATAGCCTATACTTCATTGTATGGGCTTTTTTTATGATTTAAAATTCTTGAGTCTCTGTGGAGTCTCTCTTTTTAGATAAATTCCATTAAATTTAAGGGTGAGCCGTCTGCTCATTGCAAAACTAAACCAAAAGATTTAATCACCAAAACTTAGAGTTTAGTATCGATATTCTATCTAGGAATGCTGAAAGTGATCCTATTAAATAATAGTTGGTTTCAATTTAAAAAAATCAGGATCTCTATACAAGCAAAAAAATAACTATACAATACCCTTAAATCGCTCATATAAGCTCGATAAAAAGGATTACAGACAATTTGCCTCAGATAATGTCAGAGAGGTGATTTGTTGAAATGAGTGGTTTTGGTACCTTGTTAATCTAATAGAGTTAAAAAATAACTTCTCAAAGGGGGCATCCGAACCTCCAATATCTTATGGCATATAATCATTTTCAAAAAGGAATTTAATTTCTTCAGTACTTAATGCCCTATTCCAAACTCCTAAATCATCTAAATTTCCATCAAATGCGTCAAATGCCGGGTGATTCATACGACCTATGGTTAAATTTCTCGCCAAAATTGGTTGCCCAGTACCAAACAAGGATGTACTTAATAACTTTCCATCTTGATAAAATTTACACGTTGTTCCATCATTGGAATAAACCAAATGCGTCCAAACAAAAGGTCCTGTTGGATATAGGTTTGAACCAAATTCAGTTCCGGTTGACTTTATGTGTCCTAAACCCCATTTATTTTCGTAACCAAAACCCCATTGCAATTGACCGGGACCATCAATAGGGGAAGAAGCAAAATCCAAAATTCTTGGAGCAATACAACCCAAACCAACTTGTTTTACCCATATTGAAATGGTAAGTGCCGTTGTAATTGAATTGGTGTTAACTGTTGCTTCAATACGCGGAGAACAATTTTGAGATGAAAAATAATAAGAACTATTTGTAGTCCCAAATCGACTAATTGCTAAGTTTGCACCATTTACAACACCATTATTTCCATTTCCACTTGCATCATTTGCATTTCCATTAAATGGATAATAGACTACCAAACCATTTTTTAGAGTAGAAGCTGGAGTTGGAGGTGCAGGTGTTACAGGTGCTGGAGTTACAGGCGCTGGTGGAGTCACAGGAGCCGGTGTTACAGGGGCCGGGGTTGCAGGTGCTGAGCTTAAAGTAGCAAATGAATTAGATTTTCCATAGGCCACACCAACAGAATTAATGGCATAACCTCGAACATAGTACGTTGTAGATTTGGTTAATCCTGTAACAACTTGCATTTCTCCGAAAGGAAAATTCGTTACTGAGTTTCCAAAAATGACTTTTCTGTCTGATGTGGAAGGGTTGGAATTTGAAGCCGATATGCAAATTCCATATTCTGAAATCGAGCTTCCCCCGTCATTATCAATACCTAAACCCGTGTGAACAGATGTTTCTGTTATTTGATCAAAATCATTTGTCGTAACAGTAGGCGCCTTACCTTGTTCAGTTGTAAAACTGTTTTCTACGCCCAGCGTTGCACCTTTAACATTGATCGAGTAAGCTCTAAAATAATATTTTGTGTTTGATCTCAGATTTGTCAGTACAATGGCAAACTTTCCTGCATCTTTTGAACTTGAAATTACTTTTCGGTCGCTAAATCCAACATTTGGATTAGTACCGTATAAAAATCCTTTTTCTATTAGATCTATTCCCCCCGTATTAGCAACTTCCCCATTTAAAGTGGCAATATCTACTCCAATCGAGCTAGATGATCCAGTAATAACAGTTGGACTAAGATAGGCTAGTGTCTTAAAACTGACCTCATTGCTATAAGACGTACCTTTTGAATTTGTTGCATAGGCTCTACTATAATAGATTGTTTCCTCTTTAAGCTGGGTAACCACTGTGGTGTAAACACCTAATCCACTACCATTTTCTATTTTAATGTTTGAAATAGTTGGCAAAGTGGTTGTTGATAAACAAAAACCTCTTTCAGTAACACCAGTACCTCCATCGTCTGAAACGGTTCCAGTTAATTGAGCTGTGGTATACGTAATATTTTTAGGCACATCCATTACAATAGTCGATAGTTTGTAATCAGAAGTGGTAAAAATTTGCTCATTACCATAGGCTACTCCTTTCTCATTTAAAGCATATGAACGTACATAGTATTTAGTATTCACGCTCAATTTGCTGACAATTAAAGCTATAGATGTTTTGCCCTTTGTAACTGGGAATTTTAAATCGGTGATTGTAGGTGATGCGTTAGTGCTCATTACAAAACCGCTTTCAGATACTATACCACCACCTTCGTCAGTAATGGAACCACCTAATTCAACAGTAGTATACGTAATATTTTTAGGCACATCCGTTACGATAGTCGGTAGTTTATAATCAGCCGTTGTAAAACTTTGAACTTCGCCATAAGAAGTCCCTTTGGTATTGGTTGCGTATGCCTTGAAGTAGTATTTTGTATTTACAGGTAGTTTATCTAATACAACGGAATAAACGCCCTTTCCATATCCTGATTGGATCTTAGTATCACTTACTGAAGGATTTGTGTTCTTATCACTTAAAACAAATCCCCGATCGCTTGTTGCTGTGAATCCTTCATCTGTCACTTCCCCATTCAAGGTAGCGTTTTTTAAGGTAATATCTGAAGCTAGTTTGGTGATTACCGTAGGAGGGTTTTCTTTTAAAGGTAATTTGTCATCTGTTTTGCAACCTAGTAGTATGATGAATAATAAAAAAACACTTATTAATAATTTTTTCACGATTTTTTTATTCTAAATTTTGATTTCAATTCTTTAAATTTTTGAAGGTAAGCTTCCTTGATTCCATATTAAGCCATATAATTCATTATATAATTTATGGGTAAGCTGAAAACTCATTTATTTCGTGAAATAAATACTTCAAAATAGCCCTTGGCTATTAAATAGACTTTTCATTTCTGTTTCACTTAAAGCCCGACCATAAATTGCTACGTCATCTATTTTTCCATTGAACGGATTCCAATAACCGTTTGCATTAAAAGATTCTCCTATAGAGATACCCGATGAACTAAGTGTATTTAATATTAATCCGGAAGTTTTGGAATGTACTAGGTCCCCATTTATATAAAGTTTGAGGGTATTGCCATCATACGTAATTGCCACATGACTCCATTTATTTAAGGGGATTGGAGTTGGTGAAGCCACCAAAGTATTAGTTTGATTATTAGCACTTGAGGCATTTAATATATATGATTCAATTTTAGTAGTTTGGCATGTCAA
>Ga0209829_10004107_pt1 | contig 10361 bp, 8 predicted proteins | sample C_140205_EF_Meta_FD_187311 | JGI IMG/M metagenome (GOLD analysis project Ga0209829, IMG submission 187311) | Freshwater microbial communities from Lake Croche, Canada to study carbon cycling - C_140205_EF_MetaG (SPAdes) (version 2) | ecosystem: Environmental > Aquatic > Freshwater > Lake... | reverse complement strand
TTCATCGACAATGGTTTCCACGTCGGCCATCCCGACCTCTCGGCGGGTCTGTTCCGTGGCGGTCACTTCTCCGACGACGGTCTTGGCACCGGCCCGTTCATTCCTCGGAATGCGGCCGCTACCGGGTTTCCCGCAGAAAATCACGGGACCTTCTGCCTCGGCATGGCAGGGTCGCGGTTCACCAGCGCGCCGAAGGTCTTCGGCTCGGCGCCAGAATGCGACTTGATTCCGATCGCCTGCCTGGAAGACCAAGTCGGCACCCAAGCCACGCTCGCCCGCGCGATCGCTTACGCGGCCGATCCCACGACCGAGGAACCTGGCAGCGGGCGTGCCGACGGGGCCGATGTCATCGGTTGTAGCCTCGGTCCCAACGGCGGTGACTGGACGCTCACCTCGGTGCTCGACCTGGCGATCGAGTTTGTCGCGGCGAATGGCCGGGATGGCAAAGGCACGCCGCTGTTCTGGGCTGTGGCCAACGACCCCATTCCCGTTTCCAACGATGAAGTCAGTTCGCACCCCCGGGTCGTCGCCGTCGGCCGGTCGAATCGCCACGATCAGGCGGATGGCTCGGCCAATGGGGAAAGACTGGCGTTACTGGCCCCCGGCACCGAGGTCTACAGCACGTTTGGAATAAACGGCCACCGGGCCTGGACCGGGACAAGCTTCGCCTGCCCCTTCGCCGCCGGCGTCGCCGCGCTGGTCCTCGAGCGCTTTCCGGCGATGACCGCCGACGAGGTGGTGTTGAAGGTGACTTCGACGTGCGACAAGGTCGGCGGTGTCGCGTACGATGCCAGTGGGCACCACAACGACTATGGCTACGGCAGGATCAACGCCGAGCAGGCTGTGACATGAGATGGGGCCGATGAACTTCCGCGAACGGGAATACGTCTGCCGGGGTCGCACGATCCGCCTGCGACAGCCTGACGGTATCGTAGCCCTGCGTGCCGACCCGGCGGCGGCGGGGGCCCACCGCTCCGTTGCCGCTGCCGATGCGGTGCCTGCTGCAGCCGTCGGCGATTTGCCCGCGAACGACGTCGCCGCCTTCCGGTCGGCGGGATGGACGTTCGTGGCCCCTGCGGCGGAGCGGAGCGCCCGCGCGGCGACGACGACGGCAGAGGTCCTCATCGAGCCATCCGGTCGACTCGTTCTCGCCACCGACAGGCTGACGCTCAAATTGAAGGGGCCCCAAGGCCCGGAACTGGATGGGGCGCGGCTCGCTGCTTTCGGCGTCGAAGTGGTGGCAACGCTCCGGTTCGCGCCGGGGCTCTACCAGTGCCGCGTCAAGCCGGGGCACGACGGCGACGTTTTTGACGTCAGTGAGCGGCTCCTCGCCGACGGCCTGGTGGAGTTCGCAGAGCCCGACCTGATCAGCGCCATCGGACCACGTGGTGGCGAGCGCCGTTGAACCTCGCCGCCACCCCGCTCGCTCCGGCCGCATCGAAGCGATCGGTGAATTGTTTTTGACCAGCGCCTGGAGTGCGGTGGCATCGGCGAGCATCGGGGCACTCGAGCGGCCGGTTTTGGCCATCTCCGCCGCGGAGTCTCGCGCGTGTTTTTGGTGGATGTCAGTGTCCGGATAACACTCATCGATCGGGGCGTGCCGAGCTCTATTCAGAGTGTGGAGCATCTCCTGCGGTATCGCGCCCGGGTCGGCAAGGGTCTTGTTGCTTTGACGCCTGCTGCTCATGCAGGCATAACGCACGCACCCTATGAATAAAATCACGGTCCGCAACATTCCCGCGGCGGTTGGGTCACGGCTTCGGCGACGGCCGATCGACTCGGTTTGAGCCTCAACCAGACGGTGATCCGCCTGCTGGAGGTGGCGACTGGGGGAAGGCCCGACACACCGAGCCGAGACCTGTCGGAGATCGCCGCGCGCTTGAGCGACCGCGAGGCCGAAGTCTTTGATCGTGTGACGGCGCCATTCGAGTTGGTTGACGACGAGATGTGGCGGTAAAATCTCTGCCTCGACACCACCGCCTCCAGTTGGACCTGACTGACGAGGAATCGCCGCATGCACGCGTTCGTCCCGTTCTTCGCCCACGAGAAGTGGTTCCTCGAAGGAGAACTTCCCGGCCTCACCCTCTGGCGGGCGACCGAGCCGCTGCCGCTGTCGCTGATTCTCGCCGTCGTGATCGCGAGCACGCTGGGATGGGGTTTGTTCGTGTCCCGCGACCGGCGGCCGCTGCTCCCGGGGCCGGAACAGTTCGGCGCAACGCAGGAGAGCCTGGCGATCTTCTACGGCTTCGTGCCCTTCATCCTCGGAATCCACACGGCGGTTCCCCTGCTCGTCTGCGGCGTCAACGGCGAGTGGCTCTCGCCCAACAACGATCTCGAGGGTTGGTCAAAGTATGTGCTCGGTCTGATGCAAACGGGGATCGCCCTGTCCCTGTTTTACGGTGGGTTCACCCGGTTGGCGGCCGTGCTGCTCGGAATCGTCTGGCTGGCTGGCGGATTCTGCTTCGGCATCGAGCAGATGCTGGAAAACTGTCATTTCCTCGGCCTGGCGGTTTTTTTCTGGCTCTGCGGCAGGGGGCCATGGTCGATCGACCGGCTGCTGTTTCCGGCGTTCGAGCCATCGCCAGGTCTGCAGCGTCATGCCCTGAAGGCGGCCCGAATCGGGCTGGGCATAAGCCTGATCGCCGTTGCGTTTACAGAGAAACTCGGCAACCCCGCTCTGGCCGAGAAGTTTCTCGAAGTGCACCGACTGAACTTCACCCCCCTTTTTGGAATACCACTTTCAAACTACCTGTTCGCCATGTGCGCCGGCGCCGTCGAACTGCTCGTCGGCCTATGGCTGACGTTCGGCATCTTCATCCGGCTGATCATCGTGATCGCCTGGTTTCCCTTCAACCTCACACTCACCCACTTCAACTGGGTTGAGCTGATTGGCCACCTCCCGTTTTACGGCCTGATGGCCGTGCTCCTCGTGTGGGATCCCAAGCTGCACGAGGAAGCGCTGCTCACCGGCCTCCGAGGCCGCCCGGCGCAGCCGCGGCCGATCCCGGGGCCCACCGCTGGGATCGCCGGAATGGGTTGACGTTCGCTGCGCAACCGACGCGAATCGGGCGGCCCCCGAAACGACACGTTCTCCGGCGATCTCGATGCACGGCGTAACCGAACGCTTCGGCACAACCGTCGCCCTCGACGATGCCGTGCTTTCGTTCCCCCACGGCTCGATCTGCGGGCTCGTCGGCTACGACCACGTCAGACTCTTGGTTCTCGATCGCAGGGCCGCTGACCCAAGGTCACCCGTGCAGCCAGCGCAGGTATCCCTGCAGCCGGGCCTGTGCCACGGCGTCGCCGGCGGCGACGGCTTCCGCGAGACGCCGCCGCGCGGCCAGACTGCTGGCACTTGTGCGCATAAAGAGCGTTAAGTCGGCGCTGCAGCGGCGGCAGACTTGGCGGGCGGTCTGGGTGGCTCGGCAGACCGGGCACTGGATGATGGGCCCTTCGTCGCGGGGCGTGTCGGCGGTCATCGAGTCTCCTCCGATCCGCTCAACCGGCTGCGTAGAACAAGAGATCGTCGAGCTCCGCCACGAGCCCGCCGAGGAGCGATTCGTCGCCCGCAGCCCGCGCCTCGGCGACCAGCTGCAGCAGTCGTTCCACGTCGGCCGCATCCTCCGGGCCGAGGGTCGCAAGTGCCCGCTTGGCCCGGTGGAGGATCGCAGCATGTGGATCGGCAGGGGCCGGATCGCTCGCACCGCCGCCGGCCTGGTGGGCTGCGGTCGCAGCGACCGATGACGAGAAACCGGGGAGCCGCCCGAGTCGTTCGGCCGCCCCCGCCGCGTTTTTCATCGTCGAGAGCGCATCGACGATCGCCAGACGCTGCGAGATGCCGGACTTGCTCTCGATGGCAGTGACCTCGAGCGTGCCATCGAGCGAGAGTTCGAACCGCACGTGGATCCGCCCGTCGCAATCGGACGAGGCGTTGAGCCCCTCGAGCATGAAGTGGCCGATCTGCCGGTTCTCCTCCAGTCGCGGGCTCTCCCCCTGGAAAACCTCGATGGCGGCCATGTCCTGCATGTCGTCGTGCGTGAAAAAAAGATCCTCGAAGCGGGCCGGAAGCGGCGCGTTGCGGTGCAGAATCGGGCAGAAGGCGAGGTGCGCGCCGTGGGGGCCGTCGGTCACGGCCGCGATCCCCAGCGTGTGCGTGGCGACGTCGACGAGCACCGGGCCGATCGCCAGCCCGGCGATCGCCGCGGCCTGCGTGCCCGCGCCGAGCGCGACGGCGAGATCGGGATCGACGCTCCACCGCGGCTCGCGCCTGAATTCCTCGCGGAGCCGACGCTGCACCAGCGGCGTGCGGGACGAGCCGCCGACGAGGATCAATTCGTCGATCTGGGAGAGCGAGAGCCCGGCATCGACAATCGCCATGTCGACGCAGACGATCGTCCGGTCCACGAGCGTGCGAATCAACCGCTCGTACTCGTCGCGGCTGACATCAATGTCGAGACTGACCTGTCGGCCCTTGACCGTGGCGATGAACTCCTCGACGATCCGCGCCGTGGCGGCGGTCGAAAGCTCGCACTTCGCCCGTTCGCAGCCGGTGAGCAAACGCCAGCGGGTGCTCCCGTGGGCCATGAGGTCGTGGCCATGCTCCTGGAGAAATCGATCGGCGACATACCGGGCCAGCAGTTCGTCGAAGTCGTCGCCACCGAGGCTCGTGTCTCCCTTGCTGGAGAGCACCTCCACGACGCCCCGCTCCATCCGCACGATCGACACGTCGAACGTGCCGCCGCCGAGGTCATAGATCATGACGTGCCGACGTTCATCGGAGCCGGCGTCATAGACGAGACTGGCGGCGGTCGGCTCGTTGATGATCCGCTCGACGGTCAGCCCGGCGAGCCGCCCCGCCTCCAGCGTGGCCTGCCGCTGCGGCTCGTCGAAGAAGGCGGGCACCGTGATCACGGCCCGGCTCACCGGGCGGCCGAGGGCACGCTCGGCACGAGCCTTGAGCGCTTGGAGGATGACGCCGCTGATCTCCTGCGGCGTGTAGGACGTGCCGGCCATGGGGAGCGTCACGGCCTGGCCCATCCGCCGCTTCACCGAGGCGATCGTGCGGTCCGGAAAGGCGGCGAGCTGGTTGCGGGCGGCTTGCCCCACGAGCAGGCGGCCGTCGGCTCCGATGCCGACGACCGACGGTACGAGGGCCGTGCCGCCTTCCTCGAGCACCCGCACCCGCCCGTCGATGGAGATGGCGACGACGCTGTTGGTCGTCCCCAGATCGATACCGATCACCGGCGAGTCGTCCGTCATGGCTTGCTTCCGATCTGACGTGTCCATGGTGTGGTCACTCCTCTCTCCCTCCCGATCAACGGGACACTCCCACCTCGGCCGGCCGCAGCACCACGTCGCGGAGCAGATATCCGGGCCGGTACTGCTTGGCCACGTGCCCCTCCGGCACCGCTGGATCCTCCGCGATGTCGATCGCCCGCATCCGCTCCGCATCGAACGGCTCGTGAAGCACGTCGATCCGTCGGATCTCCGCCTGCTCCATCAGCCGCCGCGTCCTCACGAGCACGAGCTCGAGCCCCTGCCCCGCATCGGCCAGCGACGTCGCGGCCGCGGCGACCGCCTCCCGCGGCATGCCGGCACGCCGCTCACCGTCCCCTGTGGCCCGGCGCACGTGCGCGTCGAAGACCTGCCGCAGTCGGCCGACAAGGCCGGCCGCGAGCGTGCGCACCAGCCATGAGGATTCGGCGAGGCAGGATTCCCAGGCAGCGGCCGGTTCCGGCGGCGCTGCGTCGGCGGTTTCGCGAGCGGTGGATTCGTCGGCATCCGTCGCGCTGGCAGTCATCGTTTCGGCCTCGGTGGCGATGGCGATCACCGCCCGCTCCAGGCTTTCCTCGACTTCCGAGAGTGCCATGGCCAACGGGCGGATCGCCTCGGTGCTCCCGGCAGCCGCCAGCCTGGCCGGAGTGCCAGCGACGACTGACTGCAGTGCGGTTTCCAATCGCGACAGCCGTTCGGCCACAATGCCGAGGCGGCGGTCGAGACAGCCGTCGACGAGGCCCTCGAGCCCCGCGGTCAGATCCCGGCCCGCCCTGACCTGGAGCTTGAGCTCGTGCCGCAGGGCGGTGAACTCCGCGACGATGTCAGCGGCGCCGACAAAATTGGATTCGTCCTCCGGCTCACGATCGATGGGGTCGCTGCTCATCCGTCGCGATCCTGTGGGGCGTTGCCGAGGGCCAGGAGCACCCGCGTGGGCAGCCGCGGCGGCCGCGAGGCTGCGGCGACGATGATCGCCTCGAGGGCAGCTCGCGGCTGTGGTGGCTGGAAGGCCGATTCTGCCAGCGGCAGCGGGTCGCAGAAAGCCTGCATGGCGGTGTGCAATTCCCGAAACCGCTCCGGTTCGCGGTCGGGTGGATGCTGCCTGACTGCCTCGAGATATGCGGCGCGGGCCTCCTCCGGCGTAGCCGTGGCGGGCAGTCCGAGGGCGAGATGGGCCGCCGGTGGGAGCCCGTTGAGCGGCATGTTGTCGGCCATGGTGGAAACCCTCCGGTCAAAGGCTGCTGCAGGTGCTGTCAACGCTCCGACAAATCGATCATCTCGTCTGGTGAGATCCCCAGCCGGGCCAGAAGGCTCGCGATTCGCCTCGCGTTTTTTTCGTTCATCGGCCCCATGAACAACGGGACGATTTCGGCCACCGCTTCCGGGCCGCCGCGCTCGAGGATGACCCGCAGCAAAGGGGGCAAATTGGACGAGCCGAGGGCGCCCCCCGGCGGGGCAAAGCCACGGCCTGCGGACCGAAACCGTGCCTGTTGCTTCTGGTCCTTGGCCGTTTCGATCGCCTTCCGGGCTGCCGTGACGATCCCACGCAGTCGTTGGGCCGTCGCCGGATTCTGCTCGGTCGCGATGAAATTTTCCACGAGTGTGAGCCGTTTCTCTGCCTTCCGGGTCGTCAGCGAACTGGGGGCGGTCCGAGTCAGCCACTCGAGCACTTCCGCGGCTGCCCTGGGCTCGTTGTCGGCCAGTCGGGCGATGCCCTTGGGCTCGCGCTTGGGATTCACCGTGCCGAAGAAATCATGGGTCGCGAGCCAGCGGAACGCGGCCCAGAATCCGGGATCATTGACCGGCAGGTCGCTCCCCCCGCCGAACAAGCTGCCCAGCGTCCATGTGCCATCCCGCCCCAGTCGTCGACTGAACGCCCGGCCGATGGCGAACGCGGGGTGATCCTCGCCGTCGAGCGGAATCCCACACCGTTGAAGCTCCATAAAGAAGCAGGCGACATGCGCCAGCGGCACGATCGGGGAGTTGATCGCCACATTCTTTGCGGCGTGTTGAATTCGCGTGCGGATCGGCTCGATTCTCGCCGCCGGGCACTTCAGTCGCACCAACGCCTCATGGAGCATCATGTCGCTGGTCAGGTCGTCCGGCGACTCCCGCCGGCCGGCATCCAACGCCGCAGCAACGCCGGCCTCGTTCCCTTCGCGGAGCAGCAGCGCCGCCTCCAGGAACGGGATCCACCTCCGGGGCATCCAGTTGGGCCAGGCGGCGATGCATGCCTCGAGTGCCCCCCGGGCGTCCGGGAGCGAGTCCTCCGCCGCCGCCCGCGATGATGCCCGAAGAAGCTCGAATCGCCAGGGGGTGGCCTTCGACCCCATGTCGCCGGTCCGCTGATCCGTGAGGCTTTTCACCAGCGGCTCGGCCCGCGCGAACTCTCCCGCGGCGATGAACCGATCGATGAGGTCGCGGACATGCTGATACTGGTCGGGAAACAGGCCGACGAACGCCAGCTTGGCATCGATCAGCGCCCGGCCGGCATCACCGCGCGAATCGTCCTCCTCCGCCAGCGTCGCGAGCAGGTCGATCAGAGTCTCGTGGGCCCGACGATTGCGAGGATGGCGCTGGAGCGACTCGCACAGCAGCCGTTGGCAGACCCGTTCTTCTTGGGGGGTCAAATCGCGTAGGAACCCGTCTTCCCGATCGAGGAGCGAAGAGGCGGCCCGCTCGAGGGTCACGCTGGCGAGTGCCGCACGAAGCGGCTCAGGGAGATGCGTGAGCCCGAGCAGATCACGATCCACATACTCCCGCGCGCCCTGCCGAACCTCATCGTCGGCGTCGACGAACCGCTGGAGATGCAGGAACTGCAGCCGGGTATTGCGGGGATCGTCGGCCGGTCCCGCGGTACTCCTGCAGAGGGCCAGAAACGGTTCGTCATCCGACTGGGGGAAGGCCAGAGCACGGCAGGCGGCGGAGAACTCGCTCACGAAATCGGGATCGAGCGGGCGACAGTGCTTCTCGAGGCGGATCGCGAGCGCGGCCTGCGAGGCTGAAAACGTTCGTTCCCCGTCGCGATGCCGGACCGCCGCAATCTCGCGGGCAGCGGTCCACAGGGAAGCCCGCCGCATCAGGCTGACGGCGGCAGCCTCCATCCCCGACGTGCCATCAGCCTGTGCCGGGGATTCAACGGCGGCCCCGTCCCACGCGCGGTCAAGCGTGGTGGCGATCCGGGCCGGGCGCCGCCCGGCCTCCAGTCGGTGCCAGGCCTCCCGGGCGGCGGCGCGATCGCCGCGCTGGAAAGGTACGAGCCCGCGGATGAACAGCCGCCAGTCGGCGTAGGGGCTTTTCCGCGCGATCGCCGTGAGACGATCGAGGGCAGCATGCGGCTCGCCTCGCGCGCAGAGGTCGAACGCCTCCAGGACGAGGGCCAACTCGGCCTGAAGATCAGCCGACAGGGCGTGGCGAGCCGCCGGATCGAACAGCGCCCTGTCTTCCGCCGGCTCATCCGGCGACGCGATGGGCGCGAGATCCAACAGCTCGGCCTCCGCGGGCGGACGAGGCTGCCAGCCCTCGGGACTGTGGAGCCTGTTTTTGCGCCGGCGGGCAAGTTCTGCCTGGCGACGTTTCTGATCGGATTGCTTCTTTGAGCCCATGCGGTCGGCCTCCGTGAAGGCACTTTATAACGGACCTGTCGAACAACGATCGGGACACGCCGCCGGGGATCGGGACACGCCGCCGGGGATCGGGACACGCCGCCGGGGCTAGCAGTACGCTCGGGCTTTCGCGAAGATGGCGGGCTTGTCGGCGGCGTTCGCTTTTCGTTGCCGCGGTCCCTGGGGGTTTTCAGCATGGCTCGCTTCTCTTTTCTGCCCCGTCGTAGTCTCCTCGCCAGCCTCGGTGTCGGCGCGGCGGCGCTGCTGTTGGTGCCGGCGGGCTGTTCGAAGTCGGCTGCCCCCCCCCGGCCTCCTCGGCCGCAGCGCCCCGAGGCGGATACGTCGTCAGGTGGCCCACCGGCTGGAGCCACCAGCGGGATGTCGGCAGGCACGATCGGCGTCTCGCTGCTGACGCTCGACAATCCGTTCTTCAAGCTCATCGGCGACACGATTGCCGCCAAGGCGCGCGAGAAGACGCTCTACGCCCAGGTCGTCAGCGCCGACAAGGATGTCGCCAAGCAGGGGAACCAGGTCAAGGACTTCATCGTCCGTAAGGTCGCGGCGATCGTCCTTTCACCCTGCGACTCCAAGGCGATCGGCCCGATCATCGCCGAGGCCAATGCCGCCGGGATCCCCGTCTTCACCGTCGATATCCCCTACCGCGGCAGCGACGCCAAGGTCGTCACGCAGATCGCCACCGACAACTTCGGCGGCGGCAAGGAAGCCGCCACCGCGATGATCGAGGCCCTCGGGGCCGCCGGTGGCAAAGTCGCCATCCTCCACTTCAAGCAGGCCGAGAGCTGCCTGCTTCGCGTCGGTGGCTTTCGCGAGTCGATCGATGCCCACAATGCGGCCCTCCCTGCCGGGCATGCGGCGATCGAAATCGTCGCCGAGCTCGAAGCCGGCGGCGCCCGCGACTCCGGCTACAAGGCCGCCGAGGATGCCCTCCAGGCGCATGGCGATCTGCGCGGCATCTTTGCCATCAATGATCCCTCGGCGCTCGGCGCCGTCGGGGCCCTCGAGAAGGCGGGGAAGACGGCGCAGGTCGTCGTCGTCGGGTTTGACGGCCAGCCCGAGGGGAAGGAAGCGATCCGCGACGGCAAGATCTACGCCGACCCGATCCAGTTCCCGGTGAAAATGGGGGAGCAGATCGTCGACGCGATCGTGCGCCATTCGAAGGGGGAGGAACTACCCCCCGAGATGCTCATCCCCACGAGCCTCTACCGGAAGGCCGACGCCGTGAACGACCCCGATCTCCACCCCGCCGGCGAACCGGCGCCCGCCAACTGAAGGAACGCGAGCACGATCCCCATGGGCACTTCAGAGTCCAAAAACTTCTGCCCGGCACTCGTCGGCTCGATGTCGCAGGGGGCGGCCGGCAATCCGACTGTCGCCATGGTCGAGGCCGCCTTCCGCCACCATGATCTCCCCTGGCGCTACGTCAACATGGAGGTCGCCCCGGCGGATCTCGCTGCCGCGGTC
>Ga0209829_10004106_pt1 | contig 10362 bp, 10 predicted proteins | sample C_140205_EF_Meta_FD_187311 | JGI IMG/M metagenome (GOLD analysis project Ga0209829, IMG submission 187311) | Freshwater microbial communities from Lake Croche, Canada to study carbon cycling - C_140205_EF_MetaG (SPAdes) (version 2) | ecosystem: Environmental > Aquatic > Freshwater > Lake... | reverse complement strand
GTGGGCGTGGTGGCGGATTGCAGACGCGGGGAATGCGGCCTCTGCGTGGTCGACATTGTCTCCTTCACCGGAACCATCGACCATCGCGACGTCTTCTTTAGCAAGGCGCAGCATGCGGAAAACAGGAAAATCTGCGTTTGCGTCTCGCGCGGCGAGCTGACGATTGACGCGTCCTATCGCGGCGATGAGCCCCTGCGCTCGGGGCCGGAGATCAAGCGGCCCGTTACGGCCTGACCGCCGCGCCTTCGAACACGATCTGATCGCCATGGCCCAGCGCCATGGCGCGATCCTCCTCTCTGCGCACCGTCCAGATCGTCACCGGCATGCCAAGCCCCGCGCGGCAGAGATGCGGAACCGCATGGGGCAGGTCGCGCAGGCTGTATGAGAGGAAGTCGGGCCGCGTCTGCTCGAAGTGCAGGAACTGCGCGAGCGCGCGTTTCTCGCTCGCCTCAAGATGCGACCATTCGCAATCCTGCGCGCCATAGTCAGCCTGCGCCACCATGCCAAGCGGCGCATGTTCGATCCCGAATGTGACGCGATTGGCCCGCAGATGCCCCATCACCAGCGGGTCGAAGCTCTCGATGCAGATGGGCCCCGCATAGGCCGCCGCGCAAGCCGCCACGCGCTCCGCCAGCCGCAGGTCGCCATCGAAGCGGCTCTTGATTTCGCACACGAGGGGCATGGCCCCGCCGATCAGCGACAGGAAATCGGGCAGGGTGGCGATCATGTCGCCGCCGCGCAGCCGCATGCTTCGCAGCTCCTTGGCCGTGAACCCATCTACCCGGCCCGTATGGCCGGTCAGCCGCTCCATGGTGAAGTCGTGGAAGACCACGGCCTCCCCATCCCGCGACATCTGCACGTCGCATTCGATGGCGAAGCCCTGTGCGATGGCGGCGCGGGCGGCGGAGGGGCTGTTCTCGATCACCGATCCCGCCCCGCATTGGTGCAGGCCACGATGGGCGATGGGGCGGGCGGTGAGCCAGTCGGGCGCGTTCATGATTCGAATTCGAACATGGCTTCGACTTCCACGGACGCGTCCATGGGCAGCTCCGCGACGCCGACCGTGGTGCGCGCATGGCGGCCGCGATCCCCGAACACCTCGACCATGAGGTCCGAGGCGCCGTTCATGACCGCAGCAAGCGCCGTGAAGCCGGGCGTGGCGTTGATGAAGCCGCCGAGCCTCACCACCCGGCGTACCCGATCGAGGTCGCCCAGCGCCAACTGCGCCTGCGCCAGCACATTGATCGCCGCCAGCCGCGCCGCCTGCTGGCCCGCCTCGTTGAAGACATCCTTGCCCAGCTTGCCTTGGTGCTTGTCGGCCAGTTTGCCATTCTCCAGAGGCAACTGGCCGGAGATGATGAGGAGCGAACCCGTCCGCACGAAGGGCACGTAATTGGCGATGGGCGCCACGGCGGCGGGTAGTTCCAGACCCAGCTCCCGCAATCGTGCTTCAATGGACTTTGCTTCACCGGTCATGGCGCATCTCCAGCAAGAATGTCTTGATTGCGAGTTTGAATGGTTGCAGCCTGTTCGCCAAATCGTATTTTCGCCATGGGAAGCGCGCATAGGATTCCCTGGTCACGCAAGCAACCGGAGCCGTGCTTTGATGATAAGCCGCAAATCAATTTCCATCGGGCTCACCCCCGCCATCGCCTTGGGCGTCCTCGCTTTTGGTGGGGTGACGTCAGCCATCGCCGCCCAGCCTGCACCCCCGTTCATCGCCCATCGCGCGGTCTATGATCTAAGCCTTGGCAAGGCGACTGGCGGGGTCGCCCCTTCGGCGGCGCGCGGGCGCATCGTTTACGAATTCACGGGCTCCGCCTGCGAGGGCTATGTCACGAATTTCCGCCAGATCACCGAAATTCAATCGGATGAGAGCGGTGCGCGCACCTCAGACATGCGCTCCACCACTTTCGAGGAGGGCGACGGTTCGGGCTTCCGCTTCAAGACGGACAGCTTCGTGGATGGAAAGCTCGTGGAGAGCATTGACGGAAAGGCCAACAAGTCTGGCGATGGCGGCCTGTCGGTCGCCCTGACCAAGCCCGCCACGGTGAAGTCGGATTTCGAGCCTGGCCCGATTTTCCCCACCGCCCAGATGATGCAGGTGGTTGATGTCGCCCGGAAGGGCGGCAAGACCGACGAGGTCAAGGTCTATGATGGCTCCGATGGCGGCATGAAGCTGTTCGACACCTTGAGCGTGATTGGCAACGAAGCTACCGCGCCATCGTCCGATCCCACGGCCGCCGAGACGGATGCGTTGAAGGGCGTGCGTCGTTGGCCCGTGACCGTCAGCTATTTCGATGGAGCCAAGAAAGACGGGGAGCCCAATTATGTGCTGGGCTTCGACCTCTATGAAAATGGCGTCTCCGGCGCCCTCAATATCAACTATGGCAACTATGTCCTGACCGGGCGGATGAGCAAGTTCGAATTGCTGCCGCAAAAGGCCTGCACGAAATAGGCGCGTCTCAGCGCGGCTTGCGCGGCGGACCGAAGGCTATGCCTTTCACCACCGCCGCGCCGCCAAACTTGGCGCGCAGCGAATCGACGGCGGCTTCCGTGGCCTTGTCGCGCGCCGCGCGCGTATCGACGAGGTCGCCATGGTCGGCGTCGGCGGCTTCGCAAAGGTCGCTCATGCCCACCCCGATCAGGCGAAAGCGCTCGCCCATCGCCTCCTTGTTCAGCAATTCGCGCGCGGCCTCGAAGATGCGCCCGGCCAGTTGAGTGGGCTGGGGAAGGGCGCGGGCGCGGGTGCGCAGGCGAAAGTCATGGGTCTTGAGCTTCAGGGTGACCGTGCGGCCGGCGATCTCGCCCTTCTTGAGCCGAGCTGAGACCTTTTCGCTCAGCAGGAACAGGGTTCGCGTGAGGGTTTCGGTGTCCGAGACATTATCGTCGAAGGTGGTTTCGGCCGAGGCGCTCTTGGCCTCGCGTTCGGGCTCCACCACGCGGTCGTCGATGCCCCTCGCGAGGCGCCAAAGGCGTCCCCCTTCGGTGCCATAGCGGCGGAACAGGTCCGTCTGATCGGCTCTTTGCAGGTCGCCGATGGTATGGAAGCCGTCCCGACGCAGGCGCTCTTCGGCCACCTTGCCCACGCCCCAGATGGCGCCCACGGACTTCGGCTCAAGGATCTCCATCGTCTCCGCCCGCCCGATGACCGCGAAGCCCCGGGGCTTGTCGAGGTCAGAGGCCATTTTCGCCAGAAATTTGCAGTAGCTGAGGCCAACCGACACAGAGATGCCCACCTCCGTCTCGATGCGTCTGGCGAAGCGCGCGAGGGTGACGGCGGGCGAGGCGCCATGCAGGCGCTCGGTGCCCGCAAGATCGAGGAAGGCCTCGTCGATGGACAGCGGCTCCACCAGCGGCGTCAGATCATGCATCATGGCGCGCACCTGCCGTCCCACCTCCCCATATTTCGTCATATTTGGCGAGATGACGACCGCATCTGGGCACAGGCTCAGGGCCTTGAACATGGGCATGGCCGAGCGCACGCCACTGATGCGGGCGATGTAGCAGCAGGTCGAGACGACGCCTCGCTTGCCGCCGCCGATGATCACCGCCTTGTCACGCAGGCCCGGGTCGTCCCGCTTCTCGACGGCGGCGTAGAAGGCGTCGCAGTCGATATGGGCGAGTTGCAGCGCGTGCAGCTCCCCATGGGCGAGTATGCGCGGGGAGCCGCAGGCATTGCAGCGGCGCTGGCCGCTGGCCGCAGGGGTCAGGCAGTCACGGCACAGGGCTGGCAGGGCCGGGGTCACGCGCCCCAGTCCGGCGGGGGACCAGCCAGGGTCTGGCGCGCCCGCTCGATGTCGGCGGGGTTGCGCCCCTCATTGGCGGCGAAGGCCAGCAGCAGACTTTCATCTCCCGCCAGATGGTCCAGCACCGCCACAAGGAACGAGGGCTGGGCGGCCACCTGCCGCAAATTGCCGGGGTCTATTCCGGTGAGGCTGAGGAAGGGTTCTAGCCTCTCCATATCGGCCGCCAGAAAGGCCAGCGCCTCGATGGCGAGGGTCTGGGCCCATTCGCGGGCCCTGTCGTCGCGGCTGGAACGCATGAAGGGATCCTCCGGGATTCTCTTTTCGTCAAGGAACGTTTGTTAGACAGGGTACGAATAGGGAACCGCAGGGTTCGCAGGCCGATTGGATGCAGGATGACCAAGACCGTTCTAATCGTGGAAGACAATGAGCTCAACATGAAGCTCTTCAATGATCTTCTCGAGGCGCATGGGTATGTGACCGTGCAGACCCGCAACGGGATGGAGGCGATTGAACTCGCGCGTCTGCATCGGCCCGATCTCATCCTCATGGACATCCAGTTGCCAGAGGTTTCAGGCCTGCAAGTGACCAAATGGATCAAGAGCGATGAGGAATTGAAACACATACCTGTCATCGCCATCACCGCTTTCGCCATGAAGGGCGATGAAGAAAAGATGCGCCAGGGGGGCTGCGAGGCCTATCTCTCCAAGCCGATCTCGGTGGTGAAATTCCTCGAAACCGTGAAAAGCTATCTCGGCGAGCGGTGATCAGCCTTATTTTCTGATTCGGCGGCCCAGTTAACCCCATCTGTTTAGGTAAACAGTGCATGACCCGGGGCAATTGCGTTTCGTCGATTGCAATTGCGCGCGCAGCCTGTAGCTTTGGCTGGTCGGCCTCGAATGGGGCGGGCGCAACCTTCGTATACCCTGCGGAGTGCTCAGGTCCGCCGCATCTCCTGGGTCCGTGGGGTTGGCTGGTCGGCAGAGGTTGGAGTGGCCTCCTCGAAATGCCTCTGTCGACCGGCCACCTATCTATCATTATGATTTCAAAAGAAAAAGGCGCTCCGATTGGGGCGCCTTTTTCTCGTGGAGACCTGAGCAGGCCTACTTGATCTTGGTTTCCTTGAAGTCGACATGCTTCTTGGCGACAGGGTCGTACTTTTTCATCGACATTTTCTCGGTCTTGGTACGGGCGTTTTTCGACGTCACGTAGAAATAGCCGGTGTCTGCGGTCGAGAGCAGCTTGATCTTGATATTGGCGGCCTTGGCCATGGTCTATGTCCCGAGTAGGCCCCGGGGCCGGGGCGCAGATGAAGAAGGGTCCTGAAGCGGCGGTCTGAAACAGGAAAAGCCGCGAGCGAGCCCGCCCCGGCTGGATTTGCCGCACCATACGGATGGGGCGGCGTAAGTCAAGACGATCAAGCTTCGAGCCGAAGCCATCCCTTTCGTCCCGCCCGATAGATCGGCACCGGAAGGAAGCGGCTCATGCCCCCGGCGATCCGTTTTTCCAGCTCTTTCAGAATGACGTTTGTGATCAGCGGCATGCCGAGGCTTTGCGCCTCCGCGATGGTCACCCAGACAAGCTCCACCAACTCGCTGGCCTCGCCCACGACGCCGTCCAATCTGGCGGCGATCCCCGAGGCGTCGGCGGCGAAGAAAAAGGCGTCGAAACGCTTTTTCATGCGCGGCGGGGTGATGGCGCGGCCGATGAAGTGCAGGTCTTCAAGGGTGGGGTAGACGCCTTGCGCGGCGAAATGCGTCCAGGCGCCGGGCGGTGGATTGTCAGGGACTCCATAGTCGGCGACGCCCAGCGCCAGGCCGGTTTCCTCGAAAGTTTCGCGGATCGCCGCCAGCGCCAGCGCTCTGGCGCCGCCGGGCGTTGGCCTGTCGAGGCAGGCCATCAGCTTGGCCTCTGTGACAGGGTCCAGCGCGCCTGCCACCGCCATCTGGCGGTCGCCCGGCTCCACGCCGCCGCCCGGAAATACGAAGACGTCGGGCATGAAGTCATGACGACCGTGGCGCTTGCCCATCAGAACGCGCATCTGCGGCCCGCTATGGTCCAGCAGGATCAGCGTCGCCGCCTTGCGCGGGCGCACCTGGGTCGGCGCCTGCGACCTGACCCGCGCCCAGAGGGCCTGGGTCAGGACGTCGGCGAGATCCTCGTGGGGGGCGGAGGGATCGGTCACGCCGGGGCTCAGGTCGGGCTTGCGGCGGTGACCGGAAGCGTGGCGAGGGGCGAAGATGGGCCAAAGCCATGCATGCGCAAAGCCCATTGCAGGCCGATCAACGCGCCCTTGATGCGTGGCAGGAAGTAAAAGGACAGGATCAGTGTCAGGATCGGCCAGACGGTGGCGTGGATCCATATCGGCAGTTCATCATTCTGATGCTCCACCATCAGCATGCCCGCGCCAATGATGTGGCCCACCACGAAAATGGTCATATAGGGCGGCGCGTCGTCGGCGCGCTGGTGATGCAGCTCCTCGCCGCAAGCGGGGCAGGCGTCGGCGACCTTCAGAAAGGCGCGGAACATCTTGCCTTCGCCGCAGTGTGGGCACTTGCCCGTGAAACCGCGCTTGACCGCCTGCCACTTGTCCCTGGGGGATACTGTCTGCGATTGGGTCGTCATTTGCGTGTCCGTTTCGACTTTGCGCCCCCACGCGGGGGGAACGAAGCCTTCTTAGCACGCCCGGGGCCGTTTTCGTGCGCCTTGGTGTCGCGGTGTTTCGTTTTTCGAGATTTCATCCCCGCATCGCCCGCCGCGCGCCGATTGCGGCCTTCACTGAGCAGTTCGAACCGCATGGCGCCTGCGAAGGGCGAGACCTCCACCAGTCGCACTTCCACGATGTCGCCAAGACGGTGCATCTCGCCGGTGCGGTTGCCGATGAGCGCGTGCAGCGTCTCGTCGTAGCGGAAATAATCCGCGCCAAGGGTAGCGGCGGGGATGAAGCCGTCCGCCCCCGTCTCGGCCAGTTTCACGAAGAGCCCCACCTTCGTCACGCCGCCGATGCGCGCCTGAAAAGTGGCGCCGACCTTGTCGGCCAGATGGGTGGCGATGAGCCGGTCGACAGTCTCGCGCTCCGCCGCCATGGCGCGCCGCTCGGCCAGCGAGATGCGCTCGGCCACTTCCGCCAGCTCGTCGGGCGTCATGTCGGGCAGGCCATCGGGGCCAAGGCCCAGCGCGCGGATCAGGGCGCGGTGGACGATCAGATCCGCATAACGGCGGATCGGCGAGGTGAAATGTGCGTAGCGCTTCAGATGCAGGCCGAAATGGCCGTAATTCTCGGACGTATATTCCGCCTGCGCCTGGGAGCGCAGCACGATCTCGTTCACCACATGCATGTGCTCGGTGTCGCGCACCTTGTCGAGGATGCGATTGAAATGGTGCGGGCGCATGGCCTCGCCCTTGGCGAGCTTGATGCCGATGGTGGCGAGAAATTCCGCCAGCGCGTTGATTTTCTCCTGGCTGGGCTCGTCATGGGCACGGTAGATCAGTTGCTGCTGCTTCTGCTCCAGCGTCTCCGCCGCCGCCACATTGGCGAGGATCATGAATTCCTCGATCAATTTGTGGGCGTCGAGGCGGGCGGGCACGATCACCCGGTCCACGGAGCCGTCGGGCTTGAGCAGGATCTTGCGCTCGGGCAGGTCGAGGTCCAGCGGCGAGCGCTGGGCGCGCTCGATTTTCAGCGCCTCATAGGCGGTCCACAACGGACGCAGCACGGTCTCGACGATGGGAGCGGTGATATCGTCCACATGTCCGTCGATGGCGGCCTGCGCCTGCGGATAGGCCAGTTTTGCGGCGGAACGCATCATGATGCGGTGGAACGTATGGCCGCGCTTGCGCCCCTCCTTGCCGATGATCATGCGAACCGCCAGAGCGGGCCGGTCCACCAGCGGCTTCAGCGAGCACAGATCATTCGAAATGCGCTCGGGCAGCATGGGCACGACGCGGTCGGGGAAATAGACCGAGTTGCCGCGATCCAGCGCCTCCCTGTCCAGCGGACGATGGGGGCGCACATAGGCGGCGACATCGGCGATGGCGACGGTCAGCACGAAGCCGCCTTCGTTGGCGGGGTCGGGGTCTGGTTCCGCATGGATCGCGTCGTCGTGATCCTTGGCGTCGGCGGGGTCGATTGTCACGAGCGGCAGATCACGCCAGTCCTCGCGCAGGTCCATCGTCGCCTCGCGCGCGCTTTCGGCTTCGGCGATGGTGTCGGTGCGGAATTCGTTAGGAATGTTGTGGGTGTGGATGGCTATAAGGCTGATCGCCTTCTCGCTCTTCACCGAACCCAGCTTCTCGCGCACCTTCGCCTGCGGCAGACCGAAGCGCTTGTCGCGCTGGAGATCGACGGAGACCAGATCGCCATCGACGGCGCCAGCTTCCGAGCCTGCGGGAATGTCGAGTTCGCTGGGCTGGCCCTTCTTGGTGATGGGGATCAGCCGCCCGCCACCATTAGGCAGGGCGCGGAACACGCCCAGCACCTGCATTCGCGCCTTGGAGACGAGCTTGATGACGCGGCCCATATAGGCGGGCTGGCCGCGCTCAGGATTGCGCACGGGCTCGACACGCAGCAAGGCGCGGTCATTCAGGCCGGGGATCGGCTCGCCCGGGCGGGGCTTGCGGGAGACGCGCACGAGAATGCGCGGGGCGGGTCCATATTCCGCCGCGTCCCATTCTACGGGCTCGGCGATGATGTCGCCATCCCGGTCGCGGGTCGTCACATCCGCCAGAACCACGTCGGGCAGGGCGCCGGTCTTTTGCAGGGTGCGGCCTTTGCGCTCGATCTCGCCTTCGGACTCCAATTCCCTAAGGATCTGTTTCAGGCCGATGCGGTCCGAGCCCGTGATGCCGAAGGCGCGGGCGATCTCGCGCTTGCCGATCTTGGCGGGCGTGGCGCCGAGGTGCGTCTTCGCCGCCGCGCGTTCGCGCGAGATGAAGGCCAGCACCTCCTCACGGGAGGGCAGGGGCCTTGGCGCCGGTCCGGGCTTTGCTTTGGGGGTGAGGGCTTTTCTGGACAATCGTGTTTCCGCGCCGAGGGGGAGATTCGCCCTCGACGTTACACCATGTGGTCACGGAGATCCGGATTTTCCAGAAGTGGCGCTTCAGGCCTTCTTCTTCGCCGCCGCTTTTTTGGCGGGCGCCTTCTTCTTGGCGGCGCTCTTTTTCACGGCAGTCTTGGCGGGCGCCTTGCGGGCGGCGACCTTGGCCTTGGGTGCGTCGTCGTCGATATCGAAGGGGGGCTCATCGCCATCCTCCACCACGACCTTCGCCTTGCCGGCTGGCTTTTTGGCCGCAGGCTTCTTCGCGGCTGCGGTCTTCTTGGGGGCCTTGCGGGTGGCCTTCTTGTCGGGACCGCCCTTGTCGTCGATCCAGCCGATGGCGTCCTGAAGGGTCACGGTTTCGGTCGCGGTTCCCTTCGGGATGGTGGCGTTGACCTTGCCATGGCTCACATAGGCGCCATAGCGCCCATCGCGCAGGGTGATCACGCCGCCCAGCGGATGTTCGCCCAGCGCTTTGCCTCCCGCAGGCGCAGCCGAGGCCTTGGCCGCCAGCAGCGCGATGGCCTCCGGCAGGTTCAGCGTCTCGGCGTTGGTCCCCTTGGGGATGGTGGCGTTGACCTTGCCATGGTTCACATAGGAGCCGAACTTGCCGGACTTCACGCTGACGACGCCGCCATCGGGATGGTCGCCCAGCGGACGTCCGGGATCGGTGGAGCCGAAGCGTCCGCCGCCCTGTTCCTTGGTGATGATCAGGTCGATGGCCCGATTGGCGCCGACCGTCAGAATGTCGTCGTCGCGGGTCAGGCTGGCGTAGGTTTTCCCATGCTGCACATAGGGGCCGAAGCGCCCGATGCCCGCCACGATAGGCTCCTTGGTATCAGGATGTTTCGCCACTTCGCGTGGCAGCGAGAGGAGTGCGATGGCCTGTTCAAGAGTGAGTTCCGACGCTTTCAGCGATTTGGGGATGGACGAGCGCTTGGGCTTCTCGCCCTCGCCAATCTGCAAATAGGGTCCGAAACGACCATCGCGTGAGGTGATCTCCTCGCCCGTCTCCGGGTCCTGTCCCATGACGCGCACGCCCGGGCGGTCGCCCTCCGCGCCCGGCGCCTCGCCCGCCACGGATTGGGCCAGCGTGCGGGTGAACTTGCATTCGGGATAGTTGGAGCAGCCGATGAAGGCGCCGAATTTCCCCAGTTTGAGCGAGAGTTGGCCCGCCGCGCAAGAGGGACAGCCGCGCGGGTTCGAACCATCCTCCTTGGCGGGGAAGATATGCGAGCCCAGGACATCGTTGAGCGTGTCGAGAACCTGAGTGGTGCGCAGGTCCGTGGTGGCGCCGATGGCGATGTTGAAGTCGGTCCAGAACTCGCGCAAAACCTCTTTATAGTTTTTTTCTTGGTTGGAGACTTCGTCGAGCTTCTCTTCGAGATCCGCAGTGAAGTTGTACTCCACATAGCGGGTGAAGAAGCTTTCGAGGAAGGCTGTCAGCAGACGGCCCTTGTCCTCGGGAACGAGGCGCTTCTTCTCGATGCGCACATAGTCGCGTTCACGCAATACGGCCAATGTCGAAGCATAGGTGGAGGGACGACCGATGCCCAGCTCTTCCATGCGCTTGACCAGCG
>Ga0209829_10004104_pt1 | contig 10368 bp, 5 predicted proteins | sample C_140205_EF_Meta_FD_187311 | JGI IMG/M metagenome (GOLD analysis project Ga0209829, IMG submission 187311) | Freshwater microbial communities from Lake Croche, Canada to study carbon cycling - C_140205_EF_MetaG (SPAdes) (version 2) | ecosystem: Environmental > Aquatic > Freshwater > Lake... | reverse complement strand
ATCAGTCAATGTGAAGCTACTAATAGTGCTGGGGCCATTGTTGGTGACGGTGATGGTGTAAGTGTTGGAAGTTCCCGGAACAACAGAAATTTTTCCATCGGTTTGGGAGACAGACAAATCAACTTGGGGGGTAAGGGTATCGGTATCGGTGGAACTGTTATTAGATGAATTAGTATCGGATACACCACTGGGAGCAGAAACCGAAACGGTGTTGGTGATTAAACCAGTTGCGGCAGGGCTAACGGTACCAGTGAGTGTAATGGTCACATAATTTCCGGAAGCAAGAGTTAAACCGTTCCAGAGGCCGGAGGAACTGTTGTAAGATCCTAAGCTAGGCGTGAATACCGGATTAAGCAAGCCAGCAGGTACCGCATCAGTCAATGTAAAGCTACTAATGGTGCTGGGTCCATTGTTAGTGACGGTGATGGTGTAGGTGTTGGAAGTTCCTGGAACTACAGAAGTTTTTCCATCTGTTTGGGAAACAGATAAATCAACTTGGGGAGTCAGGGTATCTGTATCAGTGGAACTGTTGTTAGATGAATTGCCATCGGATACACCGCTTGGTGGAGAGACTGAAACGGTGTTGGAGATGGAACCCGTAGCGGTTGGGTCAATGGTGCCAGCGAGGGTAATGGTTACACTATTGCCGGAAGCGAGAGTTAAGCCGTTCCAGAGACCGGAGGAACTGTTGTAAGTTCCTGAACTGGGCGTGAAAACAGGATTAAGCAAGCCAGTAGGAACTGAATCAGTCAGTGTGAAGTTGCTAATAGTGCTAGGGCCATTATTGGTGACGGTGATGGTGTAGGTGTTGGAAGTTCCTGGCACTACAGAAGTTTTGTTATCGGTTTGAGAGACAGACAAATCTACTGTGGAAATAAGGGTATTTGTATCAGTAGCAGTGTTATTAGCAGAATTAGTTTCGATTACACCACTGGGAGCAGAAACCGAAACGGTGTTGGTAATGGAACCCGTTGCGGTAGGAGAAATGCTACCAGTGAGGGTCATGGTAACACTATTCCCGGAGGCTAGAGTTAGGCCACTCCATAATCCTGTAGTACTGTTGTAAGCCCCTAGGCTTGGAGTGAATACCGGATTGAGAAGTCCAGCAGGTACGGAATCAGTCAATTTGAAACTGCTAATGGTGCTAGGGCCATTGTTGGTGACGGTGATGGTGTAGGTGTTGGAAGTTCCAGGAGTAACCGAGGTTTTATTATCAGTTTGCGTGACAGACAAATCAACTTGTGGAGTAAGGGTGTTGGTATCGGTTGCACTGTTGTTGCCAGAATTTGTTTCGGACACACCACTAGGAGCAGAAATCGAAATGGCGTTGGTGATGGAACCAGTGGCGGTCGGAGAAACCATGCCCGTGAGGGTTAAGGTTACACTATTTCCAGAAGCCAGAATTAAGCCATCCCAAAGGCCTGAAGCGTTGTTGTATAATCCTGAACTTGGGGTGAATACTGGATTGAGAAGTCCAGCAGGTACCGCATCATTTAATGTGAAGTTGTTGATGGTGCTAGGGCCATTGTTGGTGACGGTGATGGTGTAGGTATTGGAAGTTCCCGGAACGATTGAAGTCTTACCATCAGATTGAGAGACAGATAAATCAACTTGGGGAGTCAGAGTATCGACATCAGATGCCGTATTATTTGAAAGGTTCGGATCATCGACATTACTTGGGGCAGTAATCGTTACGGAATTGGTTAAGGATCCTGTGGCTGAAGCAGAAACAGTACCGGTGAGGTTTATGGTCAAACTTTTTCCGGACCTTAATGATATTCCACTCCAAAGGCCCGAGAGGCTATTGTAAGATCCCGAGGATGGAGAACCAAAGGTTGCGCCTAATAATCCTGCAGGAATTGAATCGATTAGCGTCAAGCTGCTTACTGTGGTAGGTCCGTTGTTGGTAACGGTGATGGTGTAGGTATTGGAAGTTCCAGGAACGAGCGAAGTCTGCCCATTGGTTTGAGAAACAGATAAATCAGCTAATGGTTTTGCATCGGTGAACGAGAAAGCTGCTATCTGATCATCTGGTGATCCTAAAATTCCATCTAACCCACCACCTTTTGCGGTTAGAAGAAAGGTTTCGTTCAGGGAATCATCAGGATTAACATACCAAGATGTTTGGACAAGTCCGTTTGCAATACCGTCAAAATCTCCATTACCACCATCGGTTACAACCCAAGCTTCATGGCCTGATCCTGTGTTGTTTCCCAAGATATCGTCAAGCGTGCCTAATTTTCCATCGGCACCTGGGCCAATAATATGAACCACTTGAAATGTAATGTCAGATCCAGGCAAAAAATTGTTAGCACTAATGATTGCAGTGCTTCCGGGTGGATAATCAGGAAGATCTGTGGACACATCTGGAATCAATAAGGAAGATTGATTTAATAGAGGGCTATAATCAAGGAGTGAAGAAGCGGGTGTAATTCGATCTTCGAGTTGTAAAAGAAATGGAAGGCAAAGATGTTTTTGCTTCTTTTTGGATTCGGGGCCTGAAAAGGAATTGAAGCCTAGAAAATTGTTTTTAAGAATGTCTTTAATGTTTTTGAACATGATGTTTCCTTTAGGTTTTTCAAAAGCGTCCGGAATATATTTCCGAAATCCGCTTTATGGGTTACCAATTAGGGAATACAACGTTGGAAAATCTGAGAACTTGCCAAAAAAATTGGAAATATGAAATAAATTTTAAAATAAAGGTAACCATTAACGAGATTTTGTAAAACTAGTGCAGATGAGACGAAGTATAGTTATCACTATCTGTTTATGAAAGAACTTAAATATGCGAATTATTTGAGAATATGAAGGTTGTGGTTCATCATGAAAAGCGGGTACAAGATCTAGAAGAACTTCTAGACAAGAATGGTCGTAATTCGTCGCTGACGCAAAATCTAAACTCCCACGGTACTCCAAAAACTCATGGTGAAAAACCCGATAGGTCGAAAATCAGGGGCCACTACTAAGAAAGATTCTTGTTTAACTACTTCTGCTCGATCACTAAATAAGATTAGAGACTTGGCCCCGCTGCGGGGGAGTCAACCAATGGTCTAGGGAATCTTGGCATTTGAATTGTAAATTAAGGTGACATCGGAGTCTCTGGACTCATAGGCAATGATAATGTTTAGTCGGAGAAAAGTTGATTTGTAGGGTCAAACTGAAGTTTTTCACAATAACCAGAACATTAAGTAATAGCCCTTTTTTTTGGAAGAATTTTTATTTAACTATCATTTAAATCACCACTAACAGATAAAAATTTACTTAGACAAAACATTATGATTATTTATTTGAAAATTAAACATAAAAACACTTCATAAATAAATGAATCATCCGATTTCAATCTAGTAAAAATAGAAATGGTACTAATTACTGATTTCAATTATTCGCATTCTTAGAAGAAGGTAAAAATAAAGATTGTTTTTAAAACATCACGCTATCTAACAACTCAAAAAAAATTTAAGTTAAAGGAATTACCTTAAAAAATTCAAACTGAGTATAATTATAACAACGGAAAACAATATGCAGATTCTCAAAGCCATTTGAAGGCAAACAAATCATGAATCCATATTTAACACACATTTGTATAGGTATCATTTTTTTTATTATTGGCTTAATAATCGGGAAACGACACATAACGAAGGAATTAAAAACCCTTTTACGGAATGGAATCAAAGCTAAAGAAAGAAAAGATTTTAACACAGCAATTATAAATTTTAGCAAAGCAATCGAATTGAACTCATGCTGCCTAGAAGCATTTTTTTATCGAGGGAGCATATTTTCAGAACAAGAAAAATACGCTGAAGCTGTGGAAGAATACTCAAAAGCAATTGAAATTGAACCCAAAAATTATGTTTCGTATCTGAATCGAGGGATAGCAAATGAACACCTAAAGAGATTTTCAGAAGCAATGGAAGATTACAATAAAGCGATGCATTTATCTTCAAAAGAACAAGTTTTTATAAATTTTTTGCGAAAAGGCATGTGCAACCGCTTGAGCAAACCCCATAACATTCTCAATGAACTTAAACAAACTGATCCCCCAATTGAAAAAACATCCTCCAAGGAAATAATTATATTTACAAACGAATATCTCCTAAATGATCCCAGCCCCACAATGGAAGGGATATCATTCATAGAAAGGGGAAGATTGCTAGAAAGCCAAAACAAATTTCATGACGCCGCCCTAAACTATACCAAAGCTATTGAGTTAGATCCCGATTGTTCAAATTCTTACAAATTGCGCGGAAACTTATACCTATCCCAACAAAAATATACTGAAGCTATCGCTGACTACAATAAAGTAATTGAACTATCCCCAAACAGAGAATCTTACGACCATAATTTGCGTGGAAAACTTTTTGAAAAACAACAAAAGCATCATGAAGCAATTCAAGATTATACTATTGCGATCAAATTAAACCCTAATGAAGCTGAATATTACCTAAACCGAGGTGGCCTACTTAAATTAATGGGCGAAATAAAAGAATCTGAAGAGGATTTTACAAACGCTAGCTCACTTAAAATATCAAATTCTTAGTTATACTTCCAATTGCCTGAAAGTCAGCTTAAATTTCTTTCATTTTTTTAGTTGCGTTAGGTTTAATTATCCTGATAAACCCTAGGGAAATAAAGGGAAACTGTTCCCCAAACCTCGCCAATTATTGAATAAAATACTATTTGAAACAAATCAATAAAGGCTTAAAAGACAAAAATTCGTGAGCGTCCTGTAAAAAATTCAAATAATCACCTCTTTAGCAAAGCAATAACCGATATAGATATCGATGAGGCGGGCCATACGACGTGAATGGACCATGTTACCAGGCAGAGTATTTCTCGATAGGCTCAAATAGTTTCCGAGCCTGGTCAATCGAAGAAGGAAATTGCCGACGATGTTCCTTCATGTTTTATTTTTCAGTGAAACAAGTCGTTCGTGATTTAAGTTCCATATCAGTGAAAATCAGATTCCCCGGCAACTAAGGCGATGTGCGGCTAACTATCGTCAGCCATAAACTCGCCATGCGAATATACACATCATTGCAATCAGGTTCGCCAAGCATCCGCTTTGATTTTCACAAAAAGGTTGTTAATGAGTTTCCTATTGCTCGGCTTACGCCCTTAAGGTTGGCCAAGTTTGATGCCATAAATCACAATTTATTGCAGATACTTTCATACTTTTTATTGCTATTTTAAAATTTATTGATCAATGATTGAAAATATTTGAATCTTAATTTGATACAGAAAATTTATTTAAAGAAATTTTGGCAACTTTGGTAAGGCCCGTCCGTTGTATTGCATAGAGACTTTAGTTCTTGAAGGGTTGACAGTTTGCCCTGATGCAGAGTGGTGTGTGATATGCATCTGGGAATGTCTGCCTTAATTTTAAAGTGTTATCACACTGGAGGTTTTACGATGAAAACTGATAGCGAATTGAAACGCGATGTGGAAAATGAGTTGAAGTGGGAACCCAGTGTAAACGAAGCCCATATTGGTGTTGTTGCTAAAAATTGTGTTATTACTCTGACCGGGCATGTGGCAACTTTTGCAGAAAAATATGCTGCAGAAAAAGCTGCCAAACGCGTTTATGGCGTAAAAGCAGTAGCGGATGAAATTGATGTTAAACTTTTAGGCCTTCCAAAACATACCGATGAAGACATCGCTCAAGCTTGTATTACTGCTCTTAAGAATAATACATCCGTGCCTGATGAAAAAATTAAAATTATTATAACTAGTGGCAGGGTTACTCTTAGTGGTGAAATAGAATGGCAATACCAAAGGGAAGCTGCAATGAATGCCGTACGCTTTCTGCCCGGAGTCGTTTCAATATCCAACCAAATGGTTGTTAAATCTCGGGTTACGCCAAAAGATTTACTGGATAAAATCAAAACCGCTTTTCACCGTAGTGCCGATATCGATGCAAGGCGAATTACCATTGATGCAATCGATGGGAAAGTAACCTTACATGGAAATGTTAGCTCCTGGGCCGAGAAAGAAGAAGCGCAGGATGTAGCATGGGCGGCGCCCGGAGTCATGGCAGTAGATAATATGATCACGGTTTCACCATGATCATTTATATATGTGTTTGTTTTATTGAGTAAAAATCTCTTCGCTAATTGATTCTTCAGTAAGCGAAGAAATTTCAATTTATCTAAAAGATTTATTTGCGTGGCATAACTTATGCATAGAGAAGCTGTAAAACTGCAAGAGTTTAAGCCATTTTTAAACCGCACTTAAATGCGTATTAATAAAAAAAGGTGCTTAGGCGAGATTATTAATTAAAGTAGTTTTTTAAGGAGAAATTTATATGGAATGGGCCATATATAAAAGTAATCTGTATCAAAAAACCAAGCAGAAAAATTGCTTGGCGCAATTAATGATAAAACATAACAGCCTAAGGCATTTTATTATTACCGCCAGTGCTCTTACTAGCATCATCTATGGTTTGTGGATGCAGGATTGGTGCTTGATCCTAGGTTCTGCTGGATTTCATATTAGTTGGCCATAGATTTGAGTTAAAAGATCTGCATAATAATTAGCGGGTATTTTTAATTTGGGATTTCTTACTGTAGATACCTGATGTTTTGGCACAAATTATTGAAAAGTTATATTGTTTACAAAATTCCTGCATCAGTTTTATTTGATTCTAAAAGAAATATAAATTCAAGGGTTTCAATTATTTCTTTACATTTGTGTTTGTCAAAAACTTCGCTGGCAATTAATAAATTTAAAAGTTTCGTTAGTTGTTCAGGTTTTAAATAGATTTGTTCACTTAAAATTCGGTCGCATATTTTAGTCATCTCATTTTGCATGCCGTTAAAAAAACTTGTAGAAGACATCGTGTCGGTGTTGTGTTTAGTATTTTTAATTGGAGTTGGGGAACTATGAGTATGCCCATTCGTTGAGTGTAAAGCAACATGGTGGTTTTTATGGAATCCGTTTGATTCTTGCTCGTGGTTAGAATATTTGAATAGTTCACTAATAAAAATATCGACTGAATCATGCCTATGATCTGGATCAAAATGTAAAGCCTTCATAATACTGTTATTAAAATGATCCGAAACTAAAGAGTTTGTGTATCGGGATTTAAGGGGGATAGAATTTTGGCGAATGATTTCGAGCAAGATGGCGCTTTGAGTTCTACCATTAAAGGGAAGTTTTGTGGTAAGGGCTTCATAAATAACGACAGCCAAACTGTATTGATCGCATTTGGGTGTGGGTTTATATCCTAGATGTTGTTCCGGAGCCATATACATGGGGCTACCCAAGATGGAATTAACGGTAGTCAAGCAATTAGTCGGATCAAAAATAAGGTGTTTAGAAATACCGAAATCAGTTAAATAACAATTGCGATTAGTATCAAAAAGAATGTTATCGGGTTTTATATCGCGGTGAACCCAATCATTGTCATGCATAAAAGAAAGTGCAGCACCGATTTTAGGAACCCAATCGTATAAAGATTCATGGCTTAAGGTTTTGTGGTGTAAAAAAGCATCGCTGATTAAATCGCGAAGATTGCCCCCGTTGATAAATCTGGAAACAATAAAAGGGTGGGTTTCATGAACACCGGTATAAATGATGGGGACAATAAAAGGATGTTCCAGGGCGGTTAAACAATAAACTTCGCGAAAAAACCTGCCATTAATTTCGGCTTTCAATGAAGCATCTTTGACCAATGGTGTTTTTAAAACCACGGTCTTATGTAAATTATTGTCAAATGCTAAAAATATCGCACCCATCCCGCCTAAGCTGATGCTTTTTACAACATTAAAACGATTATCGATTAGTTTGTTAAGCCAAATGGTTTCGTAATTAAGCATGGACGGTACTCTTAAAATACAAATAAAATCACTCAGAAAGCTGGATGCCTAAATTGCCCATATTTAGCATCCCTGACGGGCTCTACTTTCTCACGCAGTCTACGCATAGTAACAAAACATCTAGGGCATGTAATAAAAAAAAGATAAAAAGATAAAAAATAAAAAAATAGTACTTTCAACTACAAATTAACGCTTTGAAAAATCCTACTCTGCCAATTATTTTTATTTCTATCTTCACTTTGATTTTAATGGTGCTGCGTTTGGGGCATGCGGCCTTATGGACGCATTCAATAGTATGGGTGGGTATTTAATAAATCAACTCAAACGAAAAGATTGTGAAGGTTGACGGGATTGAAATCCTGTTTTAATTTAAACCGTGAAGGCACAAATCAGTTTTAAAATAGGTTCATAAATTATAGGCAGTAAAAAAAAGGACTACGGTTTTTATTTTCAGAAAAACTTTTATTTCTTTGCGAAAGTTTAAAATTTGCCCAATAACATCGTTCTTTAATTTTCTTTTTTAATCTTATTCTTTTATTTCGTTAATAAATTGCCAGTCAGTTCGAATATAGGGTTGTCCGGCAAGAAACTATCAATTCAAGAAGACAAAATCTTCTGATTGAGCCAAAAACTACTTGCATGAGATATATTTTGTAAATGGTGGAAGTTTTTTGATTGTTACTACTTTTAAGACCCCTCCCCTTTTTAAAGGTGGTAATAGTTGAAATGATTTTCATCAGGACGAAATAAAAGTTTTTTAAGTGTTAACCCAGATCTTTAAAAGCTCGGCTTTTGATTACTCTGGGTTAAATACTTTTCACCATTGAATTTTTTGAATTAGAAAAGGTTTCTTTCTGTTTCTGTAAAGAATTACGAGATTGATCAGCTAAGAAGGTCGCTTGGAAGGCAAAGATATTAAGGAATAGTATGAGTGAATTCACAGATTCAAACGGGACCGATCTATTGTTGGATAAACTTCGCAATAATGATAAAGATGCGAAAAATGCAATTATTGTACAAACATTAAATAGGCTCGAAAGAATTTCTAGAAGAATGTTTCATAAATTTCCTGTTCTTCAACAAAGTGAAGAAACAGGCGATATCTTGCATATGCTCGTTTTAAAACTTGATAAGGCCTTATCGAATGTAACCCCTGATTCCGTATCAGGCTATTTTGCATTGGTAAATTTGAATCTTAATTGGATTCTCAAAGAGCTTGCAAGAAAAGCTAAGATGTCTAGAACCTTAAAAGTTAATGGCATGAATGATGTTTTGAGTAAGGTTAGCGATCCTTATCATGGCCCAGCAAGCAACCAGGATTGGTTCGATTTTTTTGAAATATTGGACAAGTTATCTTCAGAAAGCAGAGAGGTTTTTGATTTGATATGGTTGCAGGGCCTTACGCAAAAACAAGCAGCTAAAATTCTGGATGTTTCTCTTAGGACGTTCATTCGTAGGTGGATTAAATCGAAATTAGAAATTCGGAAATTGATAGAAGATGAACTTCGAACCCATGGGTCTTTAACTACATGAATAATTTATTCCCTAACAATATCCCACAATTGATGCAACTCCTTGAAGAATGGGAGTATTCCAGATTAAAAGGTAAAAAATTACCTTTGGAATTTTTTACGAATCAATGCCCGGAATACGCAGAGCAAATTAGGCGGTGTATTACCATGCTTGAGGATATGGATTGGTTAATGGACCCTATTCCAATAAGCAGATATGAAAATAGTGTTGACGCCAATTTAACTTTAAATAGTAACTTCGAACAAGAGTATAACGCATGTTGCAAGGAATTTGGGTATCAACTTATCGAGCCAATTGGATATGGTGGTTCTGGTCAGATTTGGAAAGCCGAGGGGTTGGGCGGAATGCCCGTAGCGATTAAAATTATTTCGTTGGATAATAAACTATCGATGAAGGAAATTCGCGCCTTGGATTTGTTCAAGACGATTCGGCACCCGCATTTATTGTCTATCTTCGGATTTTGGTTTAAAAATAATAAGCTTTGGATAGCCTCGGAGCTTGCTGATAATAATCTTTATGAGATCCACCAATCTTATCTTGATCGGGGTGATTTAGGTATACCCTTCTCTTTGTTGATTAAGTATTTTGCAGAGGCAGCAGAGGCGATTGATTTTTTGAATTTGCAAAAGCATCGCCTTCTGTCCGGTTTAGATTCTTTTGTGCAGCATGGTGATATTAAGCTTCATAATTTACTAATGGCGGGCAACTCCATTAAACTCGGAGATTTTGGTTTAGCCCGTTGTATAGGTCCAGAAACTAATAATCACAGTGGATATTTTACCACCGCTTATGCACCCCCAGAATATTTTGAGGGGAAAACCTTTCCTGCTTCTGATCAGTATTCTCTAGCTATTTCGTATGTGCGCTTAAGAGCTGGCGCCTTTCCATTTTCTGATAAGTCATCTGAAGCTATTGCATCTGCACGATTTCGAACACCTGATTTATCGAATATCCCCATTGCCGAGCGCCCTCATTTAGAAAAAGCCCTGGCACACAATCCTAGAGAAAGATGGCCTGATTG
>Ga0209829_10004103_pt1 | contig 10368 bp, 9 predicted proteins | sample C_140205_EF_Meta_FD_187311 | JGI IMG/M metagenome (GOLD analysis project Ga0209829, IMG submission 187311) | Freshwater microbial communities from Lake Croche, Canada to study carbon cycling - C_140205_EF_MetaG (SPAdes) (version 2) | ecosystem: Environmental > Aquatic > Freshwater > Lake... | reverse complement strand
TAAATCTGAATCTCAGAACCGTTATAGAGCGAGACATCTTTAAATCGGGGGAACTCAGCTGTAAGTCTTTCGAGGATGCCATTCCCATTGGCATAGAGCTTAGGAGCGCAATCTCGGACAAAATTGTGGAAGTGCCCGTCATACTTTTCAACAAGAACTCGACCTACCTCATTAAAGATTGTTACACGCTCATCGAGCATTGGCATTTCGATAGTTCCAGAGAAGACGCTCTGAAGATCCTTCTTCGTGACAGATGCAAGATATTCACCAGTGAAGAATGGAACTCCATCAGCAACAGCCTTATGCAGGTTAGCCATCATCGCTTCGCTATCGCTAAAGCGTCTACCTTTGTAGTCAGTCTCGTATTTCACACCGGTATCAAAATTTGTAAAGGCAAAGTTTGATGTGTTGACGGTGAGAGTGAGATCCATCAAGAAATCAGCATCATTGCCGAAATCAAAGAGAGATGAGCCATCAGGCTTTGCGAACTCTTCGTAAGCCATCCAATCAGCGACCTCACTGATCTTTGCCTCGTTGATTTTCACCAATGAGGCGCTCTTTATTACCGGATCAAGGCTCTGTAGAACTCCAGAGTCCCAGATATGTGAACCAGGCACTAGCTCGATTCCTCGCCCTTCCTATACGGCGCACCAGCCATAGCTGGTGGACGTAGCCTCTGCGAGAGGAATGCGAGTACAAGGATTGTCGTCAAGTTAGGGAAAAAGGTAACGAACTCATCGGGAACAACTTTGTTGATCAAGTAGTACGCGAGTACCACACCACCAATAACAAGGCCGATGATAAAGCCCTTCCAATCCTTCTTGCGAAACTTAGAAACTCCGTAAGCGAGAGCGAGAGTAATGACCACAAGAAGTAGTGCATGCACCGAGGTTGATTGGCGAACACGCAGCGCATCGGTAAGACCGAAGAGAACTGAGCCAGCGAGCACTCCAGCTGGTGTCCAGTTACCGAAGATCACTGCAGCAAGACCAATATAACCGCGACCAGCAGTCTGGCCTTCAAGGTAATTACCGGTAGAGATGACCGAGATGTAGGCGCCGCCAAGTCCTGCAAGCGCGCCAGATACTGCCAATGCAATGTAGCGAGTGCGATAAACATTTACACCCAAGGATTCAGCTGCAACTGGATTTTCTCCGCAGAAACGCATCCGCAATCCAAAGCGGGTCTTCCATAAGATCCACGCTGTTAATGGAAGGGCAAGAATGAGTACAAGTGATGCCCAGTTGATCTTGGTAATGAAGCCTGCGCAGACGCCAGCAACATCGGAGATAACAAGGATGTGTTTACTTCCGATATCTGTCAGGAATGGGCTCAAGCCAGGAACCGTAAATGTTCCAATACCTTCTACTTGAGGTGAGATATTTACATCGCCACCCTTGCCAATGAAGAACACGCCAGAGAGAAAACGTGCGGTTCCCATACCCAATAAGTTGATCGCAAGACCCGAGACCGCTTGATCAATACCAATGCGAACAGTCAAGATTGCATGGAGAATTCCAGCAAGTGCACCGCCAATAGCGCCGGCGAAGATACCAACCCATGGACCATAGAGGAAACCAAACCATGCACCAAACCAGGTGCCAAGGATCATCATTCCTTCAAGACCAATATTGATTACTCCTGAACGTTCAGCCCAGAGACCGCCAAGGCCCGCCATCAAGATTGGGATGGTAAATCGAATGGTCGCGCCAGCAGCGCCAGGTGAAGTGATATCACTGATGCCGGTGTACTGGCGAACGAGTGAGATCATGATGATGACTGCTCCAACGGTGAGCATCATCCGCGATGGTGATGTGATGATCTTCCAGAGGCGATTACCTAAAGAATTTTTCATGACTTCACTCCCTTCGCATCTGCATCAACCCGTGGGGCTTCTGCAGCTCCTACAAGTCGTTGCTGTTGACGTCGAGTAATTCGTTTAACAATTTCATACGAGGTAACGGTCGCCAAGATGATCGTGCCTTGCATCATCATCACAATCTCTTTTGGTACTCCATTGAGATCTAGAGCAGGGGCTGCTTGTTCCAAAAATGCCCAGAAGAATGCAGCGATTGCGATACCGATCGGATTACTGCGGCCAAGCAGCGCCAAGGCCAAACCAGTCAGCGCATAACCTGTTGGAAAAGCGAGGCTATATGTATGGGTGTGGCTTAAGAGCTCACCCATTCCAGTAAGACCAGCGATCGCACCCGAGAGAGCCATCGTGATAAAGACCATGCGTGGTGCATTTACTCCGCTAGCACGCGCTGCTCTAAAGGACATTCCAGTCGCGCGAAGGTTGAAGCCGAAGACGCTCTTATTAAGAACAACCCAGTAGAGAACTCCCACAGCGATTGCAACAAAGGCAAAGCTATAGAGCTCACCACCCATGATGTGAAGACTTGGTAACCATCCTGATTTAGGAATAGTTGGAGTCGCTAAGTTGTCGGAGAGGCCACCTTTAAGACCAAATCGACCAGGTTGGAGCATATAAATAATCAAGCCTGAAGCGATGGTATTCAACATAATATTGCTAATAACTTCAGAGATGTTGCGCTTCACCTTCAGGTAGCCCGCGATCGATGCCCATAGCGCACCAACTACGACACCAGTAATAATGATGAGTGGAACTTCAAGAAATGCCGGCAGATTGGTTGCTCCGCCTACTACGGCTGCAATAAAAATTGCGAGACGGTACTGGCCATCGATACCGATGTTGAAGAGAAGCATTCGAAAACCAATTGCAGCTGCAACGCCAGCTAAGTAGTACGCAACTGTTTGATTAAGCTCAGCAACCAGATTCTCTGGTTGGCTGCCGTAGCTGGCAATAAGTTGGAAAGTTGAGAGCGGATTAGCACCTTTCATCAAGAGAATGATCGAGACAAAGATCAATGTAAAAAGAACCGCTGCTAGTGGTGCAGCGAGAGCCCAGAAGAACCTATTCACTCTTTTCATGCGATCTTCTCTCCAGTCATTGCCAATCCCAGTTGTTCGGGTGTTGTCTTTCGAGGATCGAGATAATCCACAATTGTTCCTCTAAATATCACCGCTATACGATCAGAGAGCGTAAAGAGCTCATCTAAATCAGCCGAGACCAAGAGAACTCCAGTGCCATTGCGCCGTGCTTCTATGAGGTGATCCCAAATGATTGCCTGTGCGCCAACGTCAACTCCACGAGTTGGTTGGGCCGCAATCAACATCTTTGGATCCCCAGACATCTCACGCCCAACAATAAATTTCTGCTGATTGCCGCCGGAGAGGGCATTTGCTAAGACTGCATTGCTTGGCGTGCGAACATCAAACTCTTTAATGATGCGCTCTGAATCCGACTTCGCTGCACCCTTATCGATCCAGATGCCGTTAGACATCGGCTTTGTCTGCTGGTGGCCCAGGATTCTGTTCTCCCAAAGAGTTGCGGCCATCATTAAGCCATCACGTTGTCGATCTTGTGGGATGTAGCCAACGCCGTGATCACGAATCTCGCGAAGAGTTGAATCTTGTGTATCGAGTCCAACCGTCACTACGGATCCAGCATCTGGCTTCACTAAGCCCATAATCAATTCAATGAGCTCGGATTGGCCATTTCCTTCAACGCCGGCAAGGCCGAGGATCTCGCCTGCATGGATCTCGAGATTAATACTATGAAGAATTTCGCGACCTGTTCGATCGTTGGCACTGGCGTTAGTAACAACCAGAACTTTCTCTTCCCTAGGCTTTGTGGTCGCAGGTCGTGGTGAAGGCAACTCCCCACCGATCATATATTCGGCAAGTTCTTTCTTATTAGTCTTTGCAGGAACCAAATTAGCAACAGTGGTGCCTTGACGCATCACAGTGATGCTATCTGCAATCGCCATAACTTCATCAAGTTTGTGTGAGATGAAGATAATTGTGAGTCCGTTTTTAGTTAAGCCCTTCAAATTCTTAAAGAGATCATCGACCTCTTGTGGAACAAGCACGGCAGTCGGTTCATCCAGAATCAGAATTTTTGCACCTCGGAAGAGTACCTTTGCAATTTCTACGCGTTGACGTACGCCAACTCCAAGATCAGCAACTAAATCGTCTGGGTTAATATCAAGTCCATAGGTCTTAATAATGTTCTGTAAGTGCTCACGTGCTTTGGCATAGTCCACGACGACCTTTGCCTTCATTGGCTCGCTTCCAAGCACAATATTCTCTAAAACAGTTGCATTGTCAGCCAACATAAAGTGTTGGTGCACCATGCCGATACCAAGCCCAATGGCATCTTGTGGAGATTTAATTGTTGCTGGGCTTTCAAAGATCGCGATTGTGCCAGCATCTGGCTTCACCATGCCGTAGAGAATCTTCATCAGAGTCGATTTACCAGCGCCATTTTCACCAATGATTGCGTGGATATTTCCCTTGGCAATAGTGATCTCAACATCATGGTTTGCAACTACTCCAGGATAATTCTTCTCAATTCCCTTTAATTCGATTGCAACGCTCACAGATTAAATACCTTTCAGCTTTTCACGACAGTGGGAAAATCTAAAGAATGATGGTTGCCAGGCGCAGTGCCTGACAACCATCACAATTTTCAAACAGAACTAAGAGAATTAACCCTGTGGAAGGGTTACCTTCTTTGGATCTGTAGGTACAACGATCGCTCCTGACGCAAGTGAATACTTAACAGTATTCAGCTTTGCGATGATCGCCTTTGAGAGGTAGTTACCAGTTGTGGTAAAACCAACTCCATTATTCGACGCATCAAAGAAGTGAGCGCCTGCTGTGAACTTGTTAGTAACAACATCGTTCAAGAATGAAGCTACGCCGACATCGACGTTCTTCAGCGCTGAAGTCAAGATTGCTGACTTGTACTTAGCATTTGAAGCATAGAGAGCCTCGTCAGCATCTACACCGATAGACCAGTGACCCTTACCGAGTTCAAAGGCTGCCTTGTGTGCACCTTGACCAGTTGAACCAGCTGCTGAGTAAACAACATCTGCACCGTTCTGGTACATACCTAGTGCTGATTCGTGGCCCTTGTCTGGGGCGTTGAATCCGCTGAAATCAGGTGGGTTAGATGCATATGCTGATTGATACTTGATTGTTGGATCGACCTTTGCAACACCAGCTTTGAATCCTGCTTCGAAAGCCTGGATCAAAGGAATGTTTACGCCGCCGATGAATCCAACGCTCTTCTTCTTTGAAGTAAGAGCTGCTGCCATACCGACGAGGTATGAACCTTCTTCAGCATGGAAGAGGAGGCCTTCAACGTTTGATGCGCCATCGATATTATCGTCAACGATCGAGAACTTGATATCAGGGTTCTTTGCAGCTACCTCTTTGAGAGCATTCTCGTATGAGTAACCAACAACAACGATTGGGTTTGCACCAGCTGAGATGAGAAGCTTCAAGCGCTGTGCGCGTGATGCATCTGTATCAGCGGCGTTTCCCTGCAAGTCCTTCTCAGACCAACCTGGGTTAGTCTTTAAAAATGTTTTGAAACCAATATAAGCCAATTGGTTGAAGCCTGGTTGTTCTTTTCCGCCCAAGTCAAAAGCGATACCAACTAACTTCTTTGGCGCCGCTGATGCTTGAGATGAAACTGCTACTACGGAGAGAGTAAGGCTTGCGGCTGCAATGCTCGCAATAATGCCAACTCTTCCGAGATGTTTTCTCTGCATGCTTTTATTCTCCTTAAGGGTAGAAAATATCGTCGGGGGGAATCAGGTACCTGACTAACGATTGATGAGAGCCTAATAGAGGTGTAGATTTCCGTCTACCGTTTACAGCCCCAATTTGCAGAAAATGAAAAACTTAACCAAAAAGAGATAATAGGTAAATGAGCAATCTTGAGAACGCCCACGTCGTTGTAGTTGGCAGCACCATGATCGATATGGTGACTTATTCGAAAAAAATTCCAGGGTCAGGCGAAACTGTGATCGGTGATAATTTCATCACAGGCTTCGGCGGTAAGGGTGCGAACCAAGCGACAATGGCTCGCCGTTTCGGCGTCAATGTCTCGATAGTCAACACACTTGGTGACGACGTATTCGGAGACAGTACCCTCGCTAATTTCAAAGCACAAGGATTTAATACTGATTTCGTAAGGCGGGCACCAGGCGCTAGCGGCGTAGCTCCAATCTGGGTCGAACCCGATGGAACGAACCGAATTATCTGCGTTCCGGGTGCAAATAATGCGATGACTGAAGAGCAGTCTCAATCTGCCATTGAGACTTTGCACAATATCTCTGTTGTTATTGGCCAACTAGAGATCCCACAAAATGTCACTGCAGCAGCGTTTAGAACCGCGAGATCGAAAGGCATCCGAACAATTCTCAACCCTGCTCCCTTCGCTCCCATCTCTCCAGAGCTTCTGGCGGTGAGCGATTGGATCATTCCAAATGAGACTGAGTTTGCATCGATGCACCCTGAAGGGCTATCCCCAATCAGTGATGAAATTATTCAAGAGTTTGCGCAATCGCTTAACTGTCGATTCGCAGTGACTCTCGGAGAAGCAGGAGCTGCGTTTACAACTCTTGCTAACCAGGTAGTCAGAGTCTCTGCACCATCGGTCAAGGCGATCGATACAACCGGTGCCGGAGATGCCTTTGTGGGCGCCTTCGCCGTTGGACTCGCCCTTGGTCTCGATGATGCTACCGCTGTTCGATTAGGCACCGAATGTGCCTCAGATAGCGTCACCAGGCTCGGAACACAATCTTCATACCCATCTATCGAGCAGGCAACGGCACTTCTAGCGAGAGTAGAGAAGGTAAAGTAGCGCAATGGCAACAGATTCCAGTTTTGATATCGTCTCCAAGATCGATGAGATGGAAGTTGATAACGCCTTCAACCAAGCCGAACGTGAGATCGATACACGCTTTGATTTCAAAAACACGGGTACAAAGCTTGAGAAGAGCACTGGCAAGATCAATATTGAAGCGGATACTGAAGAGAAGGCGAAGGCCGCTCTTGAAGTTCTCAAAGATAAATTTGTTAAGCGTGGCGTCTCACTTAAGCATCTCGATGCGGGTAAGCCAGAGTTAAGTGGCAAGATCTACAAGATTGCCTGCACGTTAAAAGAAGGAATCTCGACTGAGAATGCTAAAAAGATTGCAAAGCTGCTCCGTGATGAAGGACCAAAGGGTTTGAAGACTCAGATTCAAGGCGATGAACTTCGCGTCACAAGCAAGAGCCGTGACGATCTCCAAATTGCGATCGCCATGGTGAAGGACCATCCGTGGGAGTTCGCAGTTCAATTTACCAATTACCGATAAGTGAAGAGCTACAAACTCGGTCTTCTCTTCGGGGTAAGTGCTTATTCAATCTGGGGCCTATTCCCCCTTTATTGGCCGCTTCTTGAGCCATCTGGTTCAATCGAGATTGTTGCCAACCGCTCGGTCTGGACGCTCTTTTTCTGCATCATTGCCCTCTCTTTCTCCCACCAAATAAGAGTGACCTTCCAGCTCATGCGTAGCTGGAATATGTTCCTTAAATTAACTCTCACATCGATTCTTATCTCGATCAATTGGATCGTCTATATCTGGGGCGTCAACAACAACCATGTTGTTGAATGCGCACTTGGTTATTACATCAACCCGCTCATCATTATTGCCTTTGGTGTGATCTTGCTCAAAGAGAAGATGCGCAGGTTGCAGTGGGTCTCTGTTGGAATCGCCGCAGTAGGCGTCATCGTCTTAACAGTTGATTATGGTCGGCCACCTTGGATCGCGCTCACGCTCGCCCTCTCATGGGGAAGCTATGGCGTCATCAAGAAACAGCTTGGGATACCAGCGCTTCAAGGATTAACGATCGAAACTCTCATCTCGCTCCCCTTTTATGGTGGATACATGATCTATCTAGGCAGCCACGGAGAATCCCACTTCGGCCAGAAAGCTGGACTCACAATTCTTCTTGTGAGTGCTGGAGTTGTTACGGCTATTCCACTCCTCTTGTTTAACGGCTCTGGAAACCGACTCCCTTTTACCATTATTGGGCTACTGCAATACATCACACCAACACTCCAATTCATTATCGGAGTTTCACTCCGTCATGAAAAGATGTCTATCGGGAGTTGGATTGGATTCTTTATTATTTGGGGCGCCTTATTTGCTCTCGGCTTAGATCTAGTGAAATCAAATAATCAAAGAGAGACAATTGTGAATGCGCAAGCATAAGATCGTTCTTGATACTGATATCGGAACAGATGTTGATGATGCAATGGCGCTCGCGCTATTACTGGGTAGAGATGATGTAGAAATTCTTGGTATCACCACGGTCTACGGCGATACAGATTTACGTTCAAAGATTGCAGCGCGTTATGCCCGCCTCATGGGAGCAGAAATACCTATCTATCCAGGCTCTTCTGAGACGCTATCCGGTCGAGCTGTCTGGGTCAGCGGTCTTGAAGGTTCTCTCCTTCCAGGTCTTGAAGAAGAGCGCTGTGAAAGCAGATCTGGGGTGGATTTCCTATGCGAGGGCGTTGCTAATAATCCTGGTGAGATTGAAGTGGTGGCGATTGGGCCACTTACAAATATTGCAAAGGCAATCGAGTTGGATCCGACCTTTGCGAGGAATGTAAAACACCTGTGGGTTATGGGTGGGGAGTTTGAGACGGAGTTCGCAGAGCATAATTTCCGTTGCGATGATCGCGCTACAAAGATTGTTATGGACTCTGGAATTTCTATGACTATCACTGGCGTTGAAATTACTAAACAACTTCGAGTGATGCGAAGTGACCTCGAAATTATCGCTACAGCTGGTTCGATGGGCACCTTGCTCTTCGCAGAAATTGATCAGTGGCTCACGTATCGAAAAGAAGATTTTGATGTTCCTCATGATCCCATTGCAATTATGCCAATGCTAGAACCTGATCTATTTACATTCTCAAAAGTGGGAATAGTAGAAATAGAGATCTCAGATTCAGATCTGACTGGGAAGAGCAGATTCTCGGAGCAAAGCTCTGGAAATATAAGAATTGTTCAGGGTTTTAAGAAAGTAGAAGTTCAGAGAGAAATTTTGGCTTCAATTCTTCGAGCCGGCTAGTTTTTACCTAAGCGGTTCGTGTAATGATCGCTTCACAGAGGTTAAATAAAGCATCCTTCGCAGCACCATCAGGAAGCGATACGAGTTGTGCGCGGGCTCGGTCTGCATATTCAACCAAGATTCGACGTGCATTTGAGAGAGCCTCATGGTTTCGAAGTGTCGCCAGCGTTGTTGCGACGACCGCCTCATCAGTAATTGGTGCGCTAAGAATCTTACGAAGCTCGGCTTCTTGCGGATCTTTTGATTCAAGAATGTAGAGAGTGACTAAGGTCGGCACTCCTTCACGAAGATCAGTTCCTGGGGTCTTTCCGGACTCATTCGTCTCACTAGCAATATCAATGACATCATCTGCGAGTTGGAATACGGTTCCGATTAACTCCCCATAAGCAGTAAGACTCTCAGTCACTGCCGGGCTTGCCCCTCCGAGTAAGGCTCCAAAGCGAATACTTGTGGCAATGAGTGAGCTTGTCTTTCCTGAGATCACATGAAGATAATGGTCGAGTTGGGATAGTCCCGATGTCGATCCTTGAGTCTCGGTGATCTGGCCGATTACTAATCGTTCAAATGTTGAAGCTTGTAAGCGGACTGCTTCTGGGCCCAGATCGGCTAAAAGTTGTGATGCCTTTGCAAAGAGGTAATCACCAGTAAGAATGGCAACTGTGTTACCCCAACGGTTATTTGCACTCTCGACTCCGCGACGCAATGGCGCTTCATCCATGACATCATCGTGATAGAGCGTTGCAAGATGAGTGAGTTCACAGACGACAGCTGCTTCAATGATTCCGTAAGCGCTTGGGTTGCCAAATTGAGCACCAAGTAAAGTTAAAAGTGGGCGAAGCCGCTTTCCGCCTGCCTCAACAAGATGGCGTGATGTCTCAATGACAAGTGGGTATTCACCTTCAATATGAGAGCGCAGCAGGCTCTCAACCCGCTCCATGTCGGTGGTGAGCGAGCTCTCTAACGCAGCATCAAGCTGTGGGATTCCAAGGGACATTAACGAAGGAAGCTAGCGAAGCTCTGTGCGCTATTGAGCAAGAGTGATGGGTACACACCCAGAACAATAGTGACAATCACACTCGCTGCAAGTACAAACTTAACCTTCAGCGACGGAACAGAGACTGTAACCGCATCACTCTTCGGTTCGGTAAAGAAGAGCATAACAATCACGCGAAGGTAGAAGAATAGAGCGATAGCACTCGTGAGCACACCGAAGACAACAACTGTTGTATTTCCGCTCTCATACGCTGCCGTGAAGATTGAGAATTTCGCAATAAATCCGCTGGTTAGCGGGATGCCACCAAAGCTCAATAAGAAGAGGCAGAACGCTCCAGCAATCAATGGCGATTTCTTGCCAAGCCCAAC
>Ga0209829_10004092_pt1 | contig 10379 bp, 13 predicted proteins | sample C_140205_EF_Meta_FD_187311 | JGI IMG/M metagenome (GOLD analysis project Ga0209829, IMG submission 187311) | Freshwater microbial communities from Lake Croche, Canada to study carbon cycling - C_140205_EF_MetaG (SPAdes) (version 2) | ecosystem: Environmental > Aquatic > Freshwater > Lake... | reverse complement strand
CATAAATCACTAAATGCGTTTGAAGAAATAAAGACTGTGATGGCAGAACTCAAGGGATTGACAGCAAAGGAACCAGCTGCTCTTCCCGGTCTTTCGTTCAAATCCCGATTTGCTCTAATGGATTGCCTTGGTCTTTAGAAATAATATCAATCTAATTAGTAGAAATGTCCGCTGCTAATACTTCTGCTGCTCCTGTTGCTCCTGTTGCTCCTGTTGCTCCTGTTGTAACACCTGCTAATAACAAGGGAGGTTTGTTGGGTGGAATAACAAGCCTTTTTGGTGGCAAGCCTGCCAATGTCAAGAATGCCGGTGCCAATGCCAAGAATGCCGGTGCCAATGCCAAGAATGCTGGTGCCAATGCCAAGAATGCCGGCGCCAATGCCAAGAATGCCGGTGCCAATGCCAACAAGAATTCCCCGCCTGCGCTTCAGCCGGTGGAGGTTGCCAAGAGCCTTAATGCTCCTGCCAAGACGCGTCGCCGCCAGCGCGGTGGTGCTCGCGGCAAGACCATGCGTCTTCCCGGTCCCCGTAATGTTCTCCGCGTTACGGGCAAGACGGTAGGCAAGGTTCGCAATGTAGGTGTCTACGGCCTTAAGAAGGTCGGCAACGGCGTTCACTTAGTCACTGGTTTACTCAGCAAGGGAACTGGCCTCCTTGGCTCTGTCCTCCGTAAGGGTGGAAAGACCCTTAAGAGTCTCACAAAGAGACGCCAGCAGACGCGTAAGCAATAAATAAATAAACTAAAGAAAATACCTTAGTATCATAATACATTCATTTTTTGTCATTATATGACGTAACATGAAGGCGCAGCAAAAATCCTAAAAATTTGACGGCGCGGCAGCCACCTGGATAAAAGCAATTCAAGCAATAGAAAGATGCCCTTTAAGAAAATTAATTCTAAGAAGCCCAAGAAGGCTGCGTCAGCAGATGATGATAGCAGTGTAGATAGCCGGGGAAATATCCGCAATCTCATTGAATATGAGGAGGATGATTCGGATTATTCTCCTAGTGAGGATACTAGTGAATCCGCAGTAGCAAAGCGTGTTCGCAAGAATAAGCGCGCAAAGAGGGGTATTAGGTCCGAGGAAAAGGGCTTAAAGGAAAAGAAGGGAAAGGAACTGAAACAGCGTTCTCCTAAGGAACTCAAGAAGAGCAAGAAGCCCGCAGCAAAGAAGTCTAAGCGGGTTGTGGAGTCTGAGGAAGAGGAAGATGAAGAGGACGAGGATGAAGATATGGAGGAGGATGACGAGGAAGATGATGAAGAGGTCTTAACGAAGTCTGACGAGGATGAAGATGAAGATGAAGACATGGATGAGAAGCATGCTAAGGCCACAATTGACTGGCTAGTGCTCGGTGAAGAATCCGATGACCCCAATGAACCCAAGAAATACAAGATGAAGAAAGAATCCCCGCAGGTTCGGCGATTCGTAGAGATTCTACAGAAGCAGAATGAAGGCGAAGAGGAGCATATTGATAATGATATTACATATTTCAAGACTCTTGCTGGAGACAAGCAGACATCTCTTCTAGCTAAGATGGAATCTCGTCTAGTAAAGACGGAACAGGCAGTTCCACTAAAGTTTCAGATTCTAGAAAAGGCAACGACTCCCGAAATTCAGGGTGCGGCGATGTCTAAGTTCACTGCTATGACCAACATTGACCCTTCTTCCACCGAGTATTATAAGTGCAATCACTGGATTAATGGTTTTATCCGCATGCCTCTTGGTGTCTATAAATCTCTTCCTGTTTCAATGGAGGATGGGCCCGAGAAGTGTTCTGCTTTCGTACAGGAGATTCAGAAGTGTATGGATAAGGCTGTCTATGGACAGGATGAGGCCAAGCTTCAAATTCTCCAGTTTGTGTCCGCATGGCTAGCAAATCCTAAGGCTGCTGGAAATGTACTGAGTATTCATGGTCCTGCCGGTGTTGGTAAGACGACTCTTGTAAAGGAGGGTATTGCGAAGGCGCTTGGTCGTCCGTTCCACTTTATCACACTTGGTGGTGCGACGGATGCGTCTTTCTTGGATGGACATTCCTACACCTATGAGGGTTCTACTTGGGGGCGCATTGCTGAGGTTCTCATTCAGAGTCAGTGTATGAATCCGGTTATCTACTTTGACGAATTGGATAAGGTATCTGAGACGCCTAAGGGAGAGGAAATTATCAATCTGCTCATTCATTTGACGGATGGGGCGCAAAATGACCGATTCCAAGATAAGTATTTCACAGGTATTGATCTTGATTTGAGCCGCTGCCTCTTCATCTTCAGCCACAATGACCACAGCAAGTTGAATCCTATTCTCAAGGACCGTATGTATAACATCCCAGTCAATGGGTTCAATATGAAGGAGAAGACTGTGATTGCTGAGCAGTATCTTCTGCCAACTGCGCTCAAGGATCTCAACCTCTTTGAGAAGGTCTCTATCTCCAATGAGATTGTAAAGTATGTGATTGAGAATCACACTGGAGGTGAACCTGGTGTTCGTGAAATGAAACGCGCAATTCAGACGATTGTCAGCAAGATCAATCTTCTGCGGTTCTACAATGATGAGAAGGCGGTGCCCTTCTCCATTAAGAACTTCAAGTTGCCGTTCACAGTAACCAAGGAGCACATTGAGGTTTTCCTCAAGAAGAAGCCGCAAACTGATCCTAGTATTGCGCATCTTTACACTTAGTCATCTTCCTCAATAAATATAAAAACTGTGATAGGATTCAGATTTCCTATTATAGTTTTTTACTGTAGATTTACTTGCGCTTCAGTGTCATCTGTTTGCGTCTACGAGCCATCGGTTGCGGATCTTCATTGGTCTGATTAGAATTTTTTCTAGTTTTATTCATTGCGTTAAGATTCTCATCAAAGCGACGAATATGATTCTGTATATCTAGCACATATCCCAGATTAAAATCATTCGTGTATTTACCATTGCCATTTGTAAATTTAATTATTCTTTCACAATCCTCATTTACAGCTTCCTTAACTTTCTTCCACTGATTTTTTACATTTTGTGTTTGATTCTTGAGCCTGAGGCTATTAAAAGCCTTTTGTCTTGTTCTACAAAAAATACCCGCCTTGCCTCTAGCAACCGGATTCTTGATTGATTTGTATTTTCCTGTATTTGTATTTATCAGATTATATGTCTCAACCATCTAATAGTATTTCAGAATTAAAATGGCATTGTTCCTACCATCATATCTTCATTTGTTGTTGCGCTTGAATCATCTCCAAACCATGATTTCATTGACAGCATACTGTCGCCGACTGAATTCACAATACCAGCCATTTCTGAGACAGGTTCCTTTTCACTTACAGTTGCAGTAGATTCAAGGGAAGTCAGTAATCCCTGTAAATCAGATGACCAGGAGTCAAATCCACCCATAAATGCTAAAAGAGCAGTAAAGACAGTTCCTACCACAAATGTAATTCCACCTTCTGCGGGTGAAGGTAGATCATTAAACTTATAACTCTTATAGCCCGCGCCCACAATCAAAACAAGGACACCGCCAGCCAGGGCCAGCAAAGCCTGTAATTTCCAATCCATCATTAATGATTTCCCTTTTTTTTCTGGCTAGTTTTACCCGCGGTAGGCTCAACAAGGTTGAGCAACCGGGGTGGATGCTTATTCAAGAGTTTCAAAATCATCAATTCCTCCAGCACCGGGGTTATCCAAATCTTCAGCATCAGCAGAATCTAATCCACCTACCTCTTGTCCTATATGGATAAGTTCATCTTCATCTTCTTCCGGCATTGGTGTAGCAGGCCTATCTAGTGGATTTTCAATTGACCGCATCTCTCCAACATTTGATTTTCGTTCATCAAAGACTGAGACCATCTCAGAGAATTGAACAGCGGGCTCTGTGTCAATCTTGATACTAGCAGGGGTCTCATCTTTTTGAATCTTAGGAACTTCAGTAGATGTAATTGGAATATTCTTTATAGTCGGGTCAGATACTTCAAGCGCAGGTGGTGCCACTAGAACAGGTGCTACGGGAACAAGTGCTACTACAGGTGTTACAGGCGCAGGAGCAGGCACAGGAGCAGGCGCAGGAGCAGGCGCAGGAGCAGGCGCAGGAGCAGGCGCAGGAGCAGGCGCAGGAGCAGGCACAGGAGCAGGCACAGGAGCAGGCGCAGGAGCAGACTCCGGTACTGATACTACTTCAACATTCTCTTCAGGAACACTCTTTGTATTAGTGGGAGAAGGCGGCGCTTCCTCATTTGTCACAACTTCTTCATCATCAGTCGGCTCCGAAATATATTCCTGCAAGATCTTCTTGATAGGCAACAAATCGCGAACAGCCGCATAGATAGCCTCCTCAATGATTGCTTCCGCTTGGAGTAAATTCTTCTGCCGGTCAATAGCAGGAATATCCTCTTGAAAAAGGAAAGGAGCCTTCCAGAAAGACTTGGCCGCTTCCGTGAATAAACGGTGAAGAAAATGGTCCAACTTAGGTACAGTAATTGTCAGTTTTTTATTCTTCTTATTCACGCGAACTGATGCCATAACCTTTGTATGCGCTATAAAAAGAGCCGTCATTAACTCCTCCAAGTAATCACAACGAGAAGCCTCTATTAGCCGGCTAGTCTCTTCCGCCACTACATCCTGATTCCACTTAGGAATCTCCGCGCACTTCTTCTGAAAGCGTGAAAGAATAGACTGCTGCGACTCAGCCCATAAATCAGCCCGAATTTTGCGGAAAAAGTCTAGCAAAGGAAAAACTAGTTTATTTGCCATCTGCTTTTGATATTCAACACGTGCCTCCGAGTAGGTTGCGGATTCCATTAATTATTCACTGTTTTCTTTTATGCCCGCATTTCCGCAGTTAAACCATCTGTTGCTAAAAGAATTGTCTGTGATCGCGTGTGAACACCTCCAGGTGTTTCCATAATTCGTCGCCAAAGTTCCATCGTATGGGGAGGCAAAATAGTAAGAAGTCCGATGCGTGGATCAAAACCATTATCATGTAGCGCTTTCTCCCATTCAACGATTTCTTTAAGACTTTTACCTTTAAGGGGCGGCGGCGTCAGACAGAGTTGATTCAGTGAAAATCCAGCAGCACTACCAAATGCTTGGAGTAAAGCCCAACGAAGATTACCGTTAGCAAATCGGGAAACTCCCTTAATTTTTTCTGCTGGAAGTGTGGGGATTCTTCGCTGAATTTCATATTCAATCTCTATCTGAGAAAGTGGAGACAGTTGAACAGTCTGGCAACGACTGCTAATTGGGTCACTAATTGCGGTTGTGTCGCGCACTTCAAAAATACAAAAAATACTGGCCGAATAGACTTCCAACATACGACGCAAAAATGCCTGTGCGTCATCCGATAAGACTTCCGCGTGTTCAAACAAAATGTAGCGAATTACTTTATTAGACCCGCTGCTTCCTGGGGGGTGAGGTTGTAACCCCGATGAAAGTCTGATAAAATGCTTTATAGAGTCGCGTTGTTCTCGTAGTCCGGAATCTGAATAACAATTAATAACCAAAAGATATTCTGCTGGAGCAACTAATTTCCAGAATGTGGATTTGCCGATTCCAACAGGACCTACCCAAAGAACGTGTGTAGGCTTCTGACTTGCTACAGTCGCTGCCCATTTCTCAAAAATGCTTCCATTTCCCACCAGGTCTTTATAAGACCGCGGTGCGTGTGGATCTAATGCTGCTGTATTCATTCTATCAGGTTAAAGGCGGGTGGATTTAAATCACTTCCTTCCAGCAGCCCTATCCGCCAAATTAATTACATAAGGATTCTCATTTAGTGATTTAACTGACGCAGGATTAAAACGATCCTTAGACACATCCAACCGCAGGGGAGCACGGTATTTCTGCGTACCAATGATTTCCGCGCCCGAAGGCGGACCATTTACACGATAGACTGGCGGCTGGCGGTCATTGATATAATCTGTATCCAATTTCTTCATCTGAATATTGGTCTGATCCTCGCCACTAAAGAGCGAAAGGAGACCATTTCCGTTTATAGGCTTGCGACCCTTTGCCACAGTCTCCATCTGAGAATAGTGACGCATATTGTATTCCGCATCATAAACACGAGCACGCTGTCCCTCTGTTGTCGCAGCAGAGCCCGTGTATTCAGACTTGGCTGAAATGGCCGCCTTCTGCGTGAATCTCATACCGTCGGGTGATTGGAGTTGCGGCTTATTAGGAACGCCTTGGAGACTGACGTTCATGACCTTATCCGGCTCAGAAAGTGTGTTTCTGCCAGTTACACGAGCAATATCATCCGGGTCATACACAGTCAACTTCTGCGGTCCATCAGCAGGTCCAGCAATTCCTAGCCAGTCATTATCTACAGTAGTTTCCTTAACCGTTGTGCGCGCGATATCATTCGGGTCATATACAGTCAAAGCACCGGGGATACCAGCACCAAGAGCAGAAAAGTTACCCGAGCCACGGATATTTCCAAGCATTTCTTCATTACGTGTCGGCTTGGCCGCATCTTGGAAACGCACGCCCGTTTCGCGCTGGTCGGGCTTTACGTTGAGTCCCATGACCTTATCACCCGTGAAATAACGTTCGTTAGGCCGGATTTCAATGCCCTTCTTACCGTAGTCATTTTCAGCTGAATCCACATTTCCGAAATAATTGGTCGCATCTGCGTTACGGAATCCAAATTCACCATGCTGGCTGACGAGTGGTGCCCTAAAAGAGGGGATTTGATACTCCTTCTTGAAATCAGTGGAAGCCGCCGTACCAAAATGCTCCTGTGTTGTTTCAGGGCGGGCTGTGTACTTCAGAACTTCAACGGAACGCATACGTTCGCGCTTATCGCCACCACCATTCGCAAAGTTGCGTTCACCCTTTGCGTTAACATAGAAACGGTCAGGCAAGTACTTGCGAACTTCTCCGCGTTCACCCCGATTGGTTACAACGGATTTACCCGGAAGGATGGCACCCGCAAATGTCAGCTTAGGATTATTTGCCGTGCGAATTTCATCTGTAGAACGGGGTTTCGCATAGTCAAGAGATTCAGGCTGCTGGTAGCCACCGGAGGGAACACTGGTAAAACCTTGACCCAAACCCTTTCCAACACGAATCTGCTCAAAGGGCTTTTCATTTGCTCTGTTCTGCGGGCCTACAATACGTTCTTGCATAAAGTCTGAGTGGGATTCAATTCCGTAAGGATTGCCGGTAGGTTCACGCTGAAGGTCAAATAAAGGCCCTTGCTCCTGCTTGTTAAATTGTGTAGAAGCCGCTCCTGTATAATTATCAAGAATTCCCCGATTTCCAGTATCTGTCATATTCTGCTTGACTGAGCCACGGAAGAAAGGAACCATGTTGTTATGTGTAAATTCACCCGCATCCAGTTCAACACCTGTAAGAGCAGACACTACTTTTTGGCCTCGGGAGTAATTAGGCGTCTCTTCTTCTCCATCATTGCGGAGAAGAACCATGGGTGAAATACTAGAACCTGCTTCTTGAGGTGCCGGGCTAGCTAAATCTGTGAATGCCATAGAGCCGAAAGAATTATCATTTTGTGTTCCGTAATTTGTAGGTAGGCCCTTGATATCAGAGGGATACGGTTCCATTGCGATTGAGCCACCGGAGGGAAGTGCGTATTGAATATCTAATTCTCCGGTAGCTTGACGTAAGGGTGTTACTGGAGCAGCACGTACTTTATACGGCCCCGCTGTCTGTGTAAAAGGTGAACCTGATTCAAAGTTTTCAATAACGCGTTTCTTTTGTTTCTCTACAGTTGGAGGAATAGGTGTCTTAGGAGTCATATAATTTGTAAGCGCAAAGCCGGTTCCTAATAAACCAATCATGGCGGCAATCTCCATTCTCTAACAGTGGCGATTAATTTTAAGCAGTCATACTTGCGTAAAATTAATATCTAGTATGTTGGAGATTTACAAAGACTGCTTAGAACGATTCCATGTAACACTGGGCGGGCCTACAGGAGCAGGGCACTCAACATCACTCTTAGGAGAATTCCACTGGTCCTGTGTTGCCGGTATAACCTGCTTGACCTGTTCACGTGCTATCATATTATCGGACTTGCTATAGAATGAATCACTCCAGTTATTGAGCGGTGTGGGCAAGGACGGGGAGGGATTATTCGGTTTAGGAATACAGGGGCGATGAGAATCCTTAGATAGAATACGTCCAGGGACAAACCAGTCAAAAGGAACCATAACATTTTCCTGCGGGTTCTGGCAGAGATATTCCCAACGGTTCCAGCCCGTACCTCTCAAAGTACAGGGCGGATCACCCAGACGATTAAAAGTTTGCGTAAATGAGGCTTCGGGCATCGCAGTTGGCTTGACTCCATTGTAACGATTATTATTCGGATTATAGCCACCGCACGCTGACTTTACGCTGAGACGATTTATGTTAAAAAGATCAGATTCAACATCTGTGCGCTGGTGATCTACAAGTTGGGCCGCTCCCCATTTCTGGAGTCGGGTGGTCGGCTCAGGTACAAAGACACCCTGTGTTCCATTTGCTGGTGAACCGAGTTGATAGCGGCCAGCACCTGTTGTTATCCGGAGGTCATCTTCATAGTGGCAAGGGTCAGACCGTAAGTGGGTCCATGAATAATCTGTAACAGAAGACATCTTCACTCTAATGTTCGCCGACAATTCTTTTAGATAATTCTTCCAGTTTCTTTATGAGATTTGTTTGAAGAGTGATAAAAATAATACTGATAACAATTTCTCCGTGAAATTCCGTGGAAAGATAGGGATTATATGCGTGCTTACCGGGGAGATAGAATAAGAAAGGAATCGTCTTTACAAGTTTGCGAATATAGAAAACGCAGACTGATAGAATAATTGTTTGACCCAGAACTTCTAGCATAAGTGCCCATGTGCTCTTTGACTTATCAAATGCTGGAAATGCTGCGTTTGTCCAAGTTCCAACGTAGAATGCTACAATACCATAGAGAACAGTATACTGAATTGTTTCAGAAATCTCATTTATACGAATCGTATTCAGATTGAATAATTTTCGTATCCGTGACATGAAATGAGATTTGCCATATGGTTCTATCATCTCCCTACTCTTTTATGAGTTTTTAGAAACGATATGAGGTTCCAGTTTGTTGAGTGAAGCGATTAGGATATGCGACACCCTGATAACTGTTCATCTGGCATGTCTGTAAGTGGGTAGGACGGGTCGCAATAAAACGCTTTTCATCATCCGCCTTATTTGTGTATGAGATACCAGACGGCCAGTCGGGACAAGCTTTTCCGCCCAGAGCACACTCGGGTTTGTACTCCTTATTATTACATCTTGTAATAGACCGCGTGATACCCTGTAAATCGGATTCAACGTCTACCATCGGTGATGAGGTAACTATACTAACCTCATTGCCACCAACAAGACCTAGAGCATTGCGACAGGGCTTCTCATGATAGAACTTGTCAGGAATCATTGTATATCCGGCAAGGTTTCGGCTTTGGTGGTCGGACAAGAATCTTTCATTTCCAGCACCCTTGCTAGACTGTGCTGAGCTACCGAATAACGCAGGAGCATATTCTGTCATTATCTTCTATTTAGAGCCAAATAATTTTTTATCTTGTTCATCGCGTTTCTGCTGCATAAGGCGCAACTCTTTTTCTATATCACTTGCTGGAGGACACTCCGGCGATTTAGTAAGTGTTATATTTGTAAAACGATTTGCGAAACATCTGATTTTTTGGTTTTGCTGTTGGGCCGCCGGCTCTGCGTGTTGTTTGTTAGACGGCATTATTTTCTCTCTTCTATAAAGGGATGAATCTTTTGAAATCAATTGTTGTTGCTGCTTCGCCTAGCAAATCCTATATGCCGGTTGGAAAAGCGATTTCTGTGAAGGATATTAAGAAGCAGCAGTTACCTTCTTCAACTCTGTTGAAGGAGCAGAAGAAAGGAACAACGCGGAAAGCCCGAATTATTAAACAATCAGTTTGAATAGCAGGATATCAAGGAAGTTTATCTACGAGATAACTTTCTTGTTGTTCTATTACGGCTTCTACTTCTAGTTAGGCTACGGCTTTTGCGAAGCTTTTCTTTTTGAAGAAGTGCGGCTGTATCCGTGTATCCACCCAGAAGTTTACCATTGCGATAAATCTGCGGAACACTCGTTTTACCAGTCAAACGTTTGAGTTCCGCGCGATGCTCGGGACCCACAGGGAAGAACAGCGGCTTCTGCGCTTTCAAAAGTTGTTTTGCCTTCTGACACCACGGGCAACTTTCCATGCCAAAAATAACGAGGGGCTCAGTTTCAATAATATGCTTCAGTGTATGCATTCCTACTTCTCAATATGAAAATCGCTTCATTGAGTTGGAATCGCAAATAGGAGCGTATTTGTTGTTCGGCGATGAACGCACTCCTACAAAATCAGGTAAGCACTTTGTTCCCTTAACCGGATTGAGGATAGTTGACGC
>Ga0209829_10004090_pt1 | contig 10383 bp, 7 predicted proteins | sample C_140205_EF_Meta_FD_187311 | JGI IMG/M metagenome (GOLD analysis project Ga0209829, IMG submission 187311) | Freshwater microbial communities from Lake Croche, Canada to study carbon cycling - C_140205_EF_MetaG (SPAdes) (version 2) | ecosystem: Environmental > Aquatic > Freshwater > Lake... | reverse complement strand
GTCCAAGTTCTCTCCCAGCACCAAGGTCAAGTCTTGACGGTCAAAGTCAATGCCTTGTGTGGCATTGCCCACACTCATAAAGTTTTTTACAGTGAGATTACGAATTTGTATCATGCAATAGGTTTTAAGCCAGTGGAAAATCTTTGATTCGCAGCACTTCAATCATATCGCGTATCTTTGAGCGATAGATTTCAGCAAACTCTGATTGAAAATATGGTTGGTATGGAGTATCATACAGTTTTGAGTAATCATATTGTATTCTATAACACAAACGATCGCTGACACCACCCAGTCTTCTATGCAGGGTGATGCTGTTGTCAAACAACAATAGGTCATTGTTGTCTTGAACTTGATACCAATGATCATACATGAACTCTTCAACAAATAGTTCCCGGCTTATACGATCAAACAGTCGTTGAGATTCGGCTTCGCTCATACCTTGAATCCTGGACATGGTGTTGACACTGTAGTGCAAACCTCGTATGCCTCCGGGACTTTGAATCACCATGGGAATAGCAGTGTCATCTACAGGACACATGTTTTTATACACAATGACTTCTTGTTCTGGTCGTAGCCCAGGGGTGACTTTACCTGGCATGAAACGATGCAACACAATCATGTCATCTAATTCGCTGCGAAAACTTTCGCTCTGCTGCTCATACCAGTCAGTGGTGGTTAGAAAACAAGTGGCACTGCCTACTACATTTTCCTTGGACATCAGTGCCACTCCTGGAGTGAATGTAAGGGTACCAGCTTCATTGCTGTGCCAATGTAATTCGCCTTCGGCAAACAGTCCCAACGGTTCACCAGTGGAAGTTTTACGACCAGTGACTCTATGAACTCCATCGGCAGCAGTCATTATGTTTAATACATTTTTAATCCAGGTAATGTCTTCTTCATCCATACCTTCGGTGTCGCCATCAAGCACACGGGCACCCAGTTCTGGCAAAGTATTTTTGTATTTGCTGATCAACACAGCAGTGTGTCCGTTTCGATCAGTGCCCCATTTGTGTATAAACTTGCTGAGCGTGTCTGGAGACAAATTGACATTGCGCAAGATAGTCACCAGACTATTCAGATGCAGCTGGCCTAACTTCATCCACTCATCATCGGTGATGTGTTCAAAGTCAACATCATCTATAAACACACCAAATCTTCCCAGCCCGGGTATTTTGCTAATTTTCATAATGGATCTCCTGTAAAATTCTTTCTATCATAAATTTTGATATATCTGCAACAGCAGTTTATTGTCATAAAATTCTGATTCAATGTTGGTGAGTTGGTCAGTGACAATTTGATCCACTGACTCAAACTTGACATCGCCAGGTGCAAGATCCACGTCTACACCGGCAGTTTTGTTGGGTATCAAACTCATTTCACGCAGGCTGTAATCTCGTATAAATGTTTCTTTGATGAAGTTTGCTTCTTCGTATGAGATTTCAATGTCCAAGTTTACACGAACATGCATCCGGGGTGTGAGTAGTTTGGCAGCATTGTCAATGAGGTTGGCCAACCCGTATACTCTGTATTTAGGCTGATCTGGCCAGGCATGAAATGTAGGCTCCTGGCCCCACTCAAGTATCATCATGCCACGTTCGTCGTCTCCGGCGTCAGCATAGTTGTGTGGAAAGCAGTTACCAATGTAAGTAATGTTGTTGGCAGTTTGACGTTTGTGGAAGTGTCCAGTGAACACCTGATCAAATCCGCCAAAGTCACCACGTTGCACTGTGCCGTGATCTGGCATCTGTACCATGGCGTTCATGTAGTAGCCAGGCAGTTCAAAATGCCCAAACATGTATTTGCCTGTTAGTTTTGGAATGCGTTTGTGATCATCGCCGCATAGCCAAGGAGCAATAACAACGTCACCAGCATTGAACCAATCATTGCAAATTTCAACTTTTGGCAAATGTTTGGCCCACTCCACACTTTGAATATCGCGCTTGTCTCGATAATAAAGATCGTGATTGCCAGGAATAAAATATACCCGATCAAAGTTGTCATTCATGTGCTCCAGGGCCCGGAGACTGTAACTCAGGGTAACAATATTTAAGCTGGCCCTGTTGTTGTGCCAGTCGCCCAGGAACAAACAAGTTTCGCAGCCTTGTTCTCGGGCTTTAGCAGTTGCCCATTTCACAAAGTCCAAACAGTCATCATTGTGTGTTTGACTGTTGGACTTGAGTCCAAAATGTATGTCTGTAAAGACCGCGGCTTTTTTGAATAGATTAGGCATCTACCTAGTATACTACTCTTCGTATGTGGTTACGACCGGACCGGACATGGCAGCCATGCCAGCTTTGCCAGAATTCTGACGTGTCCATGACGGATTGAGCCCGTTCATTTCCAAAATGTCATCACGGATATTTTGATTTTTCTTTTCAATGTTTAAGATGCGAGTAAAGCTATTAGTGATAGCGGCAGTATAATACGCAAAAGGGTTCTGAGATTTGCTCTCGTCAAATTGCAGTCCAATTTGGCTGAGTTGCAACAGGGCTTGTCCGCGCATTTCTTCATTGTAAGTGTATCCTCTCCAGTTTGATCTTGTGGCATAGCGTTCGCACAGTTTCATAAACATCATGGCCAGTTTGCGTGTCATGTTGCCGTGATCCTTGCAGAACTCACCAGAGTCTAAATCGCCCCGCCAGTGGCTTTTGCCCACCAGTACAGGGTTTTTGTTTTCATCCACTCGGTAATGCCAGAACGGAGGAAAATTAACTCGCATGTGTGTGGGACTTAGCACAATGTCCTCAACAAGATCCGCTAACGGGTCTTCTACAACGTCATCCAAGTCCAAGATGTCTTCGATCTTTTTCTTTTTAGTGGCGGTTTTAGGCACTTTCTTGGGCGCCATGGGTATGTGTTCCCAAGTCATGATACGGAAAACCACCTCCGTATTTGGTATTTTTTTAGGGTCAATCACTTCGCCAGTTTCACGTTTGTGACGATCAGCACGATTGCGGCGTGCTTCTGCAATGGTCTTTTGATTGATTTTGCTCACACTGGGCAGGATCATGTCAAACTGATGATCAGTTGTTCTGTCACGGAAACTGCAATAGGTGTTTTTGCTGAGATGTATTTCTTTTAGGATGTCACGGTTGTTAAGGTAGTTAACCTTGGCTGCAGGTTTTGCAATTAGTGTCATTGGTGGGGGTTCTCCAGATATGTACTTATTGTAGCACAAATACAACGTTTGTCAACCGGTTCTTAAACTACGTGGTTAAAAAATTGTGTAAATACGGTATAGGAATAAAAACATGGCCGGGTACGATCCAAAAAAAGCAGCTGAATATAACAAACTTCGTCAACAAGGGTTGAGTGACGAAGCTGCCTTCAAGCAGTCAGGAATAAGCGATGCTGATGCAGACAATTATGTGGTCAATGACGTACCTGGCGACCCTGGCCGAGGAACCATAGGTCCTGTGATTTTTGGCTCAGGTACAATTAGTCAAGCCCCCACTGCCGCTGAACAAAAGGAGTCGGCCCAGTTTTATAAAGGTCTTGAAAGCAACAATTTTGAAAGAGTTGATTATCCTGTAAAAGCTGATAGCAACCCCAGCAATAAAACACCAATAAATTATACCACTACCAGTACTGAGCAAGTCAGTGGTGGCGGTTCAACAACTATCACGGCACCTCAACCATTGGCCAATGATACCAGCCGGGCGATACAAGCACAGGCGGATGCTAAAAGTGTAGAATTAAGACAATACCTGGCAGACAATCCACGCAATGGCAACTACACACCTGAGCAGGCTGCTGCACGTCGAGAAAAAATTGATTCACTAGTGGCCGAGCGAGGCAAGTTGGCCAGTCAGGCAGCAGCAGCCGAAACTCCTCAAGATCCTGTAGTAACAACCACACCCAATACTACTACCAACACATCAACGGTTACCTATAGTCAATCATCAACCAACTCTGATGTGGAAACAACTGCAGGTCCTGATCCTGCGCTGAATCAAGAGCCGTCACTGGACAATACACAAGTACAATCTTCTGAACCTCGACAAGTTCCAGTGGAACAAAGTCTTGCGCCCGGCGAAGAAATTGTTCCAACCACTGCACCTGAGCCACAGCAAATTGAAACGTTCAATGAAGGTCAAAGCACAATTACCACAGTGACAGATGCACCTGCGCCGCAAACATTTGAAGCAGGTGGTGGCGGCGGCAATCAAGGCACAATCACTAGAGTAACTTACCAGCCTGAAGATGTTCCACCCACAGAAGATCCAGCAGCTGGCGCCACAGAAGCTGCTGCCACTGGCGGCAATGAAAGCACAGTAAATATTGGTACGGATGAAAATCGCGGTGGCAATCTTGAAAAAGCCACACTGCAACGAGCACAAGAACAAGCAGCCATACAAGCACAATTTCAGTCTCCAGCTTCTGGCGACTGGCGTGTGCGACTGCGCTTGGCACCACAAGCAACATACCTATACAAAGACAGTGGCAATACAATACTGGCACCACTGTTGGCCAGTGATGGTGTGGTGTTTCCTTATATGCCAACTATTCAAACCAGTTACAATGCTGGTTACGACTCTACAGATTTAACACACAGCAACTATCGTGGATATTTTTACAAAAACAGTTATGTTGGTGATATTTCTTTGACCGGAACATTTACAGCACAAGACACCGTTGAGGCCAACTACTTGCTGGCAGTGATACACTTCTTTCGCAGTGTAACAAAAATGTTCTATGGACAAGATGCTGAACGTGGCGCACCTCCACCACTGGTGTACCTAATAGGACTGGGAGAATACCAATTCAACAATCAACCCTGCGTGGTCAGCAGTTTCAACTACAGCCTGCCCAACGATGTAGATTACATTAGAACCAAGCCCAACAACTACAACATAAATCTTGGATCCAGACAAACAAAAACTGACAATGGGCCTTTTGGGCAGATCAGTTCCATAATCAACAGATTAAAAAATGCTGCTTTGCCTAGAGGCGCAGTGGCTGGCGTCCCAGATCAAAGTCTAGTAACTGCACAATCAGTTACCAACATAGACAACAACACCTATGTGCCCACCAGAATGGACATACAGTTAACACTACTGCCCATGCAGACTCGCAATCAACAAAGTCAGCAGTTCAGTGTGAAACAATTTGCCAATGGCAACTTGCTCAAAGGAGGATTCTGGTAATGAGTGTAAATTATGATTCTACCAGTCCTTATTTTACCACAGGATACAATCAGTTTTATCTTGATGTCATGGTCAATAGACCCATTCCACAGGAAAGTGATGATCTTAAATTTACTATAAATTTAACATATCAATATCGTCCTGATCTACTGGCATATGACTTGTATGGTGCTCCCACGCTGTGGTGGGTGTTTTATCAACGCAATCCCAACACACTTACCAAACCCCCGTTGGATTTTGTTCAAGGAGTAGAAATATACTTGCCCAAAATTACAACACTGAAATCAACTCTGGGATTTTGATCAATGGCAACATCGTCTCCACTTACAGTAGAACAACAAAAAATTGGCTTGTTTGCCTCTCCAAATTATTCACAATATACACAAAACACAGTCAACGATGACAACCCACAAAACAACAACGTGGGGGCTGGAGTACAGTCAGGTGATGGTGGTGCCGACACATCGCAAAAAGTCAATGCCAAGAACAATCTCAACACAAACAAGTTCATCGAACCACAAGGCAACATTTTAGACAAATTTTACAGTTATACCTGGCAAGCCAGTGTGTACTTAATGACATCCAAACAATACACTCAACTGGTAAGATCACGTAGAAAAAATGTATCTGGCTATAACTTGTTGTTTCAAAGCGGTGGCGCACCAGTCAACAAAGGTGGATTTCAAGGTCGACTTAATCCTGACCAACAAACTCCAACCACTGCCAGTGATGCTGGCTCGGTCAACAATTCTGCACCCGGTGGTTCGCCTGGGGCAACACAGCCTGATGCTGGACGCAACCCTGCGTTTCCACAAGACTTTTACATTGAAAGTATCACCATTGACAATCAGTTACCGGGCAAACTAACCAACTCGCCGCACATGGTTACTGACTTAAAATTCACTGTGATCGAACCAGGCAATATCACATTGTTGGATAGATTGTACGAAGCAGTGCAAGATGCTGGCGCCCTCAACAAAGAAGGTTCGCCAATAAACTACACAGCCACACAGTATCTCATGGTCATACGTTGGTACGGATATGATGAAGCTGGCAACTTGGTAGCAGGCAAAACAGCCCCTGATCCCAAGACAGGCTTGACCGACACCAATGCCGTAGTGGAAAAATTCATACCTTTTTTGATCAAAAAAATCAATTGGTCAGTGGGCACAAAACTGGTGTCTTATGATTTTGAATGTGCTCCAGTGGGACAAATGATTGGGGGCAACACACGCCGTGGCACTATTCCTTATGACGTACAATTATCCGGTGGTACAGTAAGTGAATTTTTGGCTGGTGATTTGGTGTACACTGATTCTGCTAACGCTGATGCTACTGTGGCTAATGATCGACAAACTGCATCTAATACCACAGCTTTTGCATATCCCAGTGGTGTATTTGCACCGCCCAAGGCCAATGCCACGCCCAAAAAACAAATAACTCAAGGCCTCATGGCAGCCATGAATGAGTTTCAACAAAAACTAGTGCAAGATGGCATTTACCAAAAAGCAGATACGTACAGCTTGGCATTTACAGAGCGAGCCAAAAAAATTGCTAATGCCAGTTTGGTGATTCCCGGCAGTATTGTAGACAAAAGCAGTACAGACATGGGTCCCTCCACTTCAGAGAATGCGACTCAAGCACTGGATCAAAACAAAAGTGCTGTAAAAGCTACCAGTAGAAATCAAGCCATCACAGCAGGACAACAACTTATACAAGTCATTGACGCCATTGTTAGAAACAGCAGATACATATTAGATCAATCTTTGACCACGTACAACGCAGACAACATTGAAGTTGCTACTGACAAAGCATTGAAAGAAGGCATGCAATGGTTTAATGTGACGTTTGAAGCCACCCCTGGTGAATATGATTATCTAAGAAACGACTATGTGTATGACATCAAGTTTGTTATTGACACTTATGAAATTCCCAACTTTGACAGCAAATATTTTCCATTAAGCAACTTTCGCGGCACACACAAACGGTATCCTTTCTGGTTTACTGGAGAGAATACCGCAGTATTGGATTTTCAAGCCAATTTTAATAGTCTGTACAATATGACAGTCAGTGGTGGCCCCAATGACGATAATTTTATAAGCGGTCTTAGAAAAAAATACAGCAGCCAGATGCGCGATATTGTAAAATACACTTATGCACCTGCCAGTACTGAAAGTCGTAAAGGTGCTGATGGTAGAAGTTATGAGCCTGCTGCCAACGCCGCAGAAAATCTTTATGCCACTCCTACTCCTGGGGGAACCACTGTGAGAATCATTGGTGATCCAGCATGGATTCAACAAGGCAGTTTGGCTGGTGGAGTAAGTCCTGAAGAGTTTGGGCTGTCAGGATTTTTACCTGACGGAACCATTAACTTTGATTCAAGTCAAATCATGTTTGAAATATTGTGGCAACGACCATCAGACTATAATCTCAGCACAGGACTAGCAGATCCTTATGCCAGGCCAGGCAATCAAAGTCGCCAAGCACAACAGAGCACAGTGTATCAAGCCATTAAATGTGTGAGTGAATTTCGTGGTGGAAAATTTGAACAAATTCTAACTGGTGCATTGTATTTGTTTCCTGTGCCCAACGGAAGCAACACAGTGGCAGGTGCAACAGGTGGGGTCAGCGGACCGGCCACAAATGCTGCGTCTTTGAGGGCTAAATTAAATGCCGCAGACTCACAAACAGGCACCACAGCTGGAACTGGCAGTGAGAGACCCAACTCATCTGTAGCAGGATCAGGAGACTTGAACATATTTGCTGGCACTGGTGCAAGCCCACTGCAGGCCTCCACTGACTACGGCAGATTACAGGCAGCACAGTTTCAGTCTGCAGGAGGTGCTTCGGCAATGACTCTTCCTGGAAATGACATCCTTGCTGCGGTGCAGAACCCTATCAAGAGTTTTACTAGTATTGCACCCACTCCAATACTGGCATCTGCTGGCTACCCACAGGCACCCACTGGCTCAGGAGTAACTGGGCTGACACTGGCACAAAATTTCAACGGTGAGACCAACGCAGCCGTACTTGATTCAATCACCAATGGCCCAAAAAAGATAACTAAAAATTTCTACAACAATGCCAGCACTCAAATCATAGCCAAAGACGCATAAGGAGACACAGTGGCAACAGACGTACAACGCAGTCGAGGTAGACCGCAAAATTACAAACAAGATCGTGGCGGTGTTCCCGCGGAATTTGGTCCGTTTGAAGGCATAGTCAAAAACAACGTAGACCCTACCCGCAGCGGCAGACTGGAAGTGTATATTGACGTATTTGGAGATGGCAATCCTGATGACCCTAAAAAATGGACCACAGTGTCCTACTTGCCAAATTTTTATGGATACACTCCGGCTGGTAACTCACCCAAATCAACTGTGGGCACCTATCCTGGTACTCAAAACAGCTATGGTATGTGGTTCACACCACCAGACATTGGTATCACAGTATTGTGTATTTTTGTCAATGGTGACAGACAGCTGGGATACTATATTGGAGTAGTACCTGATCAAGGACTGGGTCACATGGTTCCAGCCATTGGCGGCAGTGCAAATTACGACACAACCAATAAAAATCAAGAAACATACTTTGCTGATGCGGCATTGTTACCAGTATCAGAGATCAACACTGACAACTTGGAAATTTTAAATGCCAGCAGATTTTTTGACAAGCCCAAGCCAGTGCAAGCAGTGGTGGCTGGTGCACTGTTTCAACAAGGACTGGCCAAAGACCCCGAACGTGGACCTATAAGATCCAGCAGTCAACGAGAAACACCCAGTGCAGTGTTTGGCGTCAGTACTCCGGGCATACCCATATATCAAGGGGGTATGAAGCCCAAAGACATAGCACAAAAATTAGCCGCAGGGGAAATCAAACCACAAGATGCGCAAGTTATAGGACGCATGGGCGGCCACACTCTTGTCATGGACGACGGAGACCAAGATGGAAAAAACGCACTTTTTAGATTGCGTACACCCAAAGGTCATCAAATTACCATGAATGACTCGGGTAACTTCTTTTACATCACTCATGCCAACGGGCAAACCTGGTTGGAGTTTGGTGCAGAAGGCACCGTGGATGTGTTCTCAACCAACAGTGTAAACATACGCACCAATGGCGATATCAACATGCACGCCGATCGTGATATCAACATGTATGCTGGGCGCAACATACAAGTCAAAAGCGAGGCAAGTACCACCATGGAAGCAGTTACAGATTTTAACATCACTGCACAAAAAGATTTAAAAATTTACAGCAAGGCCACTATTGGTGTAAAAGCCGATGGTACCATGGCCTTGCAAAGTGCTGGCGGATCATGGAATGGTGGAGAGTCGCTGTTGTTCACTGCTGGCGGCATAGACTTAAATGGGCCCACGGCACCCACAGTCGCAGCACCCAAACCCATTGCCACAATTGAACTTGATGACACATCGTTTGACACCAGCAAAGGCTGGCAAGTTGATCCCAAAGCATTGAAAACCATTGTGCCCAGGGCGCCCACACATGAACCTTATCCGTATCACAACAAAGGTGTTGATGTAAAAATCAAGTTTGAAGAAGGCAAACCTTCACCACCACCAGGTGCTGAACCTGTACCAGCCGGAGTAACCATAACAGCCAAATGAGTACATTTACTTTTGATCTCAGCAGCCTCAGTAGTGTAAACAGCTCAGTGTCCTCTTTTGAATCAGGACTGAGCTCTAAAACGCCTGACAACGAACTTACCTACAGTGGCAATGATCCCATAGTATGGGATAGAGTCAACAACGAACGTATTCGTAGAGGTCTTGATCCTTTGCCTGGACCTAGACCTGTTGATGATGGCAAAACTTACACCACTCGCGGCGGCACCACGACCAGCACGGCTCCAGGCAGACCTCTGACAGAAGCCGAAAAAGCTCAGGCCGCGGCCATTTCCAAACAGTTTGGCGTGCCGGATCCCACAGCAATATCAAAAACATTTGACGTCACTGGCCCCCCAGGCATGACTCGAGAACAAGCATTTGAAATTTTTAAAAAGCAAGCAGACACTGGCGGATTAACTGGATTCTCACCAGGAGACACACTCAGCGCACAGACACAAGCTGCCGACGGACTAGCCTCAGCCAAGTCTCAATTAACACAAGGGTTTGAAGGATTTCCTGGTACTGATGCTGGCACATTAAATTCTTTTAAAAACGTTGCAGAGACAGCCAAGCAGTCATTGGCCGCAGGCACCACTGGCAATTTACAA
>Ga0209829_10004089_pt1 | contig 10384 bp, 2 predicted proteins | sample C_140205_EF_Meta_FD_187311 | JGI IMG/M metagenome (GOLD analysis project Ga0209829, IMG submission 187311) | Freshwater microbial communities from Lake Croche, Canada to study carbon cycling - C_140205_EF_MetaG (SPAdes) (version 2) | ecosystem: Environmental > Aquatic > Freshwater > Lake... | reverse complement strand
CACCTGGGCGGCATCGGGGACCTGATTGATGTCGACCTGGTTCGTAAACGGCTTCTCCGCCTCGCGAACGATGGCGACGTTGGTGTCATTGGAGAGCGGGAGGAACTTCAGGCTCCGCCAACTGCCGGTCACAGGGGCTGTCGCCGTGGCGTCGATCCCGGCCCGGCCGTCGTTGTTGGTGTCGGTGACGGTGCGCCCGAGGGGATCAAGGCTCGCACCGACGGTGTCGTCGTAGAGGCTGGTGAGCACGACCGGGTAGCCCGGAGCACCAACGACCTGAATCGAGCCGCCGATCCGATCGTCGATCTCCCCCGGCGTGCCGGTGGCGGTGAAGCCGGCATTGGGGCCGTCGAGCTTGACAACGAGGCTCGCTCCGGCCTTGCTCTCCAGCCGCAGGCTCGTGGCCGTGTGGAAATTGTCGACCGTGATTTCGCTGGAGAGGATGTGGACGATGTCGGTGTCGTCCCAGACGCTGTCGACGGTGATCTGACCGCCACGAACGACCACGCCGCTGATCGGCGCTGCATAGCCGGCGGTGCCAGACTTCGGCAGATAGTCGTCAGACGCGGAGTAGTTGACCGAGTAGCCCATATCCTGGAACGCCCCCACCGAGAGCCGGGTGAGGGGGTTGATGCCAGCATTCAGATAGCCGGTGAGCAGTTCGGAGCCGAAGGTCGCTTCCGACCAGTGGGCGCCGACGGTCCCGGAGCCGCCGCCGGTCTCGATCGGCACGCCGGTCGCTGTGGGGTCGAAGGTGCTGCGGTACTCACGGAGGGCATTGGCACCGACGTACTGCACGCCGGAGATGAGGTTCAGCAGTTTGCTGACCGAGGTGAAGCCGAGCGCGTGGCCAATCTCGTGGGTGAGGATGGTGACGCACCGACGTACTGCACGCCGGAGATGAGGTTCAGCAGTTTGCTGACCGAGGTGAAGCCGAGCGCGTGGCCAATCTCGTGGGTGAGGATGGTGACGAGTTGGCTGCTCGTGGCATCGGCCATGTCGATGCCGACATCGGCCATGTAGGGAAGGAACGGATTCTTGTCGTCTGCCGCCCGGAAGGCCGTCGGGGCGGCATTGGCGAGCGTCCCGCCGGTGCCGTCGCCGGCGCTTGAGCCGAGGAGGCCCGGCTGGACATGGATCAGAATGTCGTCGATGACGGTGCCGTCGCTGTTCTTGACCGGCGAGATGTCACCAGTGATGACCGTTTCCCAGCGGAAGGCCGCCGCCGCCATCGCATCCTTGATCGCCTGGGTCACGCCGTCGGCGAAGTCGAGGGTGATGTCGAAGGCCCCCTTCTGCCGGTCGGTGGTGTAGTTGATCTTCGTGGAGATCCGGTTGTCGCGGAGGAGCGGCCCGACGTTGTCGTCATACTCGGCAAAGCGATCGATCGGGCCGGTGCTCCGGCCGTAATCGGGCCTCGCCCGATCCGACATCGCGTTGGCGTTGACACTGATGGTGGCGCCCGAGTTGTCGCGGAAATCGTTGCCGACGATCACCGCCTGGGCGGCGCGGATAAAGACAGTCGAATCGTCGTTGCTGCCGCGGGCATTGCGATCGCCGGTCGACCTCCCCGAGGCGTTGAACTCGATCCGACTGTTGGCGATCCGGAGCTCGCCCTGCTGGACCTCGAAGGCGTCGAAGCGGTCGAAGCCCCCCTCGATCGCCGTCAGACCACCGCCATAGGCGACGTAGGCATGGTCGATGCTCGCCTTCGACCCGGCCTGGATGACGATCCCGCCCCAGTCTCCAGGGGAGCGGACATCGGGGGCGATGCCGTTGGTGTCGAACGTCCCCCCGGCGCCGTAGCGGTTGTCGGCGAGGCTCGTGAAGATCACGTGCTGCTCCGTCGTCCCCTCGGCGATGAGCTGCGCGTTGCCGCGCTCCAATTCGATCCGCGCGCCCTGGAGCTTGACCACGACCCCATTGTCTATCTGCAGGCGCCCCGTCGCCCGGGCCTCCGGGCTCCCGGTCGCCTCGTTGAGCAGATAGCCGCCGGCGCCGCCGGCGAGGATCAGATTCTCTTGGATGACATAGACGATGTCGGTGCTCTTGAAGCGGGCCGGCACGTCGAGCTTGTCGATCGGGCTGCCGAGCTCCGTGCGGATGCGGACGAACAGCCCGTTGATCGTGTTGCCGAGGAGCCGGTTGCCGCGGACCTCCGGTCCATAGCGGCCGTCGGCATCAAGGAAGGCGTTGGGATTGGCGGAGATCGCCGGTCCTGCGCTCGCCATGATCTCGTTGAAGGCCAGCGTCGGCCGGGTACTCACGACATGGATCGGCGCGAACGCCTGAAGCTCCGAATCGACGTAGACATTGCCGCCGCCGTACTTGAGCGAGGCGATGCTGATCGAATTGAGAAACACCTTCCCGGTGGGGGAATCGGAGTCTTGCTGGAGGACGATGCCGCCCCACTGCCCCCCCGTCACCAGCGGCCCGACGCCGTCGCTGTCGCCGCCGAGCGTGTCGTCGTGGTAGGAGGAGAACCTCACGCGTGCCGCCGGCGTGCCGAGCACCTGGAGCGCGGCCCCGGCCCGAGACACGAGCCCCGAGGAGCTGCCGACATTGACGACGGCGGCGCGGAGCTTGAGCGCCGCCCCCTCGTCGATCATCACTGTCACCCCCTTCGGGACGTTGAATGTCGCCCCGTCGGCAAGCGCCGTGCCGGCAGGTGAAGTGCCGATGAGGTAGGGCTTGTCGTCGAGCGTCGAGGCGTCATTGCCGGTGTTCCCCAGGATCCGGACGATCCGCGTCAAGGGGGTGACCGCCGCGAGCGCCGCGCCGATCGTTCGGTAGGGGCTCGACAGCGTGCCGAAGGTCAGCCCGGCGGTGGCGCTGGTGGCCGTGGCATTCCTGGAGAGCGTGAACTGCGTCGGGCTGACGATCGCGGCGACCGTGGCCCCAATCTGGATTCCGGTGCCAACGACGACCCGACCGACAACGAGATCGGCCGTGCTGGCGACGGTCACGGTGGCGGAACCGGTGACGATCGACGCGGTGGTGTTGACCCCCGCCTTGTCGACCCAGATCGTGCCGGCTGAGGTGGCCGTGTTGAACCAGAAGTTGAACGCGCCGCCCACCTGGCCGTCGCGGTCGCCGTCGATTGGCGTGCCGGTGGCATCGACAATCGTGTTGGCAGCGTCAGAGATCGGCGTGAAGTCGATCTTCAGGTCATAGGCGCCGTCGGAGCGGCCGCCGTAGCCGGAATCACTCACCTCGGCATTGAAGGCGGTGTTTCCGGTCGAGGTCACGGCGAGGAAGTAGGTCCCCGCCTGAAGATCGAGGCCCACGAACGAATCACGCCCGTAGTAGTCGTCGTTACGGGCCACGAGGGTGCGGACCCCGGCGACTTCCTTGTAGAGCGTGAGGACGGTGTCGAGCTCGCTCTTGGCCGCCTGCCCCTGGCGGGCCACGATCGTCTGCGCCGAGAAGGTGCCGGCGGTGTCGAGGGCAAACTTGTAAACATCGATGTCCGACCCGTTCTGCGGGTAAAGAACGTTGATATGGGCGTAGTCGTAGTCGTAGGGAAGGATATTTTCGCCGATCGCACTGGGGGCCGCCGACTCCCCAGCCCCCATCACCGAGGGGACATCGTAGGCGTGGCCCAAGCCGATGGCGTGGCCGATCTCGTGCATCGCCGTCGAAAACCATCCGCCGCCGTATTCACTCTTGCCCCAGTCGATCGTCGAGTTCATCACGACCATCCCACCGCCACAGATGCCACCGACGGCACTCGGGGGGATGTTGGCGGAGACCGCGCGGACGTCGCCGGTGACGACCGTCAGCCCTTGGTGAGCCGTCTCGATAAAGCGAATGCCGGCATTGAGGCTGAAGAGGGTGAAGATCTCGCGGGCGCGCTGCTTCTGCTCCTCGGTGATCGCGTTGTGGAGCGCGTTGCCCTGCGGATCGGAGCCGTAGCCGTCTTGGAAGTTGTAGGGAAAGACGGTCATCCCGGTGGCGGGATCGACGTAGGAATCGGGCATGCCGTGCGATTCGATCCCCACCGGGATATCGCGGTGGCCGGGCTCGTCACCGGTGCCTGGCTGACTGGGGAAGTTGAGGTTGCCGGCCGGCGTGAGAATCGTCGGGTGGACAGCGATCGTCCCCGACACCGACTGCCCGGCCAAGCCGATCGCGCCAAGGGGGGTGGCGGTGGCGAAACTGGAGTTGTCGTCGGAGGTGGAGAGGGCGACGGTCGACCCGAGGGCGAGCTTGTAGCCGCCACGCGTCGTCCCGCCGGCGGCGCCGCTGCCGGTCGTGGGGTTGTAGGTAGCGTTGCCCGCGCTTGAGATGCCGACGTAGAAGATTCCCGGGCCGGGGGCGACAAAGGACACCGTCTGGGCCGTCCCCGCGGCCGCCGCGGTGCTCACGGCCACTTGATTACCGCTAGCGTCGAAGAGACGGACGAGCGGCGCCAGCGCCGCGTCGGGCGTGATCAGGGCCGTAATCGTGCCAGCCGCCGTCACGCTCAAGCGATAGAGATCGACGTCGTTGGCCAGGTCGGTGCCGTCGCCGAGAAACGACTGAACGAAGTAGCCGTTGCCGGTGAACAGCGAACCGACGTTGACCGCCTTGGCGAGGAGGTTGTTCTCGTCGGTCGAGTTGCCAACCTGGACCCGGTAGAGCTTGTCGGCCGCCACCTTCCCCGACTCAAACGTCAATACCGAGGTGCCACTGACAGCGTCGTAGGAAACGCTCGCCGGCACCTGAACGGAGACATCGAGTCCGGTGGCGGGATCTGTGTCGATGAGCCGGTAGTTGCGGGGATTCTGCGCCGAAGACTGGGTGAGCGGATCATTGGCATTGAAGTAGACAACGACCTTGTCGGCCGACTGCACGAGCGCGGCGCCATCCCCGACGGTGACCGGCGACGACGCCGGCACCGAGCCAGAGCGAGTGAAGGCCACGACTGGCGTGAACTGGCTGCCGCGGAGATTGATCCGAGTACCGTTGACCGTGGCCGCTCCCAATTCACTGCCGAAAACGCCCGACGAGCCGATCGCCGCGGCGATCTCCGTCGCGAGATCGGTGGCCGTCTTCCCGGCGAGAGTCACCGAGCGATTACCGCTGGCGACCTTGCCGTCGGTGTCGAACTCGAAGGTCGTCTTCCCGCCGCGGATCGCGACCTGCAGGAGATCGCCGTCGCGATACTGCGTCATGTCGGTGCCGAAGGTGATGAGCTTCGGGCGGGCCACTGGCTGCGGCACGATCGACATCACCTGGGCACCAAGGTCGAGCCGGAAGTTGAGCTCGAAGGTACCGCCGTCACGGAACTTTTCCGACGGGATGCCCGCCCCCTGCGACACCGTCTTCAGCCCAGCCGTCCCGACCCCCGTGATCTTGATCCGGTAGGCGTCGTCGGGAAGCGTGTCGGCAAAGCGGACAACGACCGAGTTTTCGTTGGGAATATCGTCGACGGTGATGCTCCCGGGGGAGACGATGATGTCGTCGCCGTCACCGAGGATGCCATTCCCCCCCCGGACCACCGTAATGCCGGTGGCGATCGACTGCGGATCGACCTTCGATCCCGGGCTGAAGTTGAGCGTGATCTGCGCGGGTGCCTGGTCCTCGGTGCTCCCCTCGGCGATGAACGCGCCGACATGCGCGAAGGCCGACACGAAGTCGAACGTCATCACCTGCCGGGCCTCGAGTTGCTCGAGTTGCTGGTAGGCATCGGGCTGCCGCCACCGCCGGAAAGGCCGACGCATCGTTCGCAGTCGGCGCGGCGTGAAAAGATTTCGGACGGAGGTCAGCCAGCAGGAGAAGAACATGCGAGGCCTCGCGGGAAACGGCTCGAAATGAATCAGATGGGGATCGGCGGCAGACCGGCGAACCAGAAGTCGGGACGGGGACATGACTCGGTTTGAATCGGATCGGGGAACCACCAGCGACGAAAGACCGTCGTCGCGGATGCGCCCATCCCGTCAAACCCTGGAATCTCTCTTCGACCCATCCGAGGGCATGGGTCCAGCGGCTTCCCCCCCTCCTGAAGAAAAACCTTCTCGGAAGGTAACGTCTCTCTTCCCGTGGGGCAACGAATCGGTTTGTGGATGTCTGCTTCCCGGAGGTTATCGGCTTTCCTCCGTCGATCCCTGGCTGTTTGGAATGCCCCCCAGCCTCGCGCGGCTGGTCTTCCTGCCGGGTCCACCCCATCCCCCGCGCGACGGGGCTACCAGGGCGAGCTGGAGAAAGCCCTCGCTCCGGGGAGCGCGGCGCCCATTCCACCCAGATTTCCTGACACGAACTGCGGGCACAACCCTACCGCCGCAAGACCGTTATGACCGATTTCATCCCGCAGTTCGGAGTTTCCACCGGAGACGGGAATGATGATGCGGAAACAGGCGCGAATCGGAGCGTGGATGGCCGCCATGTCGGTGGCGGCGACCGCAGCGATGACGGTGGTGCCCGCCGCCGGACAGGACTGGGGTGCAGACGAGGATGGCAGCCGGGCCGTCGTTTCTGACGGCGGCATTGAGCTGGTCGATCCCCCCTCCCCCGAAGGAACGGGCTCCTCGCCGACGCCCTCCTTTGCTGCCGGCCCGATCGACGGGCGGGGATTCTCCGCGGTCGATTCCTCTCTTCCCTACGACAGCAGCGCCACGGTCGTCGACGACGGTGGCAGCGACGGCAACTGGACCGGCTGGATGGCCGACGCCTGCCGCTATCCCCGCGATCAGGGGCCGTTTGAGCAGCCGGGACTGCTTCAGGTGCTCCGCGACCAAAAGTGCGCCACCTGGACGTTCCGCAGCGATGCCCTCCTCCTGTGGCGCAACTCCCCCAACGACATCCCGCTCTATTCCTACACCGCCAACACCCCCAACGGGTACGGCGCCACCGCCTTGAGTGCCGGCCAATTGGAGAGCACGACGGCCGCCGGGCCACGGTTCTCGATCTACCGCACCGACGACTGCCAAAACGCCTGGGAAACGACCTGGTTCAAGGCCGCGAACTTCCGCTCCCAAGAGGCGACGCTGCCGTCGATCAACGGCTACGGCATGACGCCCCCGGGCCTGTACGGCAATGCCTTCACGCCGGTCGACACCGCCACCGCCGACTTGAGCGCGTCGATCTGGAGCTTTGAGCTCAACCGCTGGGCGCGGGTCCGGCCGAACATCGCCCTCATGCAGGGCTTCCGGATGCTCGGCTGGGGGGAAAATCTCACCCTTCTTGATCACTACCAGATCGATCCCGCCAATCCAGCGCCGATCTACGGCCAAGACGTCTTCGGCAATCAGTGCTCCAACAGCCTCTACGGCTACCAGATCGGAACCGACATCCGCCTCTGGGACCGGGGCCAGGGCTTCCGCCTCGACGGCCTCCTCAAGGGTGGGGCCTACTACAACAACGCGGTGCAAAACTCGGCTTACACCTACGAAGTTGCCCCTGGCGAGTTGCAGACGGCGAACGTCCGAGCTGCCGGTGGTTCCGCCGCCTTCGTCGGCGAGGTCGGCCTGACCGGCACGCTCCCGATCACCTGCAATCTATCCCTCCGCGTTGGCTACCTCGGCCTCTGGCTCCAGGGCCTCGCCCAGCCGACCAATCAGCTCCGCGGCCAGACGCTCACCTCCGGCGGCCCGGGTTCGCCGGTCGCGGGGTCGCTCAACACCGCCGGCAGCACGGTCGTGCAGGGGCTGTCGCTCGGCCTCGAGGGGCGGTGGTAATGAGCCGCTTCGGCCAGTCCCAACCCGATCAGTGCCTTCCCGCCTCCCGGCGGGAACCGGCATTTCCGGACCGGGGGCCGCAAATCCCCACAATCCCCCAAACGACGAAAACCGCGGAAATACTCATGTCCCGACTGGAGAAGCGGGGCTCTCTGGAAAAATCCGGAACCGGTGGGCGAACTTTTTCCGATGACACCCGTTCTAGTGGAGACGGGGCAACACAAGGGTCAGAGCTACGCCTTGCCAGCAGGCAGGCACGGGAGAAGCAGGAAACGGCAGGCCGCGATCTGCGGTCGGTGCGTGGTCGTGGGGTGGGTCACCTCACGCAACCATCGCTTCCGGCCGCAGCAGACGTCCGCCCACGTGATGGGGATCGCCCCCCGCGCTGCAGCCACGCTCCCCGCCGATCTGACAAAATAGCCCCGTATCTCCTCAAACCGTGCGACGGTTTCCCCTTCCGGTCCCCGTGGGCATTGCCGTACTCCGTGCGTCGACTCCCAGACAGATTTCCAGACAGGTGACGGTCTTGACCGCCGACGAGCCGTTCGTTGTCGGTCCGCTTCCTCATCCGCCCGCCAGCAGCTTTCTTTTTTAGGAAAAAGCGCCATGAAGTTCGGCAGCATTTTCAACCGCTTCTCTCGTGATCTCGACGCCTCCCGCGCGCAAGGCGCCGCCCGGCTGGCCCGGCGGAAGCGGCTGCGCCGCCAGGATGTGGTCGCGGCGGTGGAGTCGCTCGAAGATCGGCGCCTGCTGGCCTTTCAGTACGTTGGCTTCACGCACACCAACGATGGGCCTCACAACAAAGATCAAGCGTACATGTACGACTTCGAGATCTTCAACGATAAGACGAATCCCTCCGACAGCGCGACGATGTACGTCCGCAACGTCGCCAACTCGAACGAACTGCAGTTCGACACCGGCACGACGTTCTCGGGCCTCCCCTATTTCTCCACCGGCACGCAGTTCCATAACTGGGGCACATCGCTCCCCTCGGTCGGTGGCATTCCCAGTCAAAACTGGGTCGGCCCGATCTCGCTTGCCAGGCAGGCCACCGTGCAGGCCACCTGGAATAAAACTGACGCGCCGGAGCCTTTCCACCTTTCCAAAATCCGCGTCACCGCCGCCCCCGGCACGATCGATCCGACGTTCATCCTCAACGTCGGTGACTCGATGCCGCTGGCGATGGAGATCGACTTCAGCCAGGCCGTCGGCACCGGCAAAATCATCATCCGCTCCAACGCCGCGGAGGCCTATCCTGACGCGGCCCCGGTGCAGCTGCTCCCCAATGGCGGCGGTGGATACAACCTCCTCGGAACGCAGATCTTCGTCCAGGCGACGATGACGTCGAAGCACGGCAACACGCTTGCCGCCGAGAGCCTGGTGCAGATCGAGAACCAGATCACCGGCCCCATGAACGGGCGCGTTGCCAACGGCGACTTCAAGGTCATCGCCGGCGCCTCGATCGCCGCCAACGGCGGTGGTGTCCAGATCTTCACCGGCGGTGGCGTCCCGCAGAACTCGACCCCCTACCAGACCTACGGCTACGGGACCAACGGCGGCGACATCCTCATCGACGGCCAGATCGCCGGCACCAACTTCGTCAATCTCCAAGTCAACTCCACCAATCCCCACAACATCCTCACCGGCGCCTCCGGACTGATCAGCGGCTCGCAGAGCATCACGCTCAACAACGCCGCGGCGGACGGCGGCACGATCAATGTCCGCACCGCTGGGTTCGCCCAGCACAACATCTTCGCGGGCACGAACGTCGGCCCCGCTGCCGACATCGCGATCAACGTCAATCAGATCCAGGGCGATCTAACGATCAACGCCCTTCCTGCCTCGAAGGCGACGATCTCGCTGACGGCCAGCGAGCCGGGCCGGCAGGTGATCACCAACTCCAACTTCGACACGATTGGCGGCCTGTCGCTCGCCGCCAGCACGCTCAACATTAACCGGCCAATCTCCACCCAAAAGGGTGATCTGACGCTCACCGGCAACGCGGTGACGATCGGCAGCAACGTCTCCGCAGGCACCGTGGGGATCGGCAATCTGAACGTCACCGCGACCGGGGGCGACATCGCCGTCACCAGCGCCGCGGTCGTCAAGGCCTCGGGCGACTCGATCAACCTCACCGCCTCGGGCAACATCGCCAGCCAGGCGCGACTTGAGGCGACGAACCTCAAACTTGTCGCCGGCGGGTCGATCAACACCCTCACCCGCACCGACACCGTGACGGCGACGTCGGGCGGTTCGATCACGCTCGCCGACGATGACGCGATCACGCTCACCAACCTCGCCACCACCGGCAACGGCTCGATCACCGTCACCGCGAAGGGGCTCCTCGACGCGGTCAACGTGGCCACCGCCGGCACCGGCGACATCAGCCTGACGACCTCCGCGGCTGGCCTCATCGCCCGCGATCTGACGACGACCAACGGCACGATCCGGCTTCGCGCTCAGGATGGCGACATCAACGCCGTCGGCGATGTGTTTGTCAACGATGCCAATCCCGCCAACCCAACCCAAGACTTCATCCTCACCGCCGACAACGGCAACGTGATCATGAGCCCCGATGCCACGTTCACCGTGGCCGACCAGCTCTCGTTCTCGGCGCCGCTCGGCCGCGTGCTCACGCCCGGCAAGATCACCGGCGTGACGGTCACCAACCCCGGCTCGGGCTACGTCTCGCCGCCGACGGTGTCGTTCTCGGCCGGCAGTGGCGC
>Ga0209829_10004086_pt1 | contig 10386 bp, 11 predicted proteins | sample C_140205_EF_Meta_FD_187311 | JGI IMG/M metagenome (GOLD analysis project Ga0209829, IMG submission 187311) | Freshwater microbial communities from Lake Croche, Canada to study carbon cycling - C_140205_EF_MetaG (SPAdes) (version 2) | ecosystem: Environmental > Aquatic > Freshwater > Lake... | reverse complement strand
CCGACGTCACCTGCACGCGCAATCGCTCTCTGGTATCGCTCATCACGTTCCTTTGGCGCCCGACGCCGCGATTTCACATCCTGCAGAAACGCGTACCCCACAAGTCCTCGGTTCGGATTAAACGTTTCCCACTTATTCACTTCAATCATCCCCCGCGCAGCATCCCCCAACACTGCGTGCACCTCATAACACGACGCCACCAACGCATCACGCACCGCTTCCTTACTCACATACAAATATTGCCCCACCCCTGCTCCAGCACCCCGCAAATTCACACCCGCATACTTACACGCAGCTTGCACCCGCGCATCCGTCATCAAACTCCCAAGTCGCCGATCCCACGTTCCATACACCTCTTGCACCCGCTGAAACGCCTGCACCAAGCCAAGCGCACAATCCGCCAAACACGCATCCTCGTCGCTTCGCGCCACCATCTCTGTCGACTTCTCGCGGATCCACTCCTGGATGCACGTATACAACCGCCGCACATACACCGCCTCTCCCGTCGTCGCAAGGTAGCTCCGCTCCACATCAATTGGCACAATACACTTCACTCGGCGCGTATACTGCGGTATCTTTTGCGCAACCATCTCCCGGTCCCACAATCCCCCACAAACACAACACTGCATCACCCCTCCATCATTCGTCGTCACATCAAAATACGTTTGCTGACACATTCGACAAACGTGTCGATTCACATTCGTCTCCGCTTCGTGCTCAGCTCGCGGGCATTCAACCCGCCCCCCTCCTACATCAAACGGGTTCCCACACACACAGCAGGACATCTCTTTCCACACATACACACCTTGGAAAAATGACCTCCAACCACTTACTTATCTATAAACGTTTTTAATCCACTAAACCTATGAGCCTGCCCATGGAAGCTTTCATACACCGCTTCATGGGCTCCTTCCAAAGCGCCGACCAGCGTGCCCGCAGAACCCACCGCGAAGCCGCCAGAGAACGCAGAGATCTCGAAACCGAACGCGCACGTCTTGAACAAGACCTCTCCAGAGCCACCCTCTCTTTACAGGCTGCCATCCAAAAGCGCAACATCCCCCTCCAAAAACTAAACGCCAGTCGCGTCATCACCTGTCAAAAACTCGTCGATGCCGCCACCCGCCATATCTTAGACAAAGACAACGCTCAACACGCCCTCACCACTGCCTCCTCCTCCATCAAACACGTCAAGTCCTCCATCCAACAAGCAAAAACTCTTTCAAAACTCACATCCTCCATCCCATCCATCACCGCCATCCAAAAGTCCGCTGTCACTGCCCAAAAAACTGCCCATCATCGCGATCTCGCCACCGACGCCGTCGCCATCATCAACGACACCATAAATCCCCCCGAAGACAACGACGACGACGACGATGATGACGACGGCGACGTCCAAATCAACACCGTCATCGCAAAATACACATTGATGCCATTACCCCCAATCCCGCAACACAATCCCACCGTGCCTATAGGCGTAAATACCGCGCACGGACAACAACACGAACACGCATAACCCCAACATGTCCCGCCCCCCACCCCGCCGCGCTCAAGCCCCACACGCCATTCGCGCAGCCCACACACAGGCCCAACAACATGCCGCATTTCATCTCATTGGCGTCTGCGCCGTCTGCGCCGTCAAAGCTACAGACCCCATCTTTGTTGCCGGCGCTGTTGCCGGCGCCCTTCACACCGCCTACTGTCGCTCACACGCCCCAGAATCCGCAAAGCCAGTCGTCGCCCCACAATCCCACATTTGTCCCCACTGCTCCCGCCCCGCCGCCGTCACCGGCCAAAACCCCGTCCTCCATCCAATTACCTGTCCCGCAGGGCCCGTCAAATGCCCCCGCTGCGAATCCATCTTCACCCGCTCCACCATCTCAGCCCACCACGACATCTGTCAAGGCCCCGTCCAAAAATGCCAAGTCTGCACCGAACCAAATCCCCACAAAACTGCCCACAGCTGCGACGTTTACCGCGCCACCTGTGCCCTCAAAAAACTCTCCCCCACCGATCTACAAGCCTTTCTCGCCCAACACCCATCCCCTTAGTTTTTCTTGTTTACAATAAACACCTGCACCTTTTTTTAAAATGAAATTAAAAAAAAAAAAAGCCGCAAAGTCTCATTTTACTACCACACACTTTGTATACACAATGGCCACAAAGTCTCCTCCCCCTCCCCCTGTAGAGCCTGCCTGAAACCGCAAAGTTCTGGGCAAACCATCGCCAAGTCCTCACAATCCTCACTCAACTTTCCGTCGACCAAAAGATGCCCCATGCAAAGAAGTCGTCGCGCCCAATTTAAAGGCCATGCGCAATGCCGACATCGCCTTGGCACTGCTTGCCGAAAGAACTATCTATAAACCAATCCCTCACATCACTTTCACATATTTCTCCCATGCTGTTCGCACCATCGTACACACGCATCTCCAGCATCGCAAACACTGTTCTCACCCCCGCGCTTAAAAATCCCACACCCACATCGTCACACCGTTTTAAACTCGCCGTCAACGGCGCCTGTGCAAAATCTTCCAAATTAAATACGTCTGTCCACGTGCCGACCAGTCCCAGCAGTTCCGCTAGCGCCAGTACAAACATCGTACACACCGGCATTCCGTCCAATTTCGTCTCAATCTCCCGCGCAAGTCTCATTGCCTCCCGCACATACACATACACACCCTCCATCTCTTTCAGCACGCAATCCCGTGTCTTTTCATCCTTTACATGCAAAAACACATTCATCGCACTCACAATCGTCCGAAACGTATACGTCGCATCAAGCATCGTCGACACTATCCTTGACGCATCCCGCACCATCTCACATTTTTGAGCATCCATCCCCAATTCCTGCACCTCCCGGATTCGCTGCCGCAATCCTAGAAACAGTCGCTGCTGCACATGAAATTCACTTCGCAACACTGACCCCAGTTCCGCACATCCGTCGGATAAATCACGCACCGCTTCTCGCGTCTTCATATAATATATCCCATACAAAATCACGCACACACACAGGCCGATGCCTCTCATTCCTTTTCGTAAAATAATCTTTCCATTTTATACCCAACCACATATATGTGTCTTTGCAATCTATATACATCTACTTTTTACACATGGACTTCAACTGGGAATTCCATCCCAGTGCCGACCACGATGCTATTCAACGCACCCTTCACGATCTCACTCAACAACTGGACGACCCACACATTCTCGTCTCAACCATAGGCAAAATCAAAAAATGGGCCGTTCACCCAAGCACCATCCAACCAGCATCAGACAAGTTTTACTCCGTCTATCTTGGCAACGACACAAAATCTCCTCGATCAATGGCCGTCCTTGACTATCACGTCGCAAAATCTGTCGCCAGTCTCATCCTCACCACTCAACCACACGAGTCATACACCAACGAAGCAAATCCAATCGACAGCATGTTTCAATACGCCATCACCTACATGAAAAAAGAAGCCTCAGACTTCGCCCTATGGGCTCTTGGCTTTGCTGCTACATGTCCAAACGCACACCCAGATTGGCTCGAACTCGTTCTCTTCGCTGCCCTACGCGCTAATCTATCACCCTATCAAAAAACTATCGCCATCCACATCATTCTTATCGAGAACAAACGCCCCCTCAAAACCGACGAAGGCATCCTCCACCTTCTCACCCAGCTCGAATTCCTCGCCACAATGAACATGTCTGATCTCCGTCCCATCGCCAGACTCTGGTTCAATCACGAAAACAACGACATTATGGCTCAAACCCTCACAGAAAACACCCTCGCATTATGTCCCCGTCCGAAAGTCGTTGCTTGTGCAATATACAGTCTCGTCGTCGCATTGCGCGCATACTACAACTTTGACCCAATTCGCATCTCAGAGCCGACACCCTGCGACTCTTATACATGGGCCATACACATGCAAATCTCATACTACGGCAACATCGATCTTTACAAAAAACTCATCTTCGACAACGCAATTACCGCAGACGCATGTATCGCACTCGTCATTGTGCAACAACACACCCCAACTCGCACAGCATACATCTCCAACGCTCTTGCCTCAGAAAACCTCGCCCGCCCCTTTCTCGAACAACTCCAAACCCGCTTTATCGTCATGGAGGCCATCCGTCGTGTTTTCACCCCAACAAACGCCCGCCTCTTATTCGAAGCTGCACTCAAAACTAACACCACATCCGTCTTCCTCTTCCTCACACAGTCAACCGCCACCGCCTTCATCCACACACAAGAAACCGAGTATTTGGCTCTCCTCAAATCATGCGCCCAACACCTCACACCCCATCAAAAAACGCAGGTTCATCAGTATTTACTAACATACCCATACCCGTTTGATTCCATCCTCGTCGCCGCAGACATGTTTGCATAAACACACCGCCCTTTTTTTAATCTTTAAGTTTCACAACATGTACATTAAATTGCTGATGCCCTCTAAACTCGTGCCAATTGCTTACGCACCATCCCAACACCAAACGCGCTCGTCTGCTTCGGCGCCGATTGAACCGCATCCACGCCCGTTGGCAAGATGTCCCGTATCTGTCGACTCTTTCGCATCGCTTGCTGCACTTCATTCATCCCAATCTTCTGTCCAGGTCCAGCACTCTGTCCGCACTGCATCAAAACCGCTGCAAGCACCGTGTCCAGCGCTGCCCCAAACATCACCCCAGCAGTCTCCGTCACAGCCCCCTTCCATTCAGCCCGCATCACCTTAATCGTTCGCGACAACGGCAACATCATTCCCGCGCGATTCGTCATCGAAAACGCCTTCCGCTTCGACTTCGGCTTCAGCGTCGCACCCTCCATCGTTCCTGAAAAATACACCCTTTATCTACGTATCTTCACACATATCACACTTATAATATTCACACTCATTGGCAACGCGTACTGATATTTATCCACAGACACCCCTCCTATCGCCGTCATCATCTCCATCGGGTAAACCTCAAACTCTCGAACCAACGGCAGTATGTCCCGCGGAAACTGCTTACCGCACAACCGCAAAACATGATACAATCCTCGCTGCACAATTGCCGGCGTTCCAGTCACATCAAACAATCCTCGCTCAGACACCCGCACCCCCATCTCCACATACGCACTCATCATTTCCGCAGGCGCCCCCAACAGAGTCAACAAATACGTTCGCCACCTTTTCTGCATCTTCACCCGGTACAACAGTCCACTTCCTCGCAACGCGCACAAATCGCGCACCCATCCTAGTTCTGCCACACCACCAGATCCCAGCTTATCCCGCACTAATACCCCCGACTGTCCATGCACCGGCATACATTGCGTACATATCTGCAGCGCTCGCTCATCCATCAAAACAACCCGTCCAACCCCATCCCGGCACAACACACACCTTTCCTCATTTAATGCCATTACCCACTTCCAAAAAAATGTACACGCATCATCAACACCCCAAACAACACTATCATTACTACAAGCCCACACCCAATCACCACGCCAATCACTATCCCAATCGTCTTCTTATCCTTGTCAGGGTTTGTCGGCGAATTGTAGCCAGCCGTCGCATCCTCTGGGTACGTCATAACCAGCCCGTTCGTCGTCGCATCTTTGCAGCCGTTCGCAGCTGCCGTCAAGCCAGCTCGCGTGCTACCATACGGGCACTGCGGGCATCGAATCGACCCAAACTGCCAAGCATACGTATTCACCGGGCAGCTGAGTCCCGCGACCAATCCATCCACCGGACAAAACTTCCCCAGTGGGCACGGTGTACAGATCGCACCTTCCACCACATTTGAAAATGTTCCTGCCGGACACAGCGTACAAGCCATACTGCCAGCCTGCGCACTGTACGTCCCCTCCGGACACGGCGCACATCCATCCGCGACCGAAACAAAATACGAGCCAGCCGCACACGGCGTACACGCAGCCGCACCCGCATTAAAATACGCTCCAGCTGGGCACGGCGGTGAAACATCGCCATACACCGTCGTCGCAATCACTGCAATCAATGCAAGTAGAATCCCTCCCATAGCACACATACATCCCGCATTCAATTTCCCAAATACGCGCCAGAATTTTCTCAAGCCCTGCCACGCACATCTCCCGTTGCATCGCATCCATGCATCCCTGCTTTTGCATCCCTTTTCGGTAAACATCAAACGCCTCTTCTAATTCCTCCCCTACTATTCGCAACACATCGTACCCACACACACATCCCTTGTACCGAACACACACATCCCCATAGGTCACCACACACCCTTCATAACATCCATACACCTCCCAAAACCCCTCAACCCCTGCATCAAATCCCAACACCCGTTTAATCACACTCTCTGTATAAGCCATCTCTAAAAATGATCACACTCTTCTACTGGTTCACAATGTTGGCCGTCGTGTCTGCCCACGTCCACCCCTCCAGCATCTCTTCCAGCATCGAATGATGTGCAGGCGGTATCACCTCATGTGCCTCCAGTCGCTGAAACCCCAACAGCAACGCCGCAAACAACAGCTGCGTTCGCATTCCCCACATCGCCTCGTGCGTTCGCCGTTTCCACGCATGTGTTCCCGCCACACGACACACAATCCAATCTCGAATCGATTTCGCGCGATCTGTGTTCGCCGCACACAAAAGCGCCTCTTCCATCAGCGCCATCTCATCCATCACACGACCATTATCCATCGTCACTGGTCCAGTCTCCCCTGCAATAATCGCCAAATTTCGAAGCCCGTTTTCATATTGTGGGTCCAATTGCACACCCGTCTTCAGCAAATCAGTCTTCGTCCACACACGCGGTCCCAGCAACGGCACCACAATCGTCTCCCCGGGCACCAAACAAATTGCCAGATTTATGTATGCTGCTGCACACCCCGGATCCAGCTCAATGTTGCGCACATGTAGCTCCGCCTTTGTAAACTCCTTCTTCCCGTCTCCCGGCAGAAAATCCAGATTCACCGTCGTCATCTGGAATTTCACCATCTCCGTCGCCAAATTCCCATACGCATTCGCGTGCGTCGGGTCGTGCCGTATCGTAAGTTCAAACAACTCGTGTTGCCGCAACAACCTTCCATCCGGCATCTCAAACTCAATCGATGGCTTCGAAATCGCAATGCCCGCCAAATTGTACGCACGCGCGTACGTCGGGCACAACCCAATCGCCTTTCGCAGCAACGCACAAATCGCGCGAGTCGCCGTCTTCTCCTCACATCTCGCAAGACTCACATTTCCAATCGCTCCCAGCCTTCCGTCCCTTTGTCCCTGCCCCACCAAGTATGTCGCAGCATCTTTGTACTTCACACCCGCAAACCCGTCCAGCACAATCTCTCCGCAGCAACCCCTTTCATACTTCTTAACGCTCTCCAACTCAATCACAATCGCTTCTATAGTCTCTTCACTCAACTCCATCTGCCAACAAACCTTGTAAAATGACAACTTCAATTTAATATATACACACATCTTTCAAATCCCCTTAACTACGCCGGTTTGGCGACGCCGATGTAAACTGGTGCATCTTTCGCGCATCCTCCCCAAGATAACACCAACGCGGCAACACGCAGTCAAAACAATACCGCAACCCAAGCGCACTCTTCGCCGCCTCCACCTCCAGAAAATTGCTGTCGCTCACCACACACTTACAGCCGTCGCAATTAATCGCCGCCTTTTTCAAATCTTGGTAGTCATGCCGCGTTTCATCGTCCGCTTTCAGCCACCAGCTCTTCACACACGCAAGGCACATGTCCGTCTTGCGTCTGCCGTACGCATTCCCAACCGTCATCAGATGCAGCGGGCATAAAATCTCATTACATTCGATGCAATGCGTTCGCCCCTCGGGGTACTCAAACGGATCGATCATCACCACGATTTCATCGCAGCCACCCTTCCAGTCACACGTATCCATACAGATCGTGCATCCGATGACGCCTTCCTGTCATAGAATCAGCATACACATTTTCACACACACAAACATACCACCGTGCCATCAGGCTGCAGAATATCATACACTCCCGCGTTGCCCTTCGTCTGACCGAAATGTTGGCAGCCGTTGCACTCGTCTTCCACCTCCGTTGAAGTCCCTGATGTAGTTTCGTCGTAACATCGCACCCTTTGCGACTCTTTATCTCGCACAGTTCTTTGCCGTTTGCATGGCGCCGGAGATGACGGTCCACTTTTATCACTCATCTCTATTGTTTTCAACCAAGAAAAAAATGTATCTATATTTTTCACACCTTCAATTTATATCATTCATTTTTTTGACACTACAATGTCACGCCAATTAGTCAAAGTTTTGGATATCCTGTGTTGCATCGAAGAAGCGACCGGAAATCAATTTACCGCACTACAATTGAAAATGCTTGCCGCAGCTTTGCGTCGTATATATCCAGTCGCCGCCATCAACCACGCGCGCGGTATCGCTGCGTATGACCGACTTTTTTCGCTTGTCGAACCTGCGGGCGTAACTCAACGTCAGAGCAGCAAAACATTCATCCGTGCTGCACTTGCTGCCGCACTTTTGTGTGCTATTCCAGCCATGAAAATCAATGTCTTAATCTCAAACCCTCGTTTGCGTCCTGTTTTTTACCACCTCGTCGAAAAAATCATACAATCAATACAAGAATTCATCGATCACGAGCTTGCATCTGCCAACGTCTGCATCACGGAAAATGGTTTAGTGCTCCAGTGCGCGAATATGGCCCCCCCTCGTCAATGTCGTACACACCATACACGATGATCAGCCTTTTTAATCAGGCAACCAATAAAATCAATGTTTACATTGACGCCATTTAATCTATCTTTGGCACAACTGCGCCTGTATCCGTATCAGATAAAACCGAGGCAACAGGCGCAGCCACCGCAGGTGGTGGCGGTAATCGTGATTTCGCAAGCTCCGTAGTCAGTTTGGTCTCCAAATCAGGCGGCGCTCCTGCCCCCAAAATTGTGCCAACATCCGCCACAAAAGTAGTCACGTCGATAATCTGCCGCAGCAACTCACTAATCTTCTTCCGTATTTCTTTCCGCTTTTCACTATCCGGCGGTCCAGCACGCGACTCCAACTTGCTGAAAAACTCACTCAGCGCCGCCGTGATCAGCACAATAAACGCCCCATCTGGCACCGGCGTCGGCGGATTCATCGCCACATTCGTCTCCACCGACGTATTCAAGAATCGATACAAAATCACACCCTTGATCAACACCTGCGCGCAATTGTAAACCACAACCTCTTTCGCTCGTCGGATATAGCCCGTCACGCTGTCACTGTCCAACGGCGCCGCTGTCAATGTTCGGTCAAAGTGTCCCGTTGCATACGTGTGCGATTTTCCCTCTAACACATCACATACCAACATTGCTCGCAACACCGTTGCCGTCTTTGCTTGCGGCGCATAGTCGTTCGCCTTTGTCATATCCGGCGTCAAATAAATCCCCCGGCCAAAAAAACCACTCTTCTCCGATTTCAGGTTCGTAATAAGCCCCTCTCGCAAAACAACATCAAGCCCACTCGACGTCATGTGATAATGCCGTGTCACCGCGACATCTTTTCCAAGCCGAAAGCGTAACCACGCCCGCTTCGCACAAAACATCATCGTCTGCGTCGCACAGTCGCGCTCAATCACACATTCAACTTTCACCCCCCCGGCTTTGTCGTACTCTTTCACATTCGTCTCAAACAGGTTCTGGTAATCCACCGTCATCGCCGCGTTTGTGCCATGCACACGATACTCCTCCTCGACCAGCGCATCATCGTCGCACCGGCCTCCGCCGCTTTCCGGCACCCTCGATTCTTGCATCAGATCATTCACAACACCAACCCGCGCCATTCGATCAATCAAGGCCGCCAATCCTGGCACGTCGGTTCCATTGACATCCGACGGCATCTTCGCCAACAGCACATCTCGCGCAACCGTCACCCGCGCTGCATCAATATCACCTTGCATAAGGTCTTGCCACGTATGCGCAGACTCACGTTTCCGCTTTTCAGCCATCTGCAACACACTCTAAAAAATGATATCTGTTTTATAGCACACTTCTGACCCCCCCCACATCCTTTTTAGTCTCGTCAACCTGACAGACGACAGTCAGGATCCGCCACCCGCCACCCGCGCCCCTACATCGTCGTTTTCACGCAAAATGACGTTGTCTATCGAAAAACTCTATGAAACATATGCATACCCACAACTGCCCTACAACGACGATCTGGACAAAAATGACCCGCCCTCTGTAATCTTAGACGACGGAACACGCACATGGTACAAAGACCACAATATTCAAGCCGGCGTCTCCCACCGCGATCAAGACCGTCCTGCGCGTGTAGAACCAAGCGGATCCCAAAGATGGTTCCAAAACGGCGCCAGATTGCGTTTATTTGACCGACCGGCCATTGTACAGCATGCCCCAAATGGTACACATTTTTACCAAGAATGGA
>Ga0209829_10004081_pt1 | contig 10393 bp, 6 predicted proteins | sample C_140205_EF_Meta_FD_187311 | JGI IMG/M metagenome (GOLD analysis project Ga0209829, IMG submission 187311) | Freshwater microbial communities from Lake Croche, Canada to study carbon cycling - C_140205_EF_MetaG (SPAdes) (version 2) | ecosystem: Environmental > Aquatic > Freshwater > Lake... | reverse complement strand
TACCGAAAGTCAAGGCGGTGTCTTGGCAAAATGTTCTAGAAAATCTTTTTCCCAACGTGAAAAAAATGCAAACACTGACCGGCCTTTACACACCCCAAGACGGTGCTAAATTCTTTCACGACAACCGTCCAATAGGTGAAATCAAAGACGCCGAGTTGACCAAGAGTTTTTTTGACATTTGGTTTTCCAGCAAAACCTCAGCGCCTGAACTAAGAAGTAAATTGTTTCAAAATATTTTGTAAGCTCACTGTTGTTTCATCTTCAGCACGAAGCACATGAAATAAAGCATAAAAAGCTGCTTTTCAGCCAAGTCTATGGTTTCAATCTAAGAGCGGCTCTTGATTAACTGTCCGACTACAATGGAATGTGCACGAAGCTAGAAAAACCCTATTTTATTTGCTATAATATTCGATATTCCTCGATAGCTCAGCGGTAGAGCAGCAGACTGTTAATCTGTTGGTCCGTGGTTCGATCCCACGTCGAGGAGCCAGATATAGATACGTCACCTGCATAAACACTCACTTCTTTATGACGCAATTGGTGGTGGACCAAACCGCGCAATAAGAGTGATCGAGGAATTGATGCCCAGAGAACAATTAGTATGCGCATCAGTTTGAAAAAATCATTTCCAAGACCTACTTTCTTAGGTGTACTCAACTGTTCCGTCTTTTGCGACCGTGATTGTTGTTCCGACCTTGGCCATGTAATCTTTGGACAAGACTGTGCTCAAAAAAATGTATTCTCCTTTCATGGTGTCTTGGCTGGCAGTGAGTTTTAAGTAACCGCGACTTTGGGTCTCTGCAAAGTGAACATCATCAATGAGCCCCAAGCCAGCCCCCATGACTGAGGGGCCAAACTGAGCCATCAAGGCCCGGCCATCGATCAGGGGGGCAAAATCTCCCAAGCCAAAGCTCTCAAATCCTGGCGAAGTTACAGAGGTGCCTGCAAATTCAAAACCCACTTTTTCACCACTCAAGGTGGTTAGACTGTTGAACCAAGCGTTGTGAGAGTCACCAGAAATCACAATGAGATTTTTTTGGCTACTTTTTGCAATCTGCAGCAACAACTCCCGGTTCATGGGATATCCATCCCATGCATCGAGATTGAAGGGCAAACGAGGATTCTCAGCAACATTCAATAAACTCATTTGCTCTGGCGTGAGCGACTTCGCATCCTTGGCCTTTGTCGCCTTAGCGGCAAGATAATTTTGGATAGATAATTTTGTAAGATCTCCCCGTTTTTTATCTCCTGGATTCATCGCAGAATCAAAAAGAGGTTTAAGAACTGAGGACGGCATCGACATTTTGCCCATGACGTCTTGGTTTCCAAGCATTTGCCAAGTGGCTTTTGAAGCTGAGAAATTATCCTTGATCCACTGCATTTGCTCTGTACTGATCATGCCGCGTTGGGCATCTATTGGCAAACCATTGACCTTGGTATTCAAACCATTGAAATAGTCCTCATATGAATAACCAGGCTGAAGCTCACCGAAATTGGCGTATTGCTTTGCTCGCCCCTCAATACGAGTGTCAATCATTTGCAATGTAAGAACTCGACCGAAATCAAATTTCCGAAAGATTTTGTACAAATTTTTCGAGTCGGGTGTTCGAATAGGCATCCACTCATGGTAAACCTTTGCAGCGGTGGCTTTTCTCAAAGCCCAACTGCCCTGCTTCGAGGCGTTGTGATTTTCCGCCCCGTTGACGAAGGCATTGTTTGCAAATTCGTGATCATCCCAAACCGTTATCCAGGGCATCTTGGCATGGAGTGCCTGCAAACTCGGATCAGAACGGTACAGGGCGTAACGGGTTCGGTAGTCTTGCAAGCTCACCAAATTGCCACTGGGACGCGTGATCCTGTTGAGTTTTTGGGCTGTTGAATTGCCATACTCTTTCTCACTGGCCCCGTATTCGTAAATGTAGTCGCCTAAATGCACCGCAAACTGTGCGTCACTTTGGCAGGCATGGTCATAGGCATTGAAAAATCCAGCTGAGTACAAGGAGCAAGAAAACACTGCAAGCACGACATCCGAGATACTGCTCTGGTGGGGCAAGGTGCGGGTGGTGCCGATTTTGGAAGTAACACCTGTCGCATGAACAAAGCGGTAAAAATAAGATGTATTGGCTTGTAAACCCAACACGTCGACTTTGGCCGTGAAACCAGTCTTGTTAGTGCATTGTATGGAGCCCAATTGGACTATGTTCTTGAAGGATTCGTCTGACGACATCTCCCAACGAAGTTTGACCGCTTGGTTAGAACCCGCGGCCTTTGCATGTGTCCAAATGATGACAGCATCTGTTAAAGGGTCACCACTGGCCACGCCGTAATTGAACTCAACCAGTCCGTGCTCTTTGGATTGAACGTCCATAGAGGCTGAGGTGCTGACACCAACGGCCAACGTTGCAGTGTTTGCAATGAATTGGCGGCGAGAGACTTGACGGGTCATAGGGTGCTCCAGGGCTTTGTATCGTCGAAAAATTTAACCAACCCGTAATGTCTAGATTTAATGTGACTCCACGATGAAAATGCTTTTGCCTTGATTAAATAAATTGCCGGTTTTAACTCATACGACGAAAAGAAATTTCATGAAACTTTAATATTTCTAAAGTAAATTAACATTTTAATATTAGATTCAATCATCAAAATGTATTCAAAAAAACCAAACTTTGTCCCCAAAGCCTTACATGCAGCGCTCGTTGCTTGCGCATTTGGCACCCTCCCTTCTTTGAGCTGGGCGCAAACGCAAAATACATCTATGGAAACGATCGAGATCGTTGCCAATGGAAAAGGCTCATCAAGACAAGTCGAATCAATTTCAGCTGGAGAGTTGAATCAAATTTTGCCAGGCGGCAGTCCCATGCTTGCTGTCTCCAGATTGCCTTCGGTCAACTTTCAATCTGCTGACACATTTGGCTCCTATGAGTGGTCGGAGCGCATCACGGTGCGTGGCTTTAATCAAAATCAATTGGGTTTTACACTCGATGATGTGCCCTTGGGCGACATGTCTTACGGTAATTTGAATGGCTTGCACATCAGTCGTGCGATCGCTACTGAAAACATTTCACGCACCACCTTATCGGCTGGAGCGGGTTCACTGAGCACTGCATCCTCAAGCAATTTGGGTGGAACATTGCAGTTTTACTCCAAAGATCCTTCCAAAGACCGTGGAGCTTCATTCAACGTGGGGGCTGGCAGTTTCAGTACCGGGCATTTGTTTGGTCGATACGAAACTGGGCAAACCGATGCAGGCCGAGCATTTGTCAGCTTAACTAGTCAGACGTCCAACAAATGGAAAGGCACTGGAGCCGATCGCCAAGTGATGTTTAACTCCAAGTACGTCAACGAATTTGACGGAAACAAATTGACCGCCTTCTTTAACTTATCCGATCGCCGTGAAGTCGATTACCAAGACTTGTCCTTGGCTATGATCAACCAGTACGGTCAAGGCATTGACAACACATTTCCCAACTTTGGCCAGGCGCTTAACATTGCCAACACGGTTTGTGGCAACACAGTCAATGGCAAATCCACGACCTACACACCAGCTTGTGACTACCAATATTATGCAGGATCTGGTCTCAGAAAAGACCAGATCTATGGCATGAGTCTAAAGAGCTCAGTTTCGGACAATTTGTCCACCAAAGCCACAATTTACCACCACAACAACAACGGAGTTGGTACTTGGTACACCCCCTACGTGGCGTCTCCAAATGGAAGCCCTATCTCTGAGAGAACCACAGAGTACGCCATCAATCGTTCCGGTCTACTTGGGGAAGCCACCTATACCGCTGGCATTCACGCCGTCAAGGCAGCTTTTTGGTATGAGGATAACTTGTTCAACAATGCGCGTCGCTATTACTCAGTGACACCCACTGCGCCTTCCTCGCCTTATGATTTCCCAACCAATCCTTTCTACACCCAGTGGCAGTATCAGTTTGACACCAAGACCACCATGGTTTCAATTGAGGATTCAGTGACCTTGTCTCCCAATTTGACCTTCAATTTTGGTGCCAAGTCGTTGAATTCAAGCATCACGGGTAACCTACAAGTTGGAGACCCCAGCAGCAAACCACAGGGAACCATATCTGCATCTAAGCCCTTCTTGCCACAAATTGGCTTGACATATACACTGGATCGCACTTCCGAATTGTTCGCTGGCGTAGCACAAAATATGCGTGCTTACCAAGCCGCTGGCGTTTCTGGACCATTCTCAACTTCTACGGCTGGATTCAATGCAATTCAATCCACTTTGAAGCCTGAGATCTCCACTACTTACGAAGGCGGCTGGCGTTTCAACAATGACACGCACCAAGTTTTGGTGGCCCTGTACGACATCGAGTTCAAAGACCGTTGGTTGGGTATTCAGGTTGGACCCGGCATCGTCGGCAATCCCTCTGTGTTGGCCAATGTGGGCGGCGTAAGCATGAAGGGCATTGAAGTATCCGACTCTTGGAAAATGGGGTCAGGCTATTCTTGGTACAACGGCGTGAGCATGAACAAGAGCACCTACAACAGCAATTACACCAGCAATGGCGTCGTCTACAACACCGATGGCAAGACCATGGTGGACACGCCCAGTACCTTGTTCAAGTCCATCTTGAGTTACGACACATCGGAGTATTTCGGCAATTTGAGCCTTGATTACATGAGCAAGCGTTATTACACTTATTCCAATGATGCATCGGTACCCTCTCGCTCAATCTTGAATGGTGTGGTGGGCTACAAGATGGGGCAAACAGCTGGCATGAGCGATGCTGTGCTTCAGTTGAGTATTGCTAACATCACCGATCAAAAATACATTTCCACCATCGGTAGCAATGGATTTTCTTATAGCGATGCTCAAGGTACCTCGCAAACCATTCTTCCCGGAGCTCCAAGAGCATTCTTCCTCAGCTTGAACGGAAAGCTTTGAACGAAGTGGACCAGGCCTGATTTCGGGTCTATGTTTTGAGCTGGGTCCATCCCACATAGAGGATCCAAAAGCAAAGCCACAGGTCAAACGTCCTGTGGCTTTTTTTCTCAAAATTTCTAGAAATTTAATTAATCAATATAAACAACTTTACAAGTATGCTTGAATTCGAACATGAAGTGAAACAGTAAATTGATTGACTTTCAAGAGTGATTTCATTCCCCTCACCCAGTTAGTATCATAATGATACAAACTCTCAATTACACGAACAATTACACAGCGACTTTTGGATTGATAAGTCATTGATTTTGAAAAACTTTTCAGCGTCCAAAGTTTCTGTTAATCTGTTGGACCTCGGCTCGATTCCACGTGGAGGAGCCAACTCTAAAAGCATTGAATTTTTTAATCCGTTGGTGCTTTAATTCACCCGTCCTTGCTAGGGGCTGTGGGAATCTACAAAGTAAACTTTGATCCCAATTTGCATAACGCTTGTAAAAAATCTACTTTTTTTTACAAGCCATTGTTTTGTGGACTTGCTGTTGGTTTTCTTCCTGTCTGTCTGTGAAACCTTAGAAGCCTTGATGTAAATGAGATGACAAAACCGGCAAATCGGATGTTAATTTTTGCGGTCTTCAAGCGCCTTGAAAGGTCCGTCAGCGTAGACAATGCGCCCGTCCACCATGGTCAACAAGGAGAACAAGCCTCCAACCTGATCGATGGGTACGCTCAGGTAGTCGCCGCTTAGCACCGCGAGATCGGCAAACTGGCCGACAGCGAGTGCCCCGCGCGAAAGCTCTTCAAAGCTGAACCAAGCGCTGCCTTGGGTGTACAGGCGAAGCGCATCGATCCGTGTCGGAAGTTCCTGCGGCGCACGCATGGCAACACCGGAGATGGTTTTGCCATCGAGCATCCATTGCAGAGATACAAAGGGGTTCGGTAACATCACGCGGTGTGCGTCGGTGCCACCACCAAGCGGCACTTGCATACGCAATGCACTCACCAACGGCGGCACCAGACGCGCGGCTTCCGAGCCGCGCTGGCCGAGAAAAGCCTCCCCGCGAAAATAGAACGCATTTTGCACAAGCCAGCCCACCCCCAGGGACTTCATTCGGTTGAGCGTTTGCAGCGATGCGTCATTGAGATGCGCAATGGACCAGCGCAGTGGAGCGATGGGCGTTTCAGCGTTGACGCGCGCAAGAGCATCTAGCAAATGATGCGCGGGGCGGTCGTTGTGCCAGTGGAAAGTCGCGGTCATGCCGCTCGATGCCGCCCATCTCAGCACGTCATGGAGTTGATCTTTTTGCGCGTCACTTGGGTTGTCGTTGTTGTAGAAACCCCAGGTCACGTTCTCGCCAATGCCATTGAAGCGCAGCCAGTCGTCACCTGAGCCCATCGGACGTGTCTGCATCAGCACCTTGAAGTCTTCAAGCTCGTGATCGCGGCGCGGCGCGCTCAGGCTATAGCGCACGCGCACGGTGAGGTCACGCTCGCGCCACAGTTGGAACAGCGCTTGGTAGTCCTCTATCTTGATGTTGTACCCGCCCGGATCACCGACGCCTGTGACACCCATGGCGTTGAGTGCGCGAAAAAATCTGCGCGTGCCATCGATCTGCTGCGCGAAGTTCGGGGCCGGCAGCAGGTCAAAGAGATCGCTGATGGTGCGGTTGTCACCGGAGAGCCATCCGGTTGGCTTGCGCTCGTGATCGCGCTCAACGTTAAGGCGCGTGGCCCATTCGGCACTGCTGGCAACGCCTAGTGCGGCAGCGCCTCCGGGGTCGAGAAGCACATGGGTGTAGAGCAGCTGAATGTAGACGCGGTGATTCGGCGCTGCGGCGGCAATTTCGGCTTGTGTCGGTCGCCGGTCTTCACGGAACTGCCTTGGCGTCCATCCGCCCGCCACGACCAGCCAAGATCCACGCGGCGTTTCCTTGGCTGCAACGCGTAAGCGCTCGATGGCTTCTTTCAATGTGCGTACGCCTAGCCATTGGACCTCGGTGCTGTAACCAAGGCCCGCGCGGATGGCGTGAATGTGTGAATCGATGAGTCCCGGGATGACGGTGCGACCACGCAGATCAATGACCCGTGTTGAGGGGCCGGCCAACGCGCGGATGCTTGAAACATCGCCAATCGCTACGATTTTCCCGTCACGTACCGCCAATGCTTGCGCAGGCGGGCTGTCATAAACGACCAGCTTGCCATTGATAAGGATGGTATCAGGAGCCGGTGCTGGAGCCGGTGCTGGAGCCGGTGCAGTAGACGGTGCAGGAGTCTGCGCTTGCGAGTTGTCGGTGCCACTCAGCGCCAAAAGAAAAACGGCTACGACACAAATGCGCGATACGGCGGCGCACTTTACAGACGTCGCATCACGCATTCAGTCTCAATGAACATGGCGGTGGCGCCCGGCGGCGTGCGACGCGTGATCTTGGTCTGCTGGTAGCCGAGTTTTACACAGGAGATTTGGACATCGTCTGGCAGAACATCCTTGTGGATATGACCGCGGTAAAGACCGAGGACGTTAGATTTCAACACCACTGGCTTGCCTGTTTTGGACTGAAGGATCACCTGCGCATCCACCAAAGCCGAGCCGCGCGCATCGCGCACAAAGCCAAAGTAAGCGGGCCCCTCACCTTTGACGTCTTTGGCCGCGTCGTAGTCGTCGCCGCCAGCGAAGACGGATGATCCGACAACAGCGAGCAAGGTCAGCAAAATTGAACGAATCTGCATGGTTAGCTTTGCCCTCAAAAAAGAATGGCAGATGGACCGCCCGCCTTCATTCCCATCTCCAGTAAAACTTCAATGAATAGATCAGTACCGGCAGCAACACCACTGGTACCACCCATGCCAGGGCTAGGGGGATTTTGCCACGAATTTTGTCCGGCAACAACGCGGCCAGGCCACTGAGAATCGCTGAGCCCAACGAAGCACTGGCAAGCCATCCGTACCAGTACATGGCCGGGCCTTCGTCGGGTCGTGCAGGCGCGTAGCCCAAATCGATACGGTCCGTACCCGGGTGGTAGGTGAACAGCGGCAATGCCGCCATGTCGCAGACCACATAAAGGATAGCAAAACAGATGCCAAATACCAGTGTGAACGCTCCCCAAGACGATAGCGTCGGTGTTGTTGTGTCGGTGGTGGTCTTCATAGCCCGAAGCCTCGAACGTTGTTGACAATGTGGCCGCTAAGAAAACTGTACCAGCAAATCGCAGCGAGAAGGATGGTCAGCCATTTGCGTGCGCTTTCGTAAGTTGTGTTATCCACATTTTTCCACAGGTACCAGTAAAAAGGCAGCAGCCCAAGGCCGATGGAGCTCAGATGCTCTTTCAATTCAAAGGCACCGAGCGTCTTGTAGAACCCTTCTTGCTCGATAGGAATGCGAACGTAGATGCGGTACTTGGCGTAAATCCAGCCTCCGAAGATGAAAGCCAGGACCCACAATAGACAGACGACTGCGGTATAACTGGGGGCCGACACAGAGCGAAAGCGCCTGACAAATCCACCCGTGTCTCCTGTGCGCGGGGGCGTGAGAACCGCCGCCGCCTGATGCGTGAGCGCACCGAGCAGTGCAACCGCCAGCAAAGCATGAACGATAAACAGGATGGTCCAAAACGTATTGACCGATATGTAGTCGAACAGAAAATCCATCACGCGTTTCCGAATTAAAGGGGCGGCGTGAAGAGGTCACGCACGCCGCCAAAATATCACTTCGCCAGCGGGTCTGGCCTCATTTGGAAATGTGCCGCTAGCGGCTTGGTGCCTTTGCCACCTTCAATCAGCCAAGGCGTGCGGTCGCCATTCGCTGCCCACAGGCCACGCCCCTTCCAACCGGCGTTTGGATCATCGATGCGGCCGTCAAAACCCTTGGCGTAAAAGCCCTGCGGATAGGGAACGCGGATCGAAACCATCTTGCCGTCCTTGCCAAGCGCAACCAGGCCATCCATCAGATTGGCCGTTGACATCGGAACGTCATCGCCCATGCCAAAGGTGTTGTGCTGATCAACCCACGAGTAGTAGCTCGCCTCGGCACTGTTCTCGCCAATGCCCTTGAAGCCCGGGCCCGGATACTGGTGGAACGCCCAACCTTCGGGGCAGTGGTCGCCAGTTGCCTTGGGACCGTTGAGCGGGCCTTTGCACAGGCGGCGGTCGAACACCCCCATGTGACCGCTTGCGAGCGAAACCCAGACACGGCCTTGCTTGTCAATATCGCCGCCGCGTGGGCCAAAGCCTGGCAGCGGGACGTTGTACTGCTCGGCCAGCGACTTGTGCGGGTTCTTCGTCGGATCGATGCGCACGACCGAGCCCGGATTACCACGAATCGCACCCCATATCGAGCCATCCGTCGGGCTTGGCATCACCGCATAGAAAGTGGCGCCAATGCGCATGTCCTTGCCCAACTCCTGCGGCTTGCCGGGTTCGGTGTACTCGTCACGTTGGCCGTTGCCGTTGGTGTCCATCACCAGCGCGGTCCAGCCCTGTGACTTTTCGATGTCACCGGTTTCGTCCAGCATCTTGGTGTTGATCCAGCCAACATTACCGCCACCGCCGCCGGTGCTCGCCCAGATCGTCTCGTTGGCGTCGTAGCCAAATTGCAGGTGATGCGAGCCAAAGCAAGTCTGATAGGCGGTGTACTTCTTGGTCTTTGGATCGTACATCGTCACACGGCGGTTGGTGCTGTTGAGCGGAAACTCCACGGCCGACGGATGGCTTGAGCCTTTTTTGCAGAAGTCGGGATTGTCCGGCTTATGGCCCGTCGCTGCGAGCCAAATGCGCCCTTGCCGGTCGAACATCGAGTTGTGGTTGTTGGCCTTGCTGTTCCAAATGTTTTCTTCGCCCCAATAGGCGGAGGGCTGCAGAATTTTGATCGAGCCAGCGTTACCGGGACCGAGAGCCAGCGGCATGTCGGGTGTCGTTGGTAGGACAAAATTTGATGCGACATTTTTGATCGGGTCGAGGATCGGCATGTCGTCACAGGCGTGCTCACATTGACCATAGACGGGGCCGTAGGCGTTGACCGTCGGATAGCGGCGGTCGCTGGCGATCAAATCATGCAGATACTGCTTGTCATTGTGCCAGTCGCGCAACGTGACCACAATGTTGCGCTCAAGGCCTTGAGGACGCACCGGCTTGGTATGCGGCAACTCGCCTTTGGCGACGCGCTCGGTCCAGTCAGCAAGGTACTTGAACGGTAAGCCACCCATCTGTCCTGCGGCTTGAAGGATCATGTTCTCTCCCGCCTGTCCGGACTGGATGCGACGGACCCACGCTTCTTCGTGCGTCCTGCCATCGAGGTGGAACTTTGGAATCGTGCGGGTCGAAAGTTGCCCCAGCTGATGACAGCCAACGCAACCGTTGTTCTTCATCAGATTGAGATAGTCGGTGAGCTTGAAATTCTCTGGTGCTTCCTTGCTGCCAAACACCTTGGCCTCAGGGATTTTCATCATCGAGTACCAGTACTGGGCCGGATAATACTTTGCAGCAGACTTCTCA
>Ga0209829_10004079_pt1 | contig 10398 bp, 9 predicted proteins | sample C_140205_EF_Meta_FD_187311 | JGI IMG/M metagenome (GOLD analysis project Ga0209829, IMG submission 187311) | Freshwater microbial communities from Lake Croche, Canada to study carbon cycling - C_140205_EF_MetaG (SPAdes) (version 2) | ecosystem: Environmental > Aquatic > Freshwater > Lake... | reverse complement strand
ATTTCGCTCAAGCCCCGAACATCAGGCACTGCAACATTCCCACTAGCAATATCCAAAATGACTCCAGATCCTGCGGTGATGCTGCTTCCTCCGATGGGGGTCACCGCCAACACGGTTCCTGGCGGTTGCTCCGAGTCGACTGGATTGGTCCGCGAAATAACTAACCCTGCTTCTAAAAGGATTTGGCGCGCTCCCTCCAGCGTCTTTCCAATAAGTGAGGCAGGCACAGTGGTATCCCCTGGACCATCAGAGATAGTAAGGGTGAGTTTGGAACCACCAGGCACCTTGCTTCCAGCAGCCGGATTACTCGTAATCACCCGATCTTTGGGAGTGCGCGGATCTGGCGCGTGTTGAAGTACCAGAGTAAGACTTGGCATCGCGCTACGCGCCTCATCTACCGTCAGCCCGGCAAGATCGGCCACCACTACGGTCGTGTTAGGCGTGGAGAAAGCACCAGTCAAGACAACAGCTACGCCTCCGAGAATCAATAATCCAGCAGCCACAATCCCACTGATCCACCAACCTCGACGCTTCTTGGGTGGAGCTGGGATATCAATATGTTTCCCACTCATCAAAGCATCAATGTCCTCACACATCAGCGATGCGCTTTGATAGCGCAACTCAGCATCCTTTGTGAGTGCATGTTGCAGCACTGCGTTGACCTGCGCCGACGCTGCTGGAGTTGTTAATAGCACTTGAGGGACCGCGCTATTTACGTGGTGATAGGCGATAGCAGCCGGTGTTTCACCAACAAATGGAGGTTTACCAGAAATTAATTCGAAAAGTACACATCCTGCTGAGTAAATATCGCTGCGAATATCGGCCTGTTCACCCCGTGCTTGTTCAGGCGAGAGATATTGCGCCGTCCCAATTACGGTCCACGCATGTGTGACGGTCGCCGTTACATCGTCAAGCGGACGAGCGATGCCAAAGTCCATCACTTTAATCTCGCCAATGTTGGTAACCATGATGTTTGCGGGTTTGATATCGCGATGCACAATCCCATTTTCATGTGAGTATGCGAGAGCTTCGAGGAGTGAATGAACGATACGGAGAGATTCCTGATAATCCGGTCGAATGTCTTGCCGGAGCAATTCACGAATGGTGGTGCCTTCGACATACTCCATCACTATGTAGGGAAGCGTTCCCCACTCTTGTTGTTCCTCTCCAGTGTCATATACCGAAACAATATTTGGGTGATTAAGACGAGCTGCAGCTTGAGCTTCTCGCCGAAAACGGCTTTGTAATGAAGGATCGCGAGCAAGGTCAGCACGAAGTATTTTGATGGCAACTACGCGATTAAGACGATTGTCATACCCTCGGTAGACATCCGCCATTCCTCCAGCACCAATAAGCTCATTTACTTCGTAACGAGCGCCTAAAACTCTTGTCATGAAAGATCTCCCGCTGCTCCAAGAAGAATTGTTGATGAGGGATTCTTCTCTGAAACGACGTCGGCAATAAGCACGGTGACATTATCGGGCGCACCTTCTGCATATGTAAGAGCAATCAGCGTATCCACAGCACTCTCTCGGGAAGGCTGACTCAACGCGCTAGCCATGTCCATAGAATTTACGACATTACTCAATCCATCACTGCAGAGAAGTAAACGGTCTCCCTCATGTACATCAATCGACAAGAGATCGGGTTGTACTTTCTTCTGACCCATGAGAGCTTGCGTAAGAAGTGCGCGCTTGGGATGTTCTTTCGCGTTGGCAGATGTTAATTCGCCGCGATCAATCATTTCTTGAATCATGGTGTGATCTTTTGTGAGCTGCTCTACCTTGCCATCGCGGTAAAGATAGGCCCGAGAATCTCCAATGTGGGCAACCTGAAGAGATTCACTAGACAAAATAATTGCTGTGAGTGTGGTTCCCATCCCGCCGTAATTCTTCTCGCTTTCAATAAGAAGAGCTAATCCTTTATCAATCTCACGTACTTGCTTACTTATTTTTGCAGAGGTGATCTTCTTCTCTTTAAGTAAATTTAAGAGCGCGCTAATGGCAAAACGCGAAGCCACTTCACCTGCGGCATGTCCGCCGAGGCCATCTGCCACTGCGCAAAGCGTGGGTGAGAGAAGCGCTGCGTCTTCATTGCCTTCACGGTGGAGCCCCAACTCGCTCCGACCATGCGCCTTCAGGGTAAGCATGAGACCTCCTTTGGCTAGACCTTACTCGCCCCTGCTAGCCTGCCCGTAAGCGCGAGTGGCGGAATGGCAGACGCGCACGGTTCAGGTCCGTGTACTCGTAAGGGTGTGGGGGTTCAACTCCCCTCTCGCGCACCCAGTAATCCCAGAGCCCAGTAATCCCAGAGCCCAGTAATCCCGATACGCTAGCCGGGCGCGGGAGCCGAAGACAGGAATCGGCTGAGAGGACCTTCGGGGTCGACCGCTTCACCTGATCCGGGTCATGCCGGCGTAGGGAGCCAGATGTCTTTTAACGACGTACCCAATTCACTTGCCGGAGAGAATCCAAAGACGCTCACTTTCGCAGACCAATTCGCTCTCTGGAGTTCATTGGGAATTACTTTGACCATCCCAGCGGCCGCACTCTTCATTCAACAGCCCCTCGGCACCTCCAACTTCTCCTTTACAGCCTCGCTTGTAGCCCTTGCCCTTGGATTACTCCTCGGCTCTGCAGTACTCGGAGGCGTTGCCCACATTGGTGCGCGAGTGGGCGTTCCAGCCATGGTGATGATGCGGGGAATCTTTGGTCGACGCGGCTCCTACGTGCCCACCATCTTTAATATTGCGCAATGCGTGGGGTGGAGTGCTGTCGAGATATTAGTTATCGGTCATGCAGGTGAAAAAGTAATCGGTGGTTCACTGGCGCTCTGGCTTATTGGCTCCGGAGTGGTGAGCACTTTGTTGGCGCTGCGACCAATCAAGTTCATTAAGGCTCTCCGCAAATACATATTGTGGGCGGTCATTCTCACCACTATTTACCTCTTCATCGAAGTGCTCTCCCATGGTGTTGAAATCAAGAGTGGAAGTAGTTGGAATGGATTCTGGCTTGCAGTCGATATAGCGGTGGCGTTGCCTATTTCATGGGCGCCCTTAGTTGCGGATTACTCTCGCCATGCCAAGCAGAGTTCCTTTCTTGCAACCTTCTCAGGTTATCTAGCAGGCGCTGGCACCTTCTTCCTCTTAGGACTGTTGGCTTTAGTCACTCTTAATGGAAATAACTTGGCCGATGTATATGGGTTTAGCCAAGCAATTCTCTTGCTTCCATTTGGTGCGATAGCCTTACTTATTCTGATTGTTGACGAGGTTGATGAGGCCTTCGCAAATATCTACTCAACTGTGGCATCACTACAAAACTTCAGTGAAAATTGGAATAGAAAGAAATTGGCGTATCTCATCGGAGGTATCGCTACCGTACTCTCACTCATCATCGATGTAGTGGGTTATGAATCCTTTCTCTTTGCAATTGGAGCTATCTTCGTACCGCTCTGTGGTGTGGTTCTTATCGATTGGTTTGTTATATCTAAAGGTAAGTGGGATCTATCTAGCGCAGCCCGATGGCGTCCATCATTGGCTATTGCTTGGCTCGTTGGTTTCATCACTTACCAAATCATCAACCCGGGATATGTGGCCGGCTGGTCCGATTTTTGGCGAAACGCACAATCCCTCGTGAATTTCACTCCACAAACCTGGATGAGCGCATCACTTCTCGCGTTCATTGTCAGTGCTTTAACCGCTCTCGCACTCAACCCACGAAGTACCATATTGAAATCATGACCACAGTCATTGCCCATCGCGGAGCTTCATTTCGTTATCCGGAACATACGCGGGCGGCATATGACGAAGCCGTTGCAGCTGGTGCGGACGGATTTGAGTGCGACGTTCGATTATTGCGGGATGGCGAAATACTCTGCTGGCACGACGCCACCCTTAATCGCACTAGTAACGCATCTGGCCCACTATTTTCACGCGCTTGGAAAGATCTCGAAAATCTCGATGCCGGATCTTGGCATCGGAGCGGCGCCCCGCAACCACCATTACGGTTTAGCGAATTACTCGCACTCGCACAGATACATCGAAAATCGATTTCGATTGAGACAAAGCACCCCGTGCCAAGCGGCGGCGCAATCGAACATGCATTAGCTGATTTATTACCCCCCGTACTTTTTGCCGGGAGCGCAGCGTTTGCACCTTTTCGACTCATGTCTTTCTCTTTGATCGCGGTGCAACGGTGGAGCAAATTACGACCTGATATTCCGGCTGTCTACTTAATCGATCATCGGCCGATTACTGGGCTACCTAAAGTTCCCGTGATTGGTCCAGGAATTGCACGGCTAAGAAGAGAACCCGAAATAGTGAAGCGGTTACATGATCAAGGTTATGAAGTGCACGTGTGGACGGTTGATGAGGAAGAAGACGTAGAACTTTGTGTGAACTTAGGAGTTGAGGCAATCATCAGCAATAAGCCACGCGAGGTACGAGCACTCCTTGGCGAAATCAACTAAAGTCATCGGAATGAGCTCTGAAGAGGTAGCCGTAGTTGCCCCACGCGAACCGTGTCCATGTGGATCTGGCCGCAGGTACAAGGCTTGCCACGGAAAAGATCGGGCGCCGCTTGCCTTTGTTTCGCGTCCGTTTGAGGGATTGCCGAATGAAACCGAATGGGTCGCCCTTCGTGAAATCGTGCCAGCAGCAGTGGGCAAAGCCCGCGTTAAGGCAACCGGCCAAGAAATCGTTGTAGCCTCACTTCTTCCAAATTCAGTGAGTGCCATGAAACGCACTGATGGCGTAGTAATGCTTGCCTTGCAAGTGCAAACAAGTAGCGGCGATGCTAGTCGGGACATGGCTGCCGCACTCACTGCGATTCTTAAAGCAGATAACGGCTCAACCATAGTTGGTGGCGATTTAGGAAATACTTCACGACTCCAAGATCTCTTAGATCTATCAGTGCCCTTTGCTCCTGAGACGCATGCAAACTTTGATTTTTGGTTTACTGAAGATGAGATGGCTAAACCTGAAACGAGCGCTGCCTTAGCGGAGTTCGAAGGAAGCATTATTGAGACGGAGCGAATTCGGGTCGATCTCGGAACTGCTTTCTGGTGTGCTTTCCCGGATCGCACTGTAGTTCGTTGGCTACTTCCTCATGAAGAAGAGCGATCTCTCAACGCGCTCGCTCGCTTAGCCGCCAGTGACGAACTTAATCTCGGAAATGGAACTCGGTACCTCGGTGCTTTCCGCGCCGATGGGCTCTTAGTGCCCGTCTTCGACGTTCAACATGAAACACCGATCCGTGCTTTCGAGTTGGCTCTCACCACTCTCTCCCGCCTCTTCATGTCATCTTTCGAAGAGAATGCACCACTTACCAGTGCAGAACGTCGGGCACGTGCAGGTCTAGTGGGACGTCAACTCACACTTCGGTAACAGCTTTAACCCATCACTGTTCCGGAAGAGTTTTCATTCCGGGGCCGCTTGCGTGAAAATGTGGCGAGATCAATAGGTAAACCAGTGCGGACGCCAGTAACTACCAAGGGATTTACATCGTGGTCCCCACCACCTTCTACATAATCGATGAGTTTGGCCATGATGACTCCGGCACCCGGTGCATTCTTAAATTGATTCCCACTTGTACCGATCGCCAAATAAAAACCGGGTAACTCGCTCTTGTCGTAGATAGGCGTCCAATCGGATGAAACGTCGTAAACGCCCGCTATACCTTTAGCAACTGGCGGCACTTTGAGATCGGGGAAGCGTCGAGCGGCGCGCGTTACTTGTGCATCGTAGAGCTCTTGTGTGCGCAACATATATGCCTGATCGGGGTCATCGATCCATTGCATCGGTTCACACTCTGGTTCGGTACCACCGACGAGAAAACCGCCACCTGGGGTGGGGCGCATATAAACACCCACATCGAGATCGCCAATCATGGGGCCGTTCTCCATGCCGGGCGGTGCATCTACGTGGTGCACCTCTTGCCGCATTGGAGCAAGTTCTACAGTGAAGTCTTTTCCTACTTCCGCCATCGCATTGATTTTTCCCGACCAAGGTCCGGCGACGTTGACGACTACATCAGCAAGTACCTCTTCGCCGCTTGCTAAACGCACACCGGTAACGCGGTCAATTGATTTGATCACCGAGACGATCTCTTCTTTGAATCGAAAGTTCGCCCCGTGGCGTTTTGCTGCATCCGCTAAATTCACTGCAGAGAGAGATGGGTCGCTGATATACCCACCAGCGGGTGTGTAAAGCGCGCCCGTGCTCTCGGTGGCATCCTCCCAAAATGCCGGATCATCAATAGGTTTCGGCGGCCAAAATTTCCCAGGATCTATTCCAGGAATTCGCACTGCCAAGGTACGTGCGTCCCAAATTTCGTACTCGATACCCACTTTGTTAAAGAGTTCCGTGGTGGCAGCCATATTCATGACAGGAACATCAAGCATCACGACTCCGAGATTGACCATCTCGGCAATCTGCTCTGCGGGCGCAGCACCTAAATGCGCGCGCCAATCAAGCCATGTTTGAAATGATTCCCAAGCCAGCACCACACCTGCATAGGTGGAGTAGTTGAAGCGAATAATTGAACTCGATGAACTTGTGGAACCTTGACCAGGCCCACCAGCTTTATCAATGACTGTGACGTTCCAGCCATCACGTGCTAATTCGAATGCAACAGCAGAACCGATGACACCAGCACCGATAACAATCGCACTTCTATTCTTTGCTGACATTCGTTACCTCTCTATGAGGAGAGTAGATGAATGATTTCCCAAAGCGCCAGGGCAAAACAGAGGGTGCCGCCAATTCGGCGGAGGAGAACTACGGAGATTTTATGCTGTAGCCGCTTGCCCACTATGACACCCAAACCAGCAACCGCAATCAGGGCTGCCCATGAGCCGATAAAAACACTGAGCGGTGGTCGCCCTTGCGCTACTAATCCGACCGCGAGCAGCTGTGATAGGTCGCCCCACTCAGCCGCAAAGATAATTGCAAAAGAGATTCCAGCGGCTTTAAGGCCGGTCGCACTCTTCTTAATTTTGGCTTCGAACTCATGCTCTTCGCGTTCTTCCTTCTCAGGCTCATGACTAGCGCCACGGAAAAGGAGAAATCCGCCGAGAAGAAAACCGACGGTGCTGATGACGGTGACAATGTATTCCGGCATCAAGATGAGCAATCGACCGGCAACTACTGCCACTAGCGATTGGACGCCGAATGCCAGACTCACACCTAGCCAGACCATCTTGGGTGGAAAACGGGTAGCAAGCACCAGTGTCGCGATGAAGGTCTTATCGGGCAGCTCAATCGGAAAGATGAGCACGAATGTGGTGATGATGGCTAGGAAACTCACTTCGCCATCATTCCAGAGTGGGTAGAATTATGAGGACTTCTAGACGAGGACATGATGAATTCCACAAATCTCGGATATATCGCGGCTGCTATCGCGGTGATTGCGCTCATTCTTGCCCTCTTTGCGCTCTTGGGCGCTCAAAAGATGAAGAAGAGTTACGCGGTTCTCCAAGGCTCCGGCACTGAAGTTGACTTTGTGACCGCCGTGGCTCGCCAAGTAGAGGTAGTGAATGGTCTGCGTACCGATGTGACGAACCTTCGGAAAGACCTCACAGTGACTCAAAGCGAATTGAAAGATGCGATTCGCCATGTAGCAGTTACTCGTTACGACGCTTTCGGCGATCAAGGTGGACGGATGTCTTTCTCGGTGGCCTTTCTTGATGATGTGAATGACGGAATCGTGATCACCTCAATCAATGGACGTACCGAGGGGCGCACATACATAAAGGGTATTAAGAGTGGCGAGAGCATTGGCAGCGAGCTCTCACCAGAGGAGTCGCAGGCAATTGGAATGGCACAAAAAGGCCAGATCGCATGAGCACTTACGCCTATCTCGGCCCAGCCGGAACTTTTACCGAGGCCGCACTGAATCAACTAGTAAAACCAGGTGATACGAAATCAGCATATGCAAATACCACTGCAGCACTTGATGCGGTCCGTAGTGGTGCGGTTGTTGGCGCTCTGGTACCCATCGAAAACTCTGTCGAAGGCTTCGTAGCACGAACACTCGACGAGTTAGTGATCGGTGAGCCCTTAGTAATTACTGCAGAAACTACTTTGCCTGTGGAATTTGCGCTCATCGCGCAACCCGGAGTTACGCTTCAAGAGATTACTAAAATTGCCACACATCCACATGCAGAGGCGCAATGCCGCACTTACATCGCAAAGAATCTGCCGCACGCAGAAATATTGGTCTCATCTTCTACTGCGGCGGCCGCTGAAGAAATTGCGCAATCACAAGACCGTACCCGTGGGGCAATCGCTGCGAAGGTAGCCGCTGATCATTATGGTTTAAGTGTTCTTGCAGAAGATATTGGTGACAACACTGGCGCGGTCACTCGATTTGTATTAGTGACAAAGGTCGGAAAGATCAACGAACGTACAGGTCATGACCGAACCTCACTCGCCATCTTTATTGCTTCGGATCATGCAGGTGCACTCCTCGAAATCCTCAATGAGTTTGCTGTTCGTGGCGTTAACCTCACCTTTATTCAATCGCGCCCCACAGGTGCAGAGTTGGGTTCGTATCATTTCTTGATCGATGTCGAAGGTCACATCTCAGATGCTCGCATCGGTGATGCATTAATGGGTTTGAAGAGGATCTGTGAGGATGTTCGCTTCCTTGGTTCATATCCGCGTGCAGATAAATACGCTACCGAAGTACTCCGTGGTCGCAGTGATAAAGATTTCACAGACGCCTCAACGTGGTTAAGCGCCGTTCGTAACGGCAATCTCACGTGATCGCTGGATTAGCCCCCGGCGAAGAACGTACTTTTGCGCGATCAATCTTGGCGGCTCGTTCTGAAGGTCGAAAGTTGCAACCCATCTCAAATACTCGCCTCCTCTCTCCCGCCGAAGCAGAGAGTATTGCGCGGGCCATCATTGATATTCGACTAGCTGCGGGTGAATCAATTACGGGAGCAATTCTCTCCGAGGATGAAGATTTGAGTTATCTCACCAACAAGCAGATTGTTGAAAGTGCCCCTTCAATCTTGGTCGAGGGTCGTGTCTCACCAGTAGTGATTCGCTCTGCGGGCCGTACACATCTTGGATTATTGATATCTGATCGACTCTTTGAGCGAGGTCGCCGCGAAGATCAACTCGCTTCTGGAAGCGGGGCGGTGGCCGTCATTGTGGGTCCTGAGATTCCGTTTCACGGCGAGGCAATTCTTCGACTCGGCAATGAGCGATCCGTTATCAAGGATCTCACCGCTATAAAGACGCCCGATTTAGGCTTGGAGTGGGCCGTCTCTGCCCCACTGCTCTATCCCACGAGTTGGGAGCGCGGTTCCACCGTGGTGGTGGATCTACAAGGTCCCACCAAAGTGAGCTTTTCGGCTCGACGGCTGTAAAAGGTAGGCTGACTCCGTGATCGATCTTAAATTCCTCCGCGAAAACCCTGACCGTGTGCGTTCATCTCAGATCGCTCGCGGTGAAGATCCCACTCTCGTGGAGAGCGTTATTGCCGCAGACGAAGCCCGTCGCACTGCCATCGCGGAATTTGAGGCGCTGCGCGCCGAACAGAACACTTTGTCTAAGGCGGTGGGTGCGGCTGCTAAAGAGGATCGACCTGCTCTGCTTGAAACTTCGAAGGCGCTTGCAGAGAAAGTAAAGGGTGCCGATACTGCCAAGAGCGCTGCCGAAGAACGCGTTCGCGAAATATTGCTCAACCTCTCCAACGTTGTTGAAGAAGACGTTCCAGTCGGCGGCGAAGCCGACTTTAAGATTATTGAACACGTAGGTACTCCCCGCGAATTCTCTTTTGAACCCAAAGATCACGTAGAGCTTGGGAAGATTCTTGGTGCCATCGATACTGAACGTGGTGCCAAGGTTTCTGGTGCACGTTTCTATTACTTAACAGGTGTCGGCGCACTTCTCGAATTTGCCTTGGTAAATATGGCCATTTCCCAAGCCGGCGCTGCAGGTTTCATTCCCGTTATTCCTCCTGTGCTTGTGAAGCCAAGTGCCATGGAAGGCACCGGATTCCTCGGCCAAGCTGCAGAAAACGTTTTCCACCTTGAGAAAGATGATTTCTACCTAGTGGGCACCAGCGAAGTTCCGCTTGCGGCTTATCACATGGATGAAATTCTGCCGGCAAACAAGTTGCCATTGCGCTACGCAGGTTATTCGTCCTGCTTCCGTCGAGAAGCGGGATCATACGGAAAAGATACGCGCGGAATTATTCGTGTTCATCAGTTCGACAAGGTCGAAATGTTTTCTTTCTGCCCGCCAGAAGAAGCTGAAGCAGAGCATCGCCGCCTTCTGCAGTGGGAGAAAGACTTCCTGAACGCAATTGAGGTTCCCTATCGCGTTATTGATGTCGCTACTGGAGATCTCGGTTCGAGTGCCGCACGTAAATTCGATTGCGAAGCGTG
>Ga0209829_10004077_pt1 | contig 10398 bp, 3 predicted proteins | sample C_140205_EF_Meta_FD_187311 | JGI IMG/M metagenome (GOLD analysis project Ga0209829, IMG submission 187311) | Freshwater microbial communities from Lake Croche, Canada to study carbon cycling - C_140205_EF_MetaG (SPAdes) (version 2) | ecosystem: Environmental > Aquatic > Freshwater > Lake... | reverse complement strand
GGTGTGGCTGGAGTTCACGGCCACGGCGGGCCGCACGCCGATCGGTGCCAGTGGCCGCATGGCCGGGCCGGACGACTCGGGAAGCGTTGATCCATGGGCCCACCGCATCAATGTGCTTGTGCTTGATCGGAACGGCAACCGGGTCGACCGCCGTAATCCGCAGGACATCTTCACGTCGCTCTACGACCACCAGATTCCGCCCGGCGCCGCGCAGGTGGTGCACTACCTGCTCGACGTGCCGGCCGACGTGACCGGGCCGATAACGCTCGCCGCGCGGGTTCGCTACCGGAAGTTCGACCAGACCTACATGGACTATGTGCAGCGGTCGCTCGCCGCGGGCCGGAAGGGCACGGCCCAGGACATCGACGACAACGCCGCCGGCTCCGAGACCGCCGTGCCGGTGCTGCCTGTCGTCGACATCTGCACGGATGAAGTCACGCTGCCTACTGCCGGTGACCAGCCCCCGGCGAGTGGCCAGCCGGCGGCCGCGATCGCGGAGCAGGCCGCGCCGGTGCCGCCGGCCTGGCAGCGGTGGAACGACTACGGGATCGGCTGCCTGCTGGAGGGCGGGGCCAACGCCAAACGCGGCGAACTGCGGCAGGCGGAGGAGGCTTTTCGTGTGGTGGCGGGCCGGGAAGAGTCGGCTGGTCACGGCTGGATCAACGTCGCCCGCGTGCTCATCGCCGAAGGCCGGCTGCCGGAGGCGGTGGTTGCGATCAACGCCGCGCGGACGGCGTCGCCACCGCCGCCATGGTGGCTCGTCGACTGGTTCACGGGCCTGGTCGCGGTGGAAAACGCCGCCGGCCCGGAGGATCTCGATCGCGGGATCGGCGCCTTTGAGCGGATCCTCGAACCCGACAACCAGCCGCTCTCGCGGGGCTTTGACTTCAGCCGCGACTACGTCGTTCGCAACCGGCTGGCCGACACGATCTTCCGCCGGGCCGTGATCGAGGAAGGGCCGGCACGCGAGCAGTCGCTGCGCCGGGCGGTGGCCGAATACCGGCAGACGCTGGCACTGGAGCCCGAAGACCTCGACGCCCACTACGGTCTCTCGCAGTGCTTCGCCCGGCTCGCCGGCAATGCCACCAGTCCGGTGGTCGAACGCGTGGAGGCGATCGGCCGCGAGCCGTTCGATCCGGCGCGGCCGCGATTGCCGGAGCTCGCCCAGCTGCTCGCGGAGCATCAGGCCGGCGCGGATGACCGCGATCCAGCGCGACGGCGGCAGGCCTGGGCGACCCTGGCAGCAATCCACCGCGAGATCCACGCGCTCTTGCGGCCCGACGAGCAGGCCATCGCCACGGCGGTGTCGAAGTATCGAGCGGCGCATCCCGAGGCCGATCTGGCCGCCGAGCCGGTTCCGATCTATCCCCTCTTCCGATCCCTCCGCAACACCGGAGCGGCTGCACCATGATGAAACGGCTGGCACTGGTGGCGTTGTTGATCGGCGGGGGACTGCTCGCGGCGGCGGCTTGGACGGCGTTGCGGCCGCGGCCACCGCAGCCCGATGCGGTCGTCGTGCCGCCTCCGGCGGACGTGCGAGCGGCGATCGAAGTGCCCCGCGTCACCTTCACCGACATCACGCCCGCAGCGGGCATCGCGTTCACGCACTGCACCGGCGCCGTCGGCGGCAAGCTCCTGCCGGAGGCCATGGGGGCGGGCGTGGTCGCGTTTGACTACGACAGCGACGGACGTTGCGACATCTTCTTCGTGAACTCGCGTCCGTGGCCGGATCAGCCCAGGCCGCAGGACGAACCGCTCCCCACCCCCGGCCTGTTCCGCAACCTCGGGAACGGCACCTTTGCCGACGTCACCGCAGACAGCGGGCTGGCCCAGTCCATCTACGGCATGGGGGCGACCGCGGCCGATTACGACAACGACGGCTGGTGCGATCTGTTTGTGACGGGCGTCGGCGGTGATCGACTCTATCGCAACACTCCCCGTGCCGATGGCGGCCGCAGTTTTGTCGATGTCACCGACGCGGCCGGCGTGGGCGGGCCCGGCGGCTGGCCCGCCACAGGCACCGGCGACTTTGTCATGAGCCGAACAGATCTCGCCTGGTCTACGTCGGCGGCTTTCTTCGATTACGACGGCGACGCGCGGCTGGATCTCTTCGTCTGCCGCTACGTCACCTGGTCGCCGGCGGCCGATGCCGAGCTCGGCTTCAAGATCGTGGGACTGGGCCGCGCCTACGGCCCGCCCAACAATTTCGCGGGCACGACCTGCTCGCTCTATCGCAACACGGGCGATGGCCGGTTTCAGGACGTGTCGCAGGCGGCCGGGGTGCAGGTGTTTGATGCCAGCCTGACGGCGACCATGCCGGGCAAGGAGCCCAGGGGCATCGCCAAGTCGCTGGGAGTGTGTGTTGCCGACGCCGATGACGACGGCTGGCCCGACATCTTTGTCTCCAACGACACGGTGCGGAATTTTCTCTTTCACAATGTGGCGGCAGGGGCTGAGTCGGATGACGGCCTGGGCGGCCGGCGATTCGCCGAGATCGGGATGCGATCGGGCGTGGCCTATGCCGAGGGACGGCCGCGGGCGGGCATGGGCATCGACGAGGCGACGTGGCGGCCCGGCCGCCGCGCGGTGGCCATCGGCAACTTCGCCAACGAGCCCGACACCTTTCTGATCGATGATCCCGCGGCGCCGCTGCTCTTTGCCGACGCGGCGCTCGCGGTGGGCGTGGCGGGCCCGAGCCGCGCGCACCTCAAATTCGGCCTGACGTTCCTCGACTACGATCTCGACGGGCGGGCTGACCTGTTGACCTGCAACGGCCACCTGGAGCCGGAGATCGCCAAGGTGCAGTCGGGGCAGGCGTATGCGCAGCCGCCGCAGCTGTTCTGGAATACCGGCGGGGGCCGCTGGTTTGAGCCAGTCACGCCGGAGCGAGCCGGTGCCGACCTCTTCGTGCCGCTGGTGGGCCGCGGCAGCGCATCGGCCGACTTCGATGGTGACGGCGACCTCGACCTCGTGCTCTCGGCCAACGGCGGATCGCCGCGACTGCTCCGCAACGATCTCGATGCGCCCGCGCGGTCGTTGCGACTGCTGCTCGTGGGGGATGGCACACGCAGCAATCGCGATGCGGTCGGGGCGGTGGTCACGGTTGAGATGGCGGGGCAGATGCAGCGGCAGGAGGTGCGGACGGGCCGTGGCTACCTGAGCCAGAGCGAGCGGACGCTCACGTTTGGGCTTGGGGAGGCCACCAAGGCGGACACCGTCACGATCCGCTGGCCGGGCGGCGGCGGGCCGCCACTGGTGCTGCGCGACTTGCCGGGCGGAACGGTGCACGTGGTGCGGCAGGCGGAGCAGCCGGCGGCTGCATCGGGCACGGCGACTGCGACGGGCACGGCGACTGCGATGACGAAATCGTCGGCCAGCCCGACCACGGCGGCTGCGACAGCCACCGCAGCGAGCACAGCCACCGCAGCGAGCACAGGCACCGCAGCGAGCACAGGCACCGCAGCGAGCACAGGCACCGCAGCGAGCGCAGCCGCATCGTCGTCTTCGGCCGCTGCCGGCTGGTTTTGCAATGTTGCGGCCGAGGCAGGCGTGGACCACTCGTATCGCAACGACTCCGACGCCGGCCACTTCGCGATCCTCGAATCGCTCGGCGGCGGAGCGGCCTTGTTTGACTTCGATGGCGACGGGCGGCTCGACATCTTCTTGACCGGTGGCGGCCGGTTTGCCGGCGCCGACCGCAAGGAGATCGTGGGCGTGGCCAACAAGCTCTACCGCAATGAGGGCGACTGGCGGTTTACCGACGTGACCGAAGCCGCGGGGCTCGCCGCGGCGCCCTGCTACTCGCACGGCGCGGCCGTGGCCGATTATGACCGCGACGGCCGCCCCGATCTGCTCGTCACGGGATACGGCGGCCTGGCGCTCTATCACAACGAGGGCGGACGGTTCACCGATGTCACTGTCGCTGCGGGCCTCGCGGTGCCCGCCTCCCCCGCCGCTACGCCGGCGTGGAGCACGAGCGCCGCCTGGGCCGACATCGACGGCGACGGCGACGGCGATTTCTACCTCTGCCGCTACGTCAACTGGTCGTTCGCCAACGACCCGCGGTGCCACTACCACGACCCGAACATCCGCGACGTCTGCCCGCCTAAGTCGTTCGATGCCTTGCCGCATGCGTTGTACCGCAACAACGGCGACGGCACGTTCACCGACGTTGCCGCCGACGTCGGCATCCTGGCGGGCGCGGCGCCCACGCAGATGAAGGGCCTGGGCGTGGTGGCGGCCGACTTCGATCTCGACGGTCGGCCCGACTTCTATGTGGCTGACGATACGACCGACAACCTGCTCCTCTTCAACCGCGGCGGACGCTTCGAGGAGGTGGCGGCGCGGGCGGGCGTGTCGCGGGACGATCGAGGCGTTTCCAACGGCAGCATGGGGGTCGCGGTGGGGGATCCCTTCGGCAGCGGCCTGCCGTCGATCTTCGTCACCAACTACCAGCACGAGCTACCGGCCCTCTACCGCAACGACGGCGACGGCCTGTTCACGTTTGCCAGCCGGTCGAGTGGTGTGGCGGCCGTGGGGCTCTCGCTGGTGGGCTTCGGCACAACGATCGCCGACCTCGACCGCGACGGTTGGGAGGACATCGCCATCGCCAACGGCCACGTCATCCGTCATCCCGTGGGCACGACAGTGCCGCAGCGGCCGGCGCTGTTGAAGAATGTCGGCAAGGGCCGGTTCAAGGTGGCCACTGATTCGGGTGGCGACTATTTTCAGACGGGCCATCACGGCCGGGGGCTCGCCGCGGGGGATCTCGACAACGACGGGCGGATCGACCTGGTGATCAGCAATGTCAACGAGCCGGCAGCGGTGCTGCGGAACCAGACGCCGGACGACGCCCGCTGGATCGGCTGCGAACTCAAGGCCTCCGGCGGCGGCTGTGCCGTGGGGGCCCGCGTGCGGGTGACGGCGGGCGGCCGCACGCAGACTCGATTCGTCACCGGCGGCGGCAGCTATCTCTCGGCCCACGACGCCAGGGTTGTGTTCGGGCTTGGAGTCGCGGCCGATGAGCCCGTGGAGGTCGAGGTGGATTGGCCCGGCACCGAGCCGCAGCAGCAACGCTGGAAGGCCCTCGAGCCGGGACGCTACCACACACTGGAGCAGGCCAGCCGAGATCGGTAGCAGCGTCCTTCGCGGATGCTGAGCAGACGATAGTACGGGGAGCATCCTAGAGTTGACACTTACCCCTCACGAGTTGGCCGCGGTTCGGGGCTGACCGGACCCCATCGCCGGACGTTCGCTCCGGCCATCCAGGCCTCCGCTCTCTCGATGCTGACTGCGCTCCGGCATCCTGCCTGCGCTAGTCAGCAACGCCGGCTCTTGGGGCCCGGCCAGCCCCTCACGGATTCTGCACTGGAAACAGTCAACTCCAACGTGCTCGTGGTAGTGCCAGGCCCGGTTCACTTCGATCGAGCGGTGCAGTGTTGCATGGCCCATGCCTGCGCCTGGCCGGCGCAGGCCCGCCACTCCGGCGGCGAGCCGGCATCCTGCACCAGCCAGACCACGGCCAGCCCGCGGCGGCGATCGATCGACATGTTCGTCGCGTAGGCGCCCCCGTGGCCAAACGCACCGTCCCCACCGACGGTGAAGCCCAATCCATAGCTCTCCTTCACCGTCCCGGGCGTCTGTCGCTTCGTCATCTCGGCGACCGCGGCTTCGGAGAGAATCCGGCGGTCCTCGAAGACGCCGCCGCCGAGCAGCATGCGGCAGAAACGGCCGCAGTCGTCGGCGGTGGAAAAGAGTCCGCCACCCGGCATCGGATACCGGCCATCGCCGTGGAGCGGATGCTTCAGCTGCGCGATCTGCACCGGCGCAAGGCCGCTTGCGTCCTCCTTGGCACGATACGCGGTGGCGAGTCGCGCCACCTGCGCAGAAGTCAGCTGGAATGTGGTGTCGGCCATGCTCAGCGGCGCAAACAACCGCTCCTGCATGAACGTCTCGTAGGGCATGCCGCTGACGACCTCGATGATTCGGCCGGCGGTGTTGATGCCCGCATTGGAGTAGAGATAGCCGGTGCCCGGATCATGCTTGAGGTGGAGCAGCGGATAGCTGCGCACGGCGGTTTCCAGTGGCACCACGTCGAGGGTGGGGTGCTCGATCGCCGACTTGAAGGGCAGGCCGCTCATGTGGGAGAGGGCATCGCGGATCGTGATCGGCCGGGCCGGTCGCGTCAGTTCCAGCCGTTCCGGGGACTGCGACCGCTCCACCCAGAGTTCACGAAACTCCGGCAGATGTTTGGCGACCGGATCATCAAGGCCGACGCGGCCTTCGTCGACGAGCATCATCAGGGCGGCTGCCGTCATTGGCTTTGTCATCGAAGCGATCCAGAACATCGCGTCTTTGGTCATCGGCCGCTGCGTGGCCAGATCGGCAGAGCCGACGGCCTCGACGAGCACCGGCCCCGTGGCATCAGTGACGAGCACGATGGCGCCGGCGAGATGCTGCTGCTCAATGGCCGGGCCAAGAATCGTGCGGATGCCATCGCCGTCTGCACGGGCTCGCAGCGGCAGTGCCAGCACTGCCGCGAGAATCAGGATGCCTGCGAGGAGCCGCTGGATTGCCGGAGGTGAGAGCGTGATGCGCATGGTGAAAGTCAATCCATGGAAAGACACGCGTGGTGGCTGACAGTCGGTCCGGCCCGCTTCACCCCGCAGCTGTTCCCGGAGAAGATATCATGAGAAGTCATGGTGGAGATGGCTGCATGCACATCCCGGCTTGAGTTCAGCAGATCCTGTGATCGGAGTCAGGCGATGAGTCGGCGCACAACGGCATCGTGGACGGTGGTCGTGCTGGTCATGTTGGTGGTGGGAGTCGTGGTGGTCGTGGCTGGAGGCATGGCGCCGGCCCCTGGGCCGGCAGCGGCTGCCGATCTCGATAGCGAGCGGGCCGGTTCTCCTCCGACGGCCGCCGCGGCGCTCGCCGAGATCCGGGTGCCCGAGGGCATGCGGGTGACGCTCTTTGCGGCCGAGCCCGTGATTCGTAATCCCATCGCGGCGACCGTCGATGCGGCCGGCCGGCTCTGGGTGGCCGAGAACCACACCTATGCCGAACCGCCGATCCGCCAGGATGAACGCCTGCGCGACAGAGTTACCATCCTCGACGACACCGATGGCGACGGCCGGGCCGATCGGCACCGGATCGCTCTCGACGGCCTCGTCGGCCTCACGGGCATCGCCGTGGGGCAGGGGGGGGCCTGGCTGATGTGCCCGCCGCGGCTGCTGTTCGTGCCGGAACGGCTCCTCACCGAAACAGCCTCGCCGCAGGCGGCCGCCGCCGGGGCCGTGACCGTGCTCGACGGCTTCGAGATTCCCAAGGGCAACCACCACACCGTAGCCAACGGGCTCTCGTGGGGGCCCGACGGCTGGCTCTACGGCCGCTGCGGCGCGAGCTCGCCGGGCGAGGTCGGCCTGCCGGGAGCAGCGGCGGACGACCGAGTGCCGATCCGCGGGGGCATCTGGCGGTTTCATCCCGCTCGGCGGGTGTTTGAGCCGCTCGTCCACGGCACGACCAATCCGTGGGGCCACGATTGGAACGCCCACGGCGAATGCTTTTTCGTCAACACGGTCAACGGCCATCTCTGGCAGATGATTCCCGGCGCTCACTTCGCACGGCCGCACTCGATCGACCCCAATCCCCATGTCTACGACCTGATCGACCAGCACGCCGATCATTACCACTTCGACACCAGCCGCAGTTGGACCGAGTCGCGGGATGGCCAGGCCGCTGCGCATGGCGGCGGCCATGCCCATAGCGGCGCATGGATCGTGCCCGATGGGCCGGCGTGGCCGCACCGTCTGCACGGCCGTCTGCTCACGCTCAACTTCCACGGCCGCCGCATCAACGTCGATCGACTGGATCCGGAGGGCTCGGGCTACGTGGGCCGCCACGATCCGGATCTCGCTTTTTTCGGCGATCCGTGGTTTCGTGGAATCGACCTCGTGCCGCTCGCAGCGGACCGGGTGGCGATCCTCGACTGGAGCGACACCGGCGAATGTCACGAGCACACCGGAGTGCATCGTTCGAGCGGCCGGATCTACCTGCTCACGTCTGCGGATGGCACGACAGCGCCGCCGGAAAGCCGTGGACGTGACATGGCCGCATGGCCTGACGACGACCTCGTGGCCGCGATCTGGGGCGAGGAATGGCGGGCCCGGCTGGCGCGGCAGGTGCTGACCGACCGGCATCTTCGCGGGGACGATCTTTCGGCCGTCCGCCGCACGCTCCGCGACCGTCTTGCGACGGGGTCGACTCGCCTGCTCCGGCTGCGGGCTCTCTGGGCCCTCTGGGCCACGGGCGGCCTGCCCGAGCCCGACCTGCTGGCGCTGTGCGCTGCCGATGATGGTGCGCTGCGGGTCTGGGCGGTGCGGCTGCTCTCCGACGCTTGGCCGCTCGACACAGTGATGAGCCGGCGGCCGAGGGCCGACGTGATGCCTGCGCCACAGGTGCTCGCCACGCTTGAATCGCTCGCAGCCGACGACCCGGCTGCGCCGGTGCGGCTCGCGGTGGCCTCGGCGCTGCAACGCCTGCCGGCTGCGTGCCGGTCTCGGATCGCGGCCCGCCTGGCAGCCCATCGAGAGGATGTCGACGACCACAATCTCCCGAGCCTCGTCTGGTATGGACTCATTCCGGCGGCGGCGGCCGATCCTCGCGGCGTTGTTGAAGTCTGGCGGACGGCCGCTTGGCCGAGCCTCCGCAGATCGATCGCGCACCGGCTGGCGGACGGAGACGACGATCGCGGCGGCGGCCATGCCGGCTTGGATCTTCTGCTTGCAGCCGCAGCTGATGCTGACGCGGCCGCCCGCCGCGACCTCATCGACGGGCTCACCGATGCCTGGCGCGGCCGTCGTCAGCTTGCACGGCCTGTCGGCTGGGATCTCCTTCATGAGGCGGTGTGCCGCGACGGCGATGCCGCATCGATCTCGCAGCTGCTGGCGTTGGCTGCGCGGTGCGGCGATGCCCGTGCTGCGACGGAGCTAGAAGGCATCGTGCGTGCCGCGAAGCCCTCCGCGGCTGAGCGGGCCGGCCTCGCGGGGCCGGTTGTTGCAGACCGCAGGGTCGCGGCACTGGCCGCACTGATTGAGGCACGCTCGGTCGGCTACCAATCGCTCTGCCGCAGCCGGCTGGCCACCCCCGGCTTTGCGGCCGTGGCCGCCGGCGGACTCCTCATCGACGGCGATATCGCCGACGCGCGGAGGCTCTTGGATGCCATCCCTAGCCTCGATTCCGCTGAGGTCGCCGCCCTGATCGCGGTGCTGGCATCGCGGCCAACGTGGGCGGCGGTGCTGCTCGACGGCATCGAGGCAGGCATGCCTTCCCGCGACGCACTCGGGCCACTCGCGGCCCGGCAGATCGCCGGCCTTGGTGATGTGACGCTGGCGGAACGGCTGGCCCGCGTCTGGGGCCAGGTGCGGAGCGGCCGCGCGGAGACCACGGAGCAGATCGCGGCCTGGCGGACAAAGCTCACGCCCGCGACGTTGGCAGCAGCCGATGCTTCGGCCGGCCGAGTGGTCTGGGACAGGCAGTGCGCCGCGTGCCACCGGCTGCACGGCGAGGGCGGCACGCTCGGCCCCGATCTGACCGGCGCGGGCCGGCACGATCTCGACTATCTCTTGCAGAACATCCTCGATCCCGCGGCGGTGGTGACCAACGACTACCGGCTGCGGCAGGTGCTGCTCGCAGACGGGCGTGTGTTCGCCGGCATCGTCGTCAAACGGACGCCGACGGCGGTCTCGCTGCGCACGCCCACCGACACGTTTGTGCTCGCCACTGCCGACATCGACGAGGTGCAGGATCTCAGGTCTTCGATCATGCCCGATGGCCTGCTCGACCGGCTCCGCGACGACGAGGTGCAAGACCTCATCGCCTACCTGATGTCTCCCGGGCAGAGGTCTCTCCCCGCGCAGCCGAAGTGAAAAACGTCGCCTTTTCTCACCAATAGGCTGAAGCACTCCACGAGCCCGCGATCGGGTGTGGTGGAGCGCCGGCTTCGAGGGCGACACGATTTTCTTGTGTCGGTGTGTGGCAACAAGATTTCATCTTGTTGAAGTGTGCCGACAAGATTTCATCGTGTCGGGAGTTCTCTTTTCCCGTGGCAACAAGATTTCATCGTGTTGGGAGTTCTCTTTCCCTGTGGCGACAAGATTTCATCTTGTCGGATTCAGCAAGTTGAAAACTTGCTGCCACATGGGGAAACGGCCACCCACATGGGGAAACTTGCACCCACATGGGAAAACGGCCACCCACATTGGGAAACTTGCTGCCACGAGATTTCATCGTGTTGATGTGTGGCAATGAGATTTCATCGTGTCGGGAGTTCTCTTTTCCCGTGGCAACAAGATTTCATCTTGTTGGGAAAGTGCAAGTTGGAAACTTGCACCCACAATT
>Ga0209829_10004070_pt1 | contig 10413 bp, 9 predicted proteins | sample C_140205_EF_Meta_FD_187311 | JGI IMG/M metagenome (GOLD analysis project Ga0209829, IMG submission 187311) | Freshwater microbial communities from Lake Croche, Canada to study carbon cycling - C_140205_EF_MetaG (SPAdes) (version 2) | ecosystem: Environmental > Aquatic > Freshwater > Lake... | reverse complement strand
AATCCTAAAAACGTGAAAATTCTTTTTCTCACACATCGCTTCCATCCCGAGATCGGTGGGATCGAGGTGAATTCCGAGATCCTGGCTAGGGGATTTGCTTTGGCTGGACATGATGTCCGAGTCATGACCTGGTCGCCGGGAGTAATGGATGAGTCGTTTACTTTTCCAGTCGTCAGGAGGCCGGGGCTTAAGGAGTTGATCAGGCAACATGTGTGGGCGGATCTGGTCTACGAGAACAATCCGTGCATCCGCCTGGCATGGCCCGCAGTCCTCTTAGGAAAACCCACTGTCGTGGCCCTGAGGACCTGGTTGTCTCGCAGAGATGGCCGTATTGGGATGCAGGATCGGCTTAAAGTCCTCCGGTTGGCGCGTGCGCGTGCCGTCATTGCGATCAGCGAGGCAGTGCGTCGCCGATGCTGGTCGGATGCTGTGGTAATAGGCAACCCGTATCGAGACCATCTTTTTAGGATTCTTCCCGATGTTGCGCGTGATCGTGATTTTGCCTTCGTGGGACGCTTGGTTTCGGACAAGGGGGTGGATCTTGCCATTGAGGCTCTAGATCTTTTTCTCAAAACTGGGGGAGAAAGCCTTCCCGGCGAGAAATCGACCCTCACGATCATCGGCGAGGGGCCGGAGAGGAAGGGATTGGAACGACTGGTGGGGGAGCGTGCTCTTGGAAAGCATGTCCACTTCATAGGGAAACTGAGAGGGGAAGAGTTGGTACGCACGTTGAACCGTCACAGGTTTTTGCTCGTTCCATCCCGTTGGGAGGAGCCGTTTGGCAATGTCGCGTTGGAGGGAATGGCCTGCGGTTGCGTGCCGATCGTTTCCGATGGAGGAGGTTTGCCTGATGCAGTCGGGAATTCCGGACTGATTCATGCCAGAGGCGATGACGCCGCATTGGCTGATGCCATGAGGACGGCAGTTCAGAATCCGATCCTAATTCGTGCCATGCAAGAGGCCGCTCCGCGACATCTGAGATGTCACCGCCGCGATGTTGTTGTGAGGCGTTATCTGGATGTTCTGGAGGCGGTGGTACCAACTTCATGAAGGTCGCCTTCTCGCATCCCTCCGGAAATGCCAACGTGCGGACGAGAGGCTCTGGAAAAGGCCCGTTCCAGACCATGGCATGTCTATGGTGCCGATCTGGCCCGGGCTGTAGCGGGTCTTTCGCCCAGTTTCACGGTTACATCCCATCCCTCGATCTCTTGAAAAATGAAAAAGCAAAATTCGTCAGTGATCTCCTTGAAATACGCTTCTGGAGTCGGTATTAATTAATAGCTTTGGTTCAAGACGCACTCAAAACCTTGCGCCCCATGCACCCCCTGCCAGCTCCCTTGGTGAGGAGAAGGCAGAAGGATCCCCTGCAAGGGATTAAAACAGGGATCTGGCTCTATTTTTTCCTGCTGATTTTCGAGGGATGTCTGCGCAAATGGATCCTGCCCTCGCTAACAAATCCGCTTCTGGTGATCAGAGACCCGGTCGTGGTCTGGATTCTTCTTAACGCGCTTGGTAAGGGGTGTCTGCCGATCAATCTCTTCACGATCTCGGCCCCGCTCATCGGTCTCATTGGTCTCCTGACCGCGATGACCATTGGTCATGGCAATTTGATTGTCGCTCTTTATGGCGCTAGGATTCTCATCCTCCATTTTCCCCTTGTTTTCGTGATAGGTCGGGTATTCACCCGGGGCGATGTCCTAAGGATGGGAAAGATCACGATGCTCCTAGGTATACCGATGCTCCTGCTCATTGTTGATCAATTCTACAGCCCTCAGACCGCATGGGTGAACCTAGGTGTGAACGGGGAGGGAGCCGGATTTTCGGGAGCGGAGGGTTACGCGCGTCCTCCTGGAACTTTTTCCTTCACAATCGGCACGACCCTTTTCTTCAGCTTCATGGCTCCCTTTGTCTTCTACTTTTGGATGGAACCGAAAAGAATCGCTAAGCCGTTATTCATCATCAGCTCGATCGCCCTGCTTCTCTCCCTTCCATTTTCAATCAGTAGGGCCCTCGTGATCGAAGTTCTGATTTCGATGGTCTTTGCCTTAGTTGCTGGTTCGCGGCGTCCGCATGCACAGGCAAAAATCTTCGTGGCATGCGCCATTCTTATCATCTCCTCGCTGATCATCATGAACATCTCGTTTAGTGAGAATGCGATCCACGCTCTGATCTCAAGGTTCGAAAAAGCAGGCGATTCCGAGGGAGGTGCCAAAGGATTGTTTATTGATCGTGTCTTGGGGGGGAGCGCGAGTGCTCTTTTTTGTAGTGGAGACCAACCCATTCTCGGATACGGAATCGGCATCGGAACGAATGTTGGAGCCCAATTGCTTATCGGCAGCAGGGGATTCCTTATCGCCGAGGGTGAGTGGGCCAGAGTGATCGGCGAGTTGGGGCCGATCTTAGGTCTCTTTATCATCGCGTTAAGGGTTGTCATGACCTATGACCTCCTTTCCAAATCGATGCGCTGTCTGGGCCGAGGGGACTGTCTTCCATGGATGCTTGCGAGCACATCCCTCTTTGTCCTATTGTTTCTTGGCTGGGCGCAACCCACATGCATTGGCTTCTATACCATGATAGTCGGTCTTCTCATCGCGAGTTGCAACAGCACGTCTCAATCCGAAAAAAATGCTGTCTTTCTGAGTGACAAAGTCAGGGTGGGCCTCCCCCCAGCCTACGGGGTGCCTGCAAGCCTCTCAGGCTAAAGGCTTAAGAGTTTTATATGAAATGATGAATCTGGCTATCATTAGACATGGGAATGGATTATCTTGAAAAGCATGCCTCGCTTTGCATGTCTGCTTGGTGAGGGCATGAGGGAGAGAAGGCGTAATATGTTAGTGCTGGAAATCTTCCCCCTGTTCTCCGGGCGTTTGAACGTCAAGAATGCACTCCTGATAAAATGGTTGCTCTGCATTGACCAGTTCCTCCTGAACCCTCATCAATTTCGGGAAAAGGTGCGAAAGCCTTCCCCAGACACGCTCTTTGTGATGGCCGACCAGGCTCTGGAAATGTGGATGCACTGCTTCTCAGTTTTTCCAACCCACGAAATAAAAGCGATGAACAGGGCCAAATATTTATTGAGTCACAGCAGATGAGTAGCTTCCTTCTCTCCCATCCAACTATTAATGCAAATTGGCGAAACCTTGCGCTTGCAATTGCGGAGGGGGATGCACTAGCAGAGTTTCATACTACTCTTGCATGGAGCAGGCAGCTGCTTGTTGGATTGCCTCTTAATGACAGGATCAGGTTAGAGATGAGCCGCCGTGAGGTCGATCCACGTGTCGGATCAAAGCTGGTCCTGCATCCAGTGCGAGAAATTGGCAGAATCCTAATTAATCGCTTGCAGCAGACAGCATTGAAGAGGCCACGATCAGCGGTTTCCATCGAAAATATCTACAGATCCCTTGATCGCACCGTCGCTAAACGACTTGATCAATCAAACAGACTAAGCGGAGTCATTTCAGGAGAGGACGGCTGTTTTGAAATCTTCCGCGTAGCAAGCCGACATGGAATCAAAAAGTTCTATGAATTGCCGATAGGGTATTACCAGTCAGCGCGGAAGATCATACTTGATGAGGAGGAGTTGTGCCCAGAGTTTGCAAGCCTATTACCCGGAGTCGATGATTCGGCTGAAAAACTTGAAAGAAAAAAGATGGAGGCGGAGATGGCTGATAAGATTTTGGTTCCGAGCGAATTTGTGAGAACGTCACTGCTCGATTCGGGAGTCGATGCAAAAAAGCTGTATCTTAATTCCTATGGAACGGATACCTCGTTGGCAGCGAGAGAATGGCCTTCAAAAAGGTCCGGACCATTGCGATTACTTTTCGTGGGGGGCATCCATCAAAGGAAGGGAATAGGTTACCTTCTTCGAGCCGTAAAAAAACTCGGAAGAAGAGATGTAACACTGACCCTACTGGGAACTCTTCCTGAAAATAGAGATCCGATTAACGCCTATCGTGAACATTTTAACTATTTAAAACCAATGCCCCAGGAGATGGTAAAGCGCGAAATAAGAAGGCACGATGTGCTGGTGCTGCCTTCACTCTTTGAGGGATTCGCGTTAGTGATTCTTGAGGCTATGGCTGCCGGTATTCCAGTGATAGTAACGGAAAACACCGGAGCGCGTCCTGTTGTTAGGGATGGTATTGATGGATTTATGATTCCGATCAGGTCCGTCGATTCATTGATGGAAAATATTATCTGGGCTGCTGATCATCATCAAGATCTTGCCGAGATGGGCGCGAATGCAAGGCGCAGGGCGGAGGAGTTTTCCTGGGAGCGATATCGTGATGGTATCAGGAAAGTTATCAAAGAAAATCTCGCTGATGGCTCTATCGAGGGGGGTAATTTATGATCACTTTCCTTCGAGGGACCGTGGATGCCACACGGCCAGTTAAGGTTTTAAACTCGGGGTCGCAATCTGAGCAAAGACGAGGGCGGAGGCCATGAAGCTGATCATCATAACTCACCCCGAATGGATTGTTTCCAGAAGCATGCCCCGTTTTGCGTGCTTGCTCGGCGAGGGGATGAACTCACGTGGGCATGAGGTTTCCTACTGGACCTGCAAGCCTTCCCTCTTTTCCTCAGTCCCTGACCCGAGCGGTGTCTTAAAAAAATGGCTGCGCTATGGGGACCAATTCTTGGTCTGCCCCTCGGCTCTTAAAAGAGCAGTCGTGGCCGAACACAAGAATACGCTCTTTGTTCTTTCCGATCGCGCTCTCGGGATGTGGATGCCCATTCTCTCATCCAGACCCCACGTCGTACACTGTCATGATTTTCTCGCGCTTAGATCGGCCCGGGGTGAGTTCGCGGAGAACAGGACGTCATGGTCGGGAAAGATATATCAGGAACTCATCCAGCGAGGCGCCGCTCGTGCGGACAATTTTATCAGCGTTTCTGAGCGAACCCGATCCGACCTCCATCGCTATCTGGGCAGGACCCCAAACCGCTCGGAGGTTCTTTACAATCCCTTGGGTCCATTATTCTCGCCCAAAGGAAAACCCGAGGCAATAGCATTTCTCGGCGCGAAAATTCCGGATGCGGAACACGGTGGCATCCTCCACGTGGGTGGCAATCAATGGTACAAGAACAAGCTGGGAGTGCTGGAAATCTACGATGCCTATTGCTTACGATCCCGCGATCCGCTTCCCCTATGGATGGTCGGTGCACCGCCCCCGGCAGCTCTAATTGAAAAAGCACGCGCTATCAAAGCTCCCGGATCCATCCGCTTTTTCACGGATTTCAATGACGATGAAGTCTGGGCCGCCTACCAACAAGCCTCTCTCCTCCTCTTTCCCAGTCTTGAGGAGGGGTTCGGATGGCCCATTGCGGAGGCCTTTGCGGGCGGCTGTCCCGTCATCACGACCGGGATGGCACCCATGACGGAGGTGGGTGCTGATGTCGCCCACTATATAGCCCGACTGAATGTTGGGGATGATCTTGGAACATGGGCGAAGGAATCAGCAGAAATGGTGTTCAAGGTGCTTTCCATGACTCCAAGTGAAAAAAAAGACCGCAGGGAGCGAGGAATTGCTTACGTCCGGAAGTTTGATCAATCTGTTTTTTTCGACCGCTTGGAGCTGATTTATAGTGAAATCCTCAGATAAGGAGATCGATCGCTGATCCGGCGCAATCTGCATTCTTCATGAAAATCCTTCGTGTCATTGCTTCGATGAATCCTGCGACCGGCGGCCCCTGTCAGGGGATTCGGTATTCCACTCCCGATCTGAGGTCCATGGGATGTACCAATGAGGTCGTTTGTCTGGATGATCCGGATTCCCCATACCTTTGTGAAGATTCTTTTGTCATCCATGCGCTGGGCCGCGGTATCGGTCCGCTTTGTTATCATCATCGGCTGTTTTCCTGGCTGAAAGCCAATATCTCAAACTACGATGCCGTCATCGTTCATGGTCTCTGGCTCTGGCCCAGTATGACCACATGGCTTGCCATCAGAAGCCTCAAGGAAAAAGCACGCCGGAGTTCTTCTTCATCTGAGTCCTCTTCCCGATCTCCCATCCCCGATCTCCCACCTCCCAAGATTCCCCCCTACTTCGTGATGCCGCACGGGATGCTGGATCCCTGGTTTCAGCGAGACAAGACCCGCAGGCTGAAGTCCCTTCGGAATTCCATCTACTGGCATCTTATTGAGAAGAGGGTGGTTAGGGATGCCGAGTCTCTCCTCTTCACCTGTGAAGAGGAGCTACGTCTTGCAAGAACCACTTTCCGGGACTACGCACCGAAGAGGGAAATCAATGTGGGTTATGGCGTGCCGGAGCCTCCAGTGCATTCGGGTGAGATGGATCATGCATTTCACAAAACCTGCCCCCATCTCCCCGAGGACCAACCCTACCTCCTGTTTCTGAGTCGCATCCATGCCAAGAAAGGCGTTGATCTCCTGATCCGAGCGTATGCAGAAGTCTTCGGAGTCCGGTCAAAAGTGAAAAGTGAACAGTTAGAAGGTTCTGAAATCCCAGCAGATACGCCATTCGAGCCCCCAGCTCCCTCCCCATCTCCAATCACCGATAACCCATTCCCTACCGATGCCGTTCCGGCATTGGTCATCGCTGGTTCACTCGACTCGGACTACGCGCAGGAGATGATCATGCTTGCGGAATCCCTACTTCCCGGATCTGTCTTCACACCGTCACCAATTGACGGCACTTTCCTCCCTGAAACCGGTGCCGCCGCTGCGGAGCTGCCTTCGGCAGTCTTCCGCTCTTGTTCCCACGAGTTTGGTTCCCAGCTTCCAGCTTCCATGGATGATGGCTTTAAGGCATCCATCCATTTCACAGGAATACTTCAGGGAGATGCGAAATGGGGTGCGTTGTATGGCTGCGAGGCCTTTGTGCTTCCCAGTCATCAGGAAAACTTCGGGATCTCCGTCGTCGAGGCTCTCTCCTGCGGCAAGGCCGTGCTGATTTCCGACCAAGTGAACATTTGGCGCGAGATATCCGCTGCTGGAGCGGGATTTTCCGCCACGGATACGAGGGAGGGAATCATTTCCCTCCTGAAGAAGTGGGTGGACACGCCTTTCGACCGGCGGCAACACATATCCCATACCGCTTCCTTATGTTTTGAAGGTAATTTTCACAGTTCGGCAGCCGCCCGGAATCTCCTCCTGTCCGCAGGCGCGGACCCGCTGTTGCCATTTCCATGAATCCTTTCAAGATTGAGCGCTGGAGCCTCTTGGCCGGGCTTCGTTTTCTTTTTGCGATGATTGTCGTGTGTACCCATTTGGGAAACTGCTTCTCTCCCGGAAATAGAATCGTCCAGTGGGTCTCTTCGTTTGGATCCTTCGAGGCGATCCTGGGTTTCCTGTTGGTAAGCGGTTACTCGGTCGGAAGTTCCTGTCTGAAGGAATCGGAAGGTTTTCTGAAAAGACGATTCCTCCGGATCTACCCTGTCTATCTTTTCAGCATTGTCTTTGCACTCGGTGTGGACCATTGGCCCCTTGCACAATCCCTGCCCTCTCCCAAGTACACGATCCTCAATCTCTTCTTCCTGAATCAAATCTTCACAACAAGCTCATTGGTGGGGCCCGCATGGAGTCTTGCCTTGGAAGTGTGGATGTATTGCCTCTGTCCCTTTCTTCTCGTAGCGCGGCCCCGGCTCTTGAGGGTTCTCTGCCTTGGTTCTTTTGTTTGCTACGCGGTCTACACCCTGGGACGAAGCGCCTTCCACCTTCCCTACTATTCGGGCGTCGGTTACGGAGGAAATCTCCTGTTTCTTTCCTTTGCATGGATCTGCGGGTTGAGGCTTGCCGATACGAGAGGAGATCGCGCTCAGGCCTTGCGGGACACAACGGTGTATTTCGCCCTGCACATTCTGATCCAGTTGAGTGTGGCCGCCGTCAGCCAATACAGGCACCATCACTCGTTCCTACCCTCATGGCACGATTTTATCGCTGGAATCCAGCACGCTATCACTCTCCTGATCGCCCTGTTGGTGTTCCACAACATCGGTAATGGAGTTGCAATAGGGGCTCGGTCGTTGGCGTTGCGTTTTCTAGGAGACATTTCCTATCCGGTTTATCTATTGCATTTTTCCTGGTTTGCCCTTCTTGTTTCATTCCATGTCAGCAATCCAGCGGTGTTGACATGCTCGTTGTTGTTTTTTTCCTCGATTGTCTATTTGATACTGGATCGGTATTCCCAAAAGCGTCATCTCAAGCTCTCCCCCGCAATTACGTGACCAAGCCGGGATCTCCCAATCCTCATCTTTAAGTTCTCAGGCTATACCTGCGCTTGTTATTGCTGGTTCACTCGACTCCCAGTATGCTCAACAGATGATCGAGTTCCCGGAATCCCTACTTCCCGGATCTGTCTTCACACCGTCACCAATTGACGGCACTTTCCTCCCTGAAACCGGTGCCGCCGCTGCGGAGCTGCCTTCGGCAGTCTTCCGCTCTTGTTCCCACGAGTTTGGTTCCCAGCTTCCAGCTTCCATGGATGATGGCTTTAAGGCATCCATCCATTTCACAGGAATACTTCAGGGAGATGCGAAATGGGGTGCGTTGTATGGCTGCGAGGCCTTTGTGCTTCCCAGTCATCAGGAAAACTTCGGGATCTCCGTCGTCGAGGCTCTCTCCTGCGGCAAGGCCGTGCTGATTTCCGACCAAGTGAACATTTGGCGCGAGATATCCGCTGCTGGAGCGGGATTTTCCGCCACGGATACGAGGGAGGGAATCATTTCCCTCCTGAAGAAGTGGGTGGACACGCCTTTCGACCGGCGGCAACACATATCCCATACCGCTTCCTTATGTTTTGAAGGTAATTTTCACAGTTCGGCAGCCGCCCGGAATCTCCTCCTGTCCGCAGGCGCGGACCCGCTGTTGCCATTTCCATGAATCCTTTCAAGATTGAGCGCTGGAGCCTCTTGGCGGGTGATGTATCAGAAAAAAAGATGATCTAAGAATAGGGATTTAATGTAACCTATAAAAACCTAGTAATGAAACCAATCAATATTGATACACATATAGGCCCCAGCTTTTCTTTTGGCAATCGGCTTCTTCGCTTACGTTGGAGTATTGTTCAATGGACCGTTTTTCGATGGAGTCCGAAACCGTTTCATGTTTGGCGGACTTTTTTATTGAGGCTCTTCGGCGCCCAGGTTGGAAGAGGAGTGCATGTTTACCCAGGTGCGACGATCTGGGCTCCATGGAATCTGACAATGGGGGATGAATCGGGATGTGCTGACGGGGTGATCCTTTATTCCCAAGGAGAGATCCGGTTGGGAAAAAGGGTTGTGATTTCTCAAGGAGCTCACCTTTGCGCTGGCACCCATGATTATGAAAAAGTGGGGTTTCCCTTGGTAACTGCACCTATCACGATCGGTGATCATGCGTGGATCGCGGCTGAGGCATTTGTTCATCCGGGAGTCGCAATTGGTGAGGGATGTGTGATCGGGGCCCGATCCGTGGTCACGAAGGACATGCCAGACTGGACGGTCTGTTCCGGTCACCCGTGTCAACCGATCAAACAACGGCAATGGAGACCCGATTAATCAACGTTCCACTCGATCTCACTATTGCAATTCCCACGAAGGATGCCGAGGGGCATCTTAAGGAGTGCCTTGATGCTATTCCTGAAGGTCTTGCGCGCCGGGTTGTCATTATTGATTCAGGCGGTACGGATAGCACACTCAAGATTGCCCGGGAGCAGGGCGCGGAAGTGGTCGACTTCCTCTGGGACGGACGGTTTCCCAAGAAGCGGAACTGGTTTCTCCGAAATCATCCCCCCGGAACAGAGTGGGTGCTTTTTCTCGATGCCGATGAGATCCTGACCCCGGCGTTTCGTTCCGAAATTGAGCGGACGCTTCCCGGATCAACTAAGTCGGGTTATTGGCTGAACTACACGATTCATTTTCTGGGCAAACCGCTTCGTGGAGGATATCCACTGAAGAAACTTGCGCTTTTCCGAGTCGGGGCCGGAGAGTATGAACGGATCGAGGAGGATCACTGGAGCGCGCTCGACATGGAGGTGCATGAGCATCCCGTGATTGATGGGGAGGTTGGTGAGATCCGTGCCCGCATTGACCATCGGGAATCAGAATCCATGGCCCGATACATCGCCAAGCACAACGAGTATTCGTCCTGGGAAGCCGCCCGAATCATCACGGCTTCGTCGAAGATGCCGATCATCGGAAACTGGACATGGAAGCAAAAAGTGAAGTCTCACCTTGCGCAGTCTTTTATGGCCGGCCCCCTATATTTTTTTGGAAGCTATTTTCTCATTGGGGGATTCCGAGACGGAATTCGAGGATTCGTCTTTGCGATGCTCAAGGCATCTTACTTCACCCAAATCTATTGCAAAATATGCGAAATGAAAAACTCCAAGAATTACTCATGAGATCCAAACAATTACTCTGAAATAACTCACTTAGCATTCCGTTATAAAAGATAATAATCAAAAGTAATCA
>Ga0209829_10004069_pt1 | contig 10416 bp, 9 predicted proteins | sample C_140205_EF_Meta_FD_187311 | JGI IMG/M metagenome (GOLD analysis project Ga0209829, IMG submission 187311) | Freshwater microbial communities from Lake Croche, Canada to study carbon cycling - C_140205_EF_MetaG (SPAdes) (version 2) | ecosystem: Environmental > Aquatic > Freshwater > Lake... | reverse complement strand
CTGTAGCATCGTATAACTTTGCATAATAATCGGTCCACACCTGACTCTGTAGTGTGCTACACGCTAAATAATCCACGTGTAAAACATTGAATTGTTTTATTACCCCAACTATGAATTGGGTATTTGTATCACTAAATAACAATTCGTTATTTAAAAATTTGGGTGATTCTTCAAAATGACATACTACAGCTATACGTGAAATATTTTGAAATTTTTTACTCAATAATGCCAACATATCTTCTCGAGTACTCATACTGTTGTAAACAATTGGGAAGGTGTTGGTATTTGCATACTGTTGAAAATTTGTTACCACAGAATTAATAAATAATACATTTTGAATGGTACTTGTATCTAATGTATCATCATACATATGTGTTTCTACTGGAAGTATAGGTATAACATTTGGTTCTACTAAACCGTTACAACTCGCTAAAGGTAATGATAGACCTTCCTCTAACATTTATATAATTATTAAATATTTAATTTTTTACAAAGTAAATTATTATATAAACTCCTTTGGAGGAAAACAAAGGCGATAGCAGAACTCATTCGACTAACGTCTACGGAGTTCCCTCGCTCCCCGGCGCCTTCGGCTACGGGTCGCTCCAAACTCCTTCGGAACACTTCTGTTCACTTCGCTCACATCCGTGTTCCAGTCGCTCGCCTCCACTGACGCTACGGTTCGCTCCAACTCCGTCTACGGAGTTCCCACGGAAAACTTCGGATTTTGTTGTGCTTATGGAGCGAGCGAAGTGAACAGAAGTGTTCCGCCTCTGTTTTCCTCCAAAATCGCTCTAAAGGAATAATCAAAAATATTACAGTAATAATATTTTCTAATAAATCACCATATGGTTGTTTTAATATAGTTTGGAGGAAAACGGAGGCGATAGCCGAACTCCTTCGACTACGTCTACGGAGTTCCCTCGGAAAACTTCGGCTATCGCCTCCGTTTTCCTCCAAAGGAGTTTGGAGCGGAACACTTCTATTCACTTCGCTCACATCCGCTGACGCTACGGCTCTCTCCACAAGACGATATTGATGTGTTGTTAAAGGTCCAAACATCATTTTTGACCATAAATACGGATTCTTAAAGAATATCATAGTTAAATTCGGCATTACATCCATTATTTTTGCTAAACTATCACAATATATCTGATAATCTACTATATTATTTACCCGTAATGAATCATATTTAAAACGGGAACACCATTCTATAGTGTCGGTTGTTGATATCCGTTGTTGTTCTTCTATGGAAGGTAACTGAATTTTGTTAGACATTACATAAGAAAACAATCTGGACTGTAGCTCGATAATAGCAGTAGTCGAACCAAATGCAGGTCTAACAAATCCTATAAATGCGATTTCTTCCGGATATTGAATATTAAAAATTTGTTTATAATTAACTTTAGGATTCATACCAGTATAACTTATTTCTGGATGATATTTATCGAAAAACGGAAATGCGCTTTTATACCCAGTACACGCGATTATTGTGTTACAATCAAAAAACTTACCATCTTCTACTGTAACTATGGGGCGAGCCGTAGCCGGAACACTTCTGTTCACTTTGCTCACATCCGCTGACGCTACGGCTCTAAACACTACCCCGTTCTCAACCAATTTAAAATCTGATCGAAATAATTCAGCATCTTTTAAAACTATTGCTTCCACAAACCCTGAAGATTTACACCCATATTTAGAAAACGCGGATGTTTTTTGTAACATGTTCAATTCGGCTATTTTAGTTATTATTTTATTTGCCGATATGTCAGTTTTTTTACAAAAAATCCATTTAGAAATAATATATTTAAACCATTGTGTAACATATCCAATAGTATCCCCAAAAATATAAGAATTCGAATACCGACATCGGTTCGTATTTAAATCCGTTACTGAATTACTGTTTCCTTGGTACCGTGGAATAATATGTCCGTGTTTGCCGCGAATAACAATGGCTGTTTTTAATGCGACTTTGGAGACTTCATTCATTATATCCGCAGCGGATTCACCTGACCCGACGATGAGAACGCGTTTTCCTTCAAACTTCGACGGATTGATATAATCATTCGAATGTATTATTTCACCTTTGAACAAATGTTGTCCTTTAAAAATAGGGGTGACAGGTTCGCTATTTGCGCCGGAACATACAGCGATTGCGTCAAATTGCACGGAAAAACGTAGTAAAGCTAACACTTTCTCAGTCGCTAACGCTTTCTCAGTCGCTAATGCTTTCTCAGTCGCTAATGCTTTACAGCGTTTATATTTTGTATCTGGTTTAACCTCTTGCACCATAACATTCCATTTTCCTGTATCAACGTTTTTTCGAACTTCTTCAATCTCGTGACAAAAATATATATGTTTCAATAAATCGTATTTTTCTGCGAATTTTTCACAATATGAAATATATTCATCCGCGGTCCAATACGTCGGCGAATGTTCTTGCCCATCACTATGGTCAGACCACGCGGTTAAAAGACTACTCGATACAAATCTCATATTATCATATGTTTTCAAAAATACTCCGCCTAATTTTGGCATTTTTTCGAAACACGATACGGTATGTCCCATTTCTATTAAATCCTTTGTAACACGTAGTCCTGCTGGACCGGCTCCAATCACACAGATATGTTTTTTTAATGGCATTTACTATAATTTGTGTATACATAAAAATACACATATTATACGATTTATTCATTTGCATTCGTTCACTTGCAGTCGTTCACTTGCATTCGTTCACTTGCATTCGTTCACTTGCAGTCATTCACTTGCAGTCGTTCACAACTCCTTCGGCTACCGCCTACGGAGTTCCCTCGTTCACTTGCCCATTGTCAAAGAAAAAGTATTCGTCAATATCGTCTTCGCCTTAAATTTATTGGCCGGACGTCCTATTTTTCGTATTACAATCGGCGCCTTTTTAATATTATCTTTCAAATATTCTATCTTGGCTGCAGTGTGATTTATTTTTTCGTTGATCTGTCCTCCATTTTTCAATTGAATAAACATTTTATTACGTTTTGCAGAACAACCTAAACATACACAACCCATATCGATATAATGTTCCCGCTGGATTTCGGTCATGTATTGATTATCAAGCGTTAACTCGGTATAAAATTTGAATTCATCTACGGTATATGTAGTGAACTCTTCATTACATATTTTGCTTCGCCACATATCTAAATATATTTGTCTCTCCTCGCCGGAATAATAATACTTTAAACATTCACAATTCTCAATCATTTTGTATAAATTCATTGGGATTCTGTAGGCGTTTTTAAATTTGGAATACATATCCTTTATTGGTTTTTTATTCGTTTCATAATCATTCACGATAAGCATTTCAGTTTCCAATATTTCAGTTAATATTTTCGACCATTCAGAAGAATCCTTTAGTCGTAGTTTTATATACTTGATCCCATCTATGTATTGTAATAAATATTTTTTTTCAAAATTGAAACTAGAAGGAGTTGCCATAATAATACCGTAATTTGTTTTATAGTGATCGTTCGTCGGCAAATGAGGAAATAGTTTATTGAATCGTTTAATCACTCTTGAAACATCGTATGATGTATTTATGACGTCATTCGGACTATTAAAATGAAATGTATCTATATTTTCAAAATAAGAAGACATTTTCTGCTCAATCGGACTCCTAAAAATGTCGAACACATAGACTCGTTTTCCTAAAAATTTATTGTATTTAATTATTTCTAAAACAGTAATATTAGTTATATTGTATAGGACCTTCAACATAATTTCATTGTGAATATGAAGTACTGTAAATTTATGTGCGGCGGATAAACGGATAGACGACACAAGTGTGGTCGACCCGACCTTTGGTGGTGAATATATGAATACGATATTTCTGTTTTTTTCTATGTTTAAATCATCGCATATTCCTAGACATTCATTTGCATATTTTAATTTATTCGTATATTCTATATTATCGAAACTCATTTTTACCCCGTCATTCATTTTTACAGAAGACATATATTTTTATTATATCATTATAACCAATTTCTATTCTTCTTTTTCTATTTCCTTTTCTTTTAGAGATTGGAAGAAAACGGAGGCGTCAGCCGAAGTTTTCTGAGGGAACTCCGTAGACGTAGTCGAAGTAGTTGGTTTGATAAAATGTCGGTTCATAAATTTTTGTAGTGTAAAATAGGTCACCTTTTCATTCCCATTAATACCAAGAAGCGTTTTTAACTTTTCATCCGGTATAATGATTTGTCTATTTTCACTATTCTGAAGTTTATTTTTATTTATATAATCAATCACTGCCTTTGTCACATCCGTTCGTGCAATATCTGTGCCGTCTTTTTGATTCATAAACGCACATAATTCATTTGTTACCTTTGTTGGTATAGCGAATCCGGATGGTTTTTTATTTCCCTTAGCAGTTTTATTTTTATCTATTTCCCTTTTTAGACTCTTAAATTCACGTTTCACATTTTTCTCAAGTATTTTGATTTGTTGATTTATCGTATTCACGTGTAACCTAAAATTATTCAAACTTGACAGAATATTTTCAAATTGTTCGCTAAATGATTGTTCCCCGTCCATTGTATTTACATTTATGTAGGTAACTTTATATTGTTTTTTGATAGAAAAATAATATAATAATTATATTATTTTTTCGGCTAAACTCCTTCGACTGTTAACCCTGGAGTTAATAGCTTGGAGGAAAACGGAGGCGATAGCCGAAGTTTTCCGAGGGAACTCCGTATACGTAGTCGAAGGAGTTCGAAGGAGTTCGGCTACGGGTCGCTCCAAAACTATTTATCGTCTTCGGGTCTTGCGTCCACTTTTGCGACTCTTGCGCCCACCCTTTCGACTCTTGCTGCGGCGAGTACTGCGTCGACTTTTTCTGCGTTTTCCACCCATTTGACCTGAAGACATAGAAGACGAACCAACTGAACTAGGATTTAACGTAGGAGTCATTATATATTATATAAATATTATAATATATATTATTTTTATTTTATTTTTATTTTTACTAAATAATTTTTCTTTTTTACAGATTAGAACTAATTGCGGCCTTTGACGGTCTTCCGCGTCCGCGCTTTACTTGAGGTATAGACGCTTTGTCGCGTGGTCCGGATCCACGCTGTAACGCTTGCATAGTAGGGGCATGCATAGTAGGGGCTTGCATAGTAGGGGCTTGCATAGTAGGGGCTTCCGTATGTAGTTGCTCATCATTTACACTTTGTGTTTGCTTATGTGCGACACGTGATTGTTTCAGCTCATTTCTGGTCTCACACATTAACTTTCCACCATTAATACCGGAAACATCCCCCGCCTGATACTCGTGTTGTGCGCCTTCAGGACTATGTACCAAATTCAATGTTACATATTCTCCCTGAACCAAATACCTGTACTGCTCTTGCGAAACTACAATACTACTGTGATGCACAAATACATCTGATCCGGATTTCACTCCATCAGTGACAGTGATAAACCCATATCCAGCCTTGTTATTAAACCATTTGACACGCCCTAAAAGTGTAACGAGTGAAGTTGTTTCGCTTGTTGAAGACATTTCTATTCTATTATACTATATCAATAGTGGTAATCTTTATATTATTTTGTCTAAAATATATTTAGATGATACTCGTGTATATCATATACTTGTGTATTGTCTACATATTTTTTTTACAGATGATTATCGCGAACAAATATAAAATAATTGAAAAATTGGGGGAAGGAAGTTTTGGACTTATTTTCAAAGGGGAAAATATTCGCACATTTGAAAAAGTCGCCATTAAAATGGAATCTATAATAAGTGAAACTCCTTCGACTAACGTCTCCGGAGTTCCCTCGCTCCCCGGCGCCTTCGGCTACGGGTCGCTCCAAACAAACTTGTTGAAAAATGAAGCGAAAATATATCAGTATTTACAAGGGTGTAATCATAATGGCAGAGAAGGGTTCCCCACGGTAAAATGGTTTGGGATTATCGACAATTATTATTATATGGTGTTACCTTTATTGGGTGACTCTTTATGCAATAAAACCTTCCAAATTAAAACATTATTTTCTATAAGTATTGATATTATAAAACGAATACAATATATACACGAAAATGGGTTGATACACAGGGACATAAAACCAGACAATTTTTTATTTGGTCCTAACAACGAACCAGTTATTCATATGATCGACTTTGGATTTTGTCGTAAATATTTAAAATCCGATAATAAAACTCACATTGATTTGAAAACAAATCGACCGATGATTGGCACTCCCAATTTTGTGAGTGTCAATGTTCACAATGGATTGGAACCAAGTCGCCGCGATGATTTAGAATCGGTTGCATATATGATGATATATTTTCAAACTCCTTCGACTACGTCTACGGAGTTCCCTCGGAAAACTTCGGCTTACGCCTCCGTTTTCCTCCAATTAGGTCAATTGGATTGGATGAATCCGGTTGTTGATTTAGATAAAATGAGAGAAATGAAAATAAATGTGTTAAATAATATCAAAATACACTCAAGTATTTTAATTTTTTTAGATTATTGTAGGAAATTACAATTTGATGAAACCCCTGATTATAATAAAATTATTGGATTTTTCCAAGGTGTATAATCGTAGAATTTTATATGTAAAAAATATAATTATTATATTAGTATGTCTCATTATCAAACTCCTTCGACTAACGTCTACGAAGTTCCCTCGCTCACCGGCGCCTTCGGCTTCGGATCGCTCCAAAATCAAATTCGCCATAATATTTTAGAAAACGACCCAGTAAATCATTCTTTTTCAAAAATAGAAGAACGAGATGGTGTTTCTATTTATTATACTTGTCCTTCAAAATTACAAAAAATATATGACAGTGAAATTATAATTGCACATTATGAAAATATATTGAATAATCTAGGGGATGATAAACAATGGATATGGATTTTTGACAGTAAAGAATTTGGATTGACACAATCTTTAGAAATACAATCTCCTTCAGCTAACGCTTCCGGAGATACATCACGCCCCAACGCCTTCGGCTACGGGTCACTCCAAACAGCTATTGGTATTGCGAAATTGATTTCCCCGCAAAAATATGGAAAAAATCTACAGCAAATTGTGATTGCGAACCCCACAATGTATATTCGAACAGCATTAAATATAATATTGCCCTTTTTATCGCAAGATATTCGTAATAAAATTGTATATCACAAAAAATTGAATCAAAAATAATATAAACGTTTTACACATACACATACATACAAAAGAAAATGGTAAAAATCTGCTCTGAAATATATCCCGCGGAAAATGAAGAACGTTTCAAAGAACACTTTGAAATGTTCCCTTATGGGTTAAGTCCTTTTCAAAAACATTCTATAGAAGCGCTTGTATCTGGACAACATAGTTTGGTATTAGCTCATACGGGTGCTGGTAAATCTACACCGTTTGAATTCGCTGCGGAATATTTTATAAAAAAAGGAAAAAAAGTGATTTATTGTAGTCCGATTAAAAGTTTAAGCAATCAGAAATTCTCAGATTTTACGCAGAAATATCCACATATTTCTGTGGGAATTGTCACCGGTGATATATGTGTGAATAAAGAAGCGTCTCTATTGATTTTGACAACGGAAATATTATGTAATACGCTATTCTTAAAAAAAAATAAAAATATAGAACATACTAATAACAATAATAATAACAATAACAATAATAATAACAATACATCTCTCCTTTCATTTGATATGGATTTTGATAATGAATTAGGGTGCGTCGTATTTGACGAATTCCACTATTTAAATGATCCGGATAGAGGTCATGTCTGGGAAAATACTGTGATGATGCTTCCTCATCATATTCAAATGTTAATGCTGAGTGCAACACTAGACAAACCGAATAAAATTGCAACGTGGATTGAAGCGAGGCGGAGCGTAAGCGACGGTGAGCGACTGGACTTTGGAACGTCAGTTGAGGAGTTTGAAGCAATGTCGCGTACAACTCCTTCGACTAACGTCTCCGGAGTTCCCTCGCTCACCGGCGCCTTCGGCTACGGCTCGCTCCAAAATGTAGATGAATCAATGATGAAAGAAGTATATATATCCTCCACAAATAATCGCGAAGTGCCATTATTACATTATAGTTTTATTACAACAACTCAAGGTATTTTCAAAGCAATCAAAGACAAAGAAATGGAAAAGGAAATTAACAACACTATAAATAAACTACATTTAATTCAAAATGAAAAGGGTGTATTCAATGAACCAGTATATCATAAAATACAAAAAATGCTCACATTATTTGAACAAAAACAAGTATATGTAAAACGCTCACACGTTATTAATCAAGTATGTAAATATTTGGTAGAAAATAGTTTATTACCCGCCATTTGTTTCGTGCTTTCCAGAAAACAGTTGGAAGTTTGTGCAATGGAAGTCACTACTACATTATTGGAAGACGATTCAAAAGTTGGCTATATTGCGAGCCGAGAAGCGGAAAAAATTTTGAGAAAATTGCCGAATTTTCAAGAATATCTTGAATTACCCGAATATATAAAATTAATTTCCCTATTAGAAAAGGGAATCGGTATTCATCACGCGGGAATGGTTAGTATATTTCGCGAGATTGTAGAAATATTCTTGACTCGCGGATACATTAAACTATTGTTTTGCACAGAAACATTTGCGCTAGGTGTCAACTTCCCAATCAAAACTACGATTTTTACAGATGTGAAAAAATTCGATGGATCACAGACTCGTATGCTTTATGCGCACGAATATACGCAACAAAGTGGTCGTGCTGGACGTCGCGGTTATGATAAAGTTGGTACAGTGATTCATCTTACTAATTTATTCAGAAATGTTGAATTAACGGAATATCGGTTGATGATGCATGGGAAACCGCAAACACTCGTTTCAAAATTCAAAATATCGTATAATTTGTTGCTCAGTTTGATTGATGCTGGAGATAATAATATATTGGAATTCTGTCAGCGTTCAATGATCCATGAAGATATTGAGTCTGAATTGACTGTAATGAAACAACAATTAGATGGATTAGAAGTGGAAGCTAATGCTATTAAAAATGGCTCTTTAGCACATATCAAGACTCCGAAAGAAGTTGTAGAACAATATTTGGTTGCTGTTGAGAAACGCAAAACATCTGTCAACAAGAAACGGAAAGAGTTGGATCGCGAAATTCAGAATATCGTGGACGCGCACAAGACTTTGTTAAATGATGTTTTATCTGTGACAAAATATAATGAAAAGGTTTTAGATATTGAAAAAGTTCAGAAACAATATTCAAATACCAACGAATATTTGAATAATAGTATTAATACTTTGTTGGATTTTATGGGTACGGATGGCTTTATTTCGGAAAACAACGAAAACAACGAAAACAACGAAAACAAATATAGTTTAACCCCGTTCGGATTTATTGCGACACATTTTAGAGAAGCGCATTGTTTGGTATTTGCTAGGTTGTACGCATCTAACGTGTTTAACGATTTGTCCGCTATACAAATAGTCGCGATATTTAGTTGTTTCACAAATGTAACGGTGTCAGATGAGCAAAAAACAATTAAACCAGATTCTAATGATACTTCTGTTAAAAAAATAGTTCAAGAAATTACAGAAATGTATAACTATTATCAAGATTTTGAAATAAATTATATGACAAATACTGGGGTGGATTATAATATTCATTATGACCTAATTGATTATGTAATTCGATGGTGTCATTGTGATTCTGCACCAGAATGTAAATTAATATTGCAAGATTTGGAATTAGAAAAAACAATATTCTTGGGGGAATTTGTCAAGGCGATTTTAAAAATAAATAATATGGCGAGCGAAATGGAGAAAATCGCCGAAAGTATGGGGAATATTGCTCTGCTTCATAAATTAAAAGAAATTCCTGTATTAACCTTGAAATTTGTCGCCACAAACCAATCGTTATATGTATAAACTCCTTTGGAGGAAAACGGAGTTCCATTGCCTTTCGCTCCACTTTTCGCTACGGGTCGCTCCAAAATAAATAAAAATAATATCATAACATAATATACAATGAAACTTGTGTTGAAGGTTCTTTTTGTAAATATGTTATGTATTATGATTTTTAGTATCATTTACATAAATATTGCAAAGGATAATTTTATGACACAACACAATACGTTACCTGAATATATTGACTGCCTTCTAGAAAGCATAACAATACAAGCCGGTGTTGGTATTAGCACTATATATCCAGTAACGAGTTTTGGTAAGTTGATTATAATGATCCAACAAATGTTATTGATATGCACAAACGCAATTACGTTATATTTATTTGTTACAGTATAAAATTTTATGTATGAAATATTATCTTTTTTCTTTAAGTAGGAAAATCAATAATATATATAAAACGCAAAAAGTAGCTTTTTCCAAAAGTCCTTGGGTTTCATTTTTTGGACAAAAATAAATG
>Ga0209829_10004067_pt1 | contig 10419 bp, 9 predicted proteins | sample C_140205_EF_Meta_FD_187311 | JGI IMG/M metagenome (GOLD analysis project Ga0209829, IMG submission 187311) | Freshwater microbial communities from Lake Croche, Canada to study carbon cycling - C_140205_EF_MetaG (SPAdes) (version 2) | ecosystem: Environmental > Aquatic > Freshwater > Lake... | reverse complement strand
CTTCAGCGAAGAAGTTGGTCGAAGCTTTTAAGAATCTCGTCGGCGCAGTTGGACATATCGAACGCTATAACCCAGCGCTTCAGCAATTGCGTCAACGTTTAGAAAATGGCGAGCTGGGCGATGTTTACCAAATCACGACGCGCAGGCAAGGCCCATTCCCAGCACGAATCGCAGATGTTGGTGTTGTGAAAGATCTCGCAACACACGACATCGATCTCACCGCCTGGGTGGCGAGGTCGCCATTTACTTCGGTCGCTGCTCGGGTAGGACATAAGTCCGGTCGTGTCCACGAGGACTTAGTTGCTGCTGTGGGTCAATTAGCTGATGGCACAATTACCAACCACCTTGTGAATTGGCTTTCGCCCTTTAAGGAGCGTCTCACCGTTGTGACGGGGGAGCGCGGCGCCTTTGTGGCGGATACCCTGACAGCCGATCTCACCTTCCACGCAAACGCTTCAGTAGCCACGGAATGGGAAGCGGTTGCAGCATTTCGTGGAGTGAGCGAGGGCGATCTCATCCGTTACGCCTTCGCTAAACCGGAACCCCTCCGCGTGGAACACGAAGCATTTCGTGATGCAGTTCTTGGAATTCCGGGTGCAAACGAACGCATTGTCACCATGGAACAAGGATTAGCGACGGTGGCAGTGGCAGAAGCGATGATTGAGAGCGCACGCGACGGACGCGTAATCCTCCTTTAAAAAGCACGATGAGAAGAAGAGAGATACTGAGATGAAGATTGCGGTTGTTGCCCTCGGCAAGATCGGTTTACCGCTTGCTGTGCAATTTGCGGATAAGGGCCACGAAGTAATCGGCTGCGACGTCAATGCGCACGCCGTTGATCTCATCAACCAAGGAATCGAACCCTTCCCGGGGGAGGCTCATCTCGCCGAAAAATTAGCAACATTAGTTCCGGCCGGAAAACTTCGTGCAACTACCGACACCACATCTGCTGTTGCTCAGTCGGAAGCTGTAGTTGTTGTAGTTCCACTCTTCGTTGATAACGATGGCGTTCCGGATTTTGGCTGGATGGATGCCGCTACTGAGTCGATTGCCAAGGGACTCAAGCCAGGAACTCTTGTCTCCTATGAAACCACGCTCCCAGTAGGTACCACTCGGACGCGCTTCGGCCCGATGCTTGAGAAGGTCTCAGGCTTAGTAGCTGGAAAAGATTTCCACCTGGTCTTCTCGCCGGAGCGAGTCTTGACCGGCCGGGTCTTTGCCGACCTTCGTCGCTACCCCAAGTTGGTGGGTGGTATTGATCCTGAGAGCGGCAAGCGCGGAGTCGAATTTTACGAGGCAGTTCTCGATTTCGATGTGCGCGAAGATTTGCCGCGTGGAAATGGTGTGTGGGATCTCGGGTCTGCTGAGGCCAGCGAAATGGCAAAACTAGCTGAGACAACTTATCGTGATGTAAACATCGGTCTTGCTAATCAATTCGCTCGTTTTGCAGAGACGGCAGGCATCGATATTTATCAAGTAATTGCGGCATCAAACTCGCAGCCCTACAGCCACATTCATCAACCCGGCATCGCAGTTGGTGGTCATTGCATCCCGATCTATCCTCGCTTTTATCTCTGGAACGATCCAGCTGCAACAGTCGTTCGATCTGCGCGCGAAGCTAATGCCGGAATGCCAGTGCACGCTATATCGCTACTCACGGCTGATCTTGGCGACCTCAAAGGTAAGAAAGTTGCCGTCCTCGGTGTCTCATACCGCGGTGGTGTAAAAGAGAGCGCATTCTCTGGCGTGTTTCCCACCGTTGCCGAATTGACGCGCCTCGGAGCAGTCGTCACTGTTCATGACCCCATGTACACAGATGAAGAAATCATCGCACTAAAATTCGCACCGCATCATCTTGGCGAAGCAGTCGATGGAGTGGTTACTCAGGCAGATCATGCGGAGTATCGATCGCTTTCAGCTAAGGATTTCCCCGGAGTGAGCGCAATCGTGGACGGAAGACGAATCTTTGATCAATCGTTATTCCCTGGCGTCGCGTATCGCGTGATTGGTAAAGCTCAATAACGATGCGCCTTTGGCGGCGGGTGGAAGTAGCTTCCGCCCTTAGCGTTGCGCTCGTCATTACCTTCCTGGCGCCCATTGCTGCTGCAGATTCGCTTCCCAAAACTTTTTCGTTTACCGGATCCGGTTATGGGCACGGTGTAGGGATGAGTCAGGTAGGTGCTCGTGGAATGGCTCTTGAAGGAAATAGCGCTGCTGAAATTATTCAACATTTTTACACGGGCGTCGATCTCACGCCTTTCCCCGACAATGGATCGCTCCGAGTCAATATCGGACATTTACTCTCTACCTTTGCATTCAAACTCGATACGCTTCCGGGCGAAACCGGTACCGCTTTCGCTCAACTGTGGGGAAGCGATCTTTCAGCTGTCCCTTCCACCGTTGATACGCCCACGGCGCAAGTGGCGGCAGGAGCCCGCATCACCGCTACCCCCACCGAGAATGGAACCGTGCTCACTTATCTCTTGCCTGGAGTGGCTTCTACCCCAATTCCGGCTTCAAGCACTTTTACCTTGCGGTGGAGTGGTACCCGATTTCTGGATGGGTTTGCAGGTTTGGTAAACACGACTTCCAACAAATACCGCTACGGACAAATCCACATCACCACTGTGAAGACAAAGGACGGCCCGCGACTAGAGGTGACTAATGATGTGCGCCTACACGATGAATACCTCAAAGGGATCGGGGAGATGCCTTCCTCATGGCCGGCGGCAGCGCTCCAAGCACAGGTGATCGCTATTCGGTCGTATGCACTCACGAAATTGGGGATTTTTCGAGCAGAGTGTGATTGCGATATTTACGGTTCCTCGAAGGATCTCTCTTTTGTGGGGTACGGAAAAGAGATTGAGCCTGGTTGGGGAGTCAAGTGGGTTGATGCAGTAACAGCAACCGCTACCGATGCACAGAATGGATTGGCTGCAACAGTAAAAGGTCGGCCGGTATCTACCTTCTTCTTCACTTCCTCTGGCGGGCATACGCAAGATGTCCTCGAAGTTTGGGGGAGTAATCTCACTTGGCTCCAATCTGTCCCAGATCCTTGGAGTTTGGATATCTCGCTTAACCCGGGATATGCCACCTGGACGAAGTCGAAGACGCAAGCAGAGATTGCTAAAGCCTTTCTCCTTCCAGACGTGCTCGCTTTGACCATTAACGCCAGAACTCGCGGCGGTGGGATAAAGAGTATTACAGCAATTTCAACTAGTGGAAAAAGTTCTACGCTTTCAGGTGAGATTTTTAGGTCTCGCCTTGATTTACCTTCTACGTTCATCCAACGTCCAGTGGTGTCACTTAGTGCTACAGATGACACATCGCTCTCGATCGCGGTAGGAAAAATTAGTTTTCCTACGGCAAAGAGCGCTGTTTTGAGTACCTTTGACACTGAAACTGTTGAGGCAATCACTGCGGCGCCGCTTGCTTATCAAATGAAAGCACCGCTCTTCATTTCGTCAGGTTCTGAATTCGATACCCGGGTCGCCACGGAATTAATTCGTCGGAAGATCTCTAAAGTTTATGTGGTCGGAAGCGACTCACAATTTAGCGCAAAGTATTTTCAAGAATTAAAGAAGCGCAAGATTTCAATCGTGAGATTTGGTGGAATTAACCGTTACGCTGTAGCCGAGGCGGTAGCCGCAGTCATGAAGGGCGCTCCGATCCTGCTCAGTAATCAGGATGCAACCGCACTCCTGCCAATCGCTGGAGAATTAGCAACTTCAAGCAGACCACTACTCTGGACTGCTTCCGGGGTACTGCCACGTCAAACAGCTCGCGCACTTGCGCGCGCAAAAGTGGCGCCTTCGCTCGTTGGCATTGCAGATCATTACGAGGATTCGTTGTTAGAGCAGCTCCCTGTTGATTTTGAAGACCTCCGAGTCCTGGATGGCGATGGGCTTGCAGCCGCTGTTTCTCAACTTGCAATTTCGAATGGAAAAATTGCGGTGGTAGGCGAGGTTACGGTTGGATCTATAGGTCTCTTTGCACCGCAAATTTCGCTAGGCCTACTTCGCGATTACCTGGATGAACACCCAGCAACACTCATTATTTATGGAATCCGCTTAAGTTCCTCGGATGTGACACAAGTACGTGCACTCTCGTAAATTTATTGGAGAGTAATAGTGAGCGTTGAAACTTTATTGGCTTTCTTACTCTTTACTCCGTATCGATCCCACTCCACCTGATTCCACTTAAGTTGAGAGACTCCTAATTCATTCGCGTGTGCCATAAACCAAAGAGCAATACGAGTTCTTTGCCAAGAAGTTATTTTTATTACCCTGCCTGAATGAGTTACGTCGAGCTTGCCCCATTCTTTTGTAGCTTGCGAAATGACATTATTGGCCGGTGTACGAACCTGGGCGCCAAATTTATGGAAGCGACATACGATCATTGATGGGTCGTTGAGCGCCTGAGTCAATGCGATTGCTCGAACTTCCCATTTTTCGTAAGCGCTACCCGCTGCTGATCGCTGGACCTCCTGTGCAGCTTGCGCGAGTGGCATCTTCTCCCAACCTGGGATCGCAAGTAAGGCGCTATAGAAACGGCTGGTAGCGCGAACGGGATCGAGAATCGAAGTCCGATTACCCCAACCTTGAGAGGGACGCTGCTGAAAGAGTCCTAGTGAATCACGGTCGCCATAATCTAGGTTCCGCAATTTAGATTCTTGTTGCGCGGCAGTGAACGCCACGATGATGGCCCGTTCCGGAATTCCTCGTCGGTAGGCCACTGCTGCAATGGTTGCGGCATTAGCGCTCTGCTCGCTATCGAGTGAAAACTCTTCTGCTTCTGTAGTTATCGTGCAGCCAGGGAGCACGAGCGCATCATGAATCCGTGCATAACCCCATTTGCCGAGAAGAATGAGCAGTACCCCAGCAACGACGAGGGCTATAAGTTTGCGCACCTTCAATCGTTGCTGTGGAGAGCAGCGTTGAGGCCACCCCAATTTCCACTACGAGGAAGTGCTTCAAGAGAACCATCAGTTGAGTTGCGACGAAAGAGCATGCCGTGAGCTCCAGATAATTCGCGCGCTTTCACAACTTGTCCATCTGGAAGACGAATTTTTGAGGCAGCAGTGATGTAGGCACCTGCTTCAACAATGCATTCATTTCCGAGTGAAATGCCGATGCCAGCATTTGCGCCAATCAAAGAACCTTTGCCTACCGAGATAACTTCCTTGCCGCCTCCACTGAGCGTTCCCATGATGGAGGCACCGCCACCGATATCGCTTCCATCGCCGACTACCACGCCAGCAGAGATACGCCCTTCAACCATGGAGGCGCCTAATGTTCCGGCATTAAAGTTTACGAAGCCCTCATGCATCACGGTAGTGCCACTTGCAAGATGAGCACCAAGTCGCACGCGATCGGCATCTGCGATGCGCACACCGCTTGGAATCACGTAATCCACCATGCGAGGAAATTTATCGACGCCATAAACATGGAGCGAGCCACGCGCTTTCAGCGCCAGACGCACCTCATCAAAGTCGTCTACCGCACATGGCCCGGCCGACGTCCAGACCACGTTGGGAAGTAATCCAAAGATGCCATCAAGATTGATGGAGTGTGGAGCGACTAAGCGATGTGAAAGCAGATGGAGACGGAGATAAACATCTACAACATCTGCCGGAGGCGACTGCAGGTCAATAGTGCAAGTAACGATCTCGGTGCTTGTGCGGCGCAACTGGTCAGTACCGACTAGGGATTCAAGAGAGACCGATTTCAATTCGCCCAAGGAGGGGGCGGGGAAGAAAGCGTCTAGGACCTTGCCGCTGGAGTGGCGGGTGACCAGGCCGGTGGCCTGCGCCCGCGAGTGGGTGCTCGATGTGCTGCTCATGTCCGATACCGTACCCGTGTGCTCGATCTTCATGCTGATTTAGCCGACCTCGCGGCGGCGATAATTGATATTCCTAGCGTTTCCGGGGAGGAAGCGCTCCTTGCCGACGCCCTGGAAGAGGCTCTGCGCGACCAAGCCCCCCACTTGATCATCACCCGCGACGGCAACTCCATCATCGCTCGCACGGAGCTGGGACGTCCCTCTCGAGTCATTCTTGCTGGTCACATCGATACCGTACCGATCGCAGATAACTTGCCCAGTTCAGTGGAGGGTGAACGGCTCTACGGGTGCGGGTCGACTGACATGAAGAGTGGGGTCGCTATTCAACTTCATTTAGCGGTAACGCTCACAGATCCACGCGCTGACCTCACCTTCTGCTTTTATGAGTGTGAAGAGGTGGAAGCTGCCCGAAATGGGCTTGCCCGGATTGCGAAACACTCACCTGATTTACTCAAAGGCGATTTCGCAATTCTTTTGGAGCCTACAAACGGCATAGTCGAAGGCGGATGCCAAGGCACGATGCGCGCTGAGGTAACAGTGCGCGGAGTGCGCGCACATTCAGCTCGAGCCTGGTTGGGTGAGAATGCTATTCACGAAGCTCATGAAATACTGACTTCGCTCGCTGAATACGAAGCAGAACGAGTGATGGTAGATGGACTCGAATATCGCGAGGGATTGCAAGCGGTTGCGATTAAAGGTGGCGTTGCGGGTAACGTGATTCCTGATGAGCTGATACTTACCGTAAATTACAGATTTGCGCCTTCTAAGAGCGAAGCTGATGCCGAGAGATTCTTACGCCACTTTTTTGATGGATATGCACTCACTATTGTGGATCGTGCACCAGGCGCATTGCCGGGTCTCAATGTCCCTATTGCACAAGATTTCATTGCAGCTGTGGGGGAGCCACCTTTGCCTAAGTTCGGATGGACCGATGTTGCGCGTTTCTCAGCACTTGGAATTCCAGCAGTGAATTTTGGTCCAGGAAATCCAGCTCTTGCACACACAGAAGATGAAAACGTAGAAATTGCACTGATTTATGAGGGTGCATCAATCCTGCTTAAATGGCTCTCATGAGTAAATACAAAGTCTGCGTTTACTGTTCCTCATCACTAGATATCGCAGACGTATACATCGAATTGGCTAGAGAAGTAGGAGATGGAATTGCTCGTCGCGGATGGGGTCTTGTCTCCGGAGGAGGAAACATTTCCATGATGGGCGCTGTTGCCAAGGGAGCTAGGGCGGCGGGCGGCCATACGTTGGGAATCATTCCGCAGGCATTGATAGAGCGTGAGGTGGGCGATACTGACGCAGATGAATTAATCATTGTTGACGATATGAGGGTCCGTAAAGGATTAATGGAGTCTCACTCAAATGCATTTCTTGCTCTCCCCGGAGGGATTGGGACTTTAGAAGAGCTCTTTGAAATCTGGGTGGGGCGATATCTCTCCTTCCATGCAAGCCCAGTAGTGGTGCTGGATCCATTTGATGATTTTTCCTTCCTTCATCAACAGATTGATCACTTGGCTAAAAAGGGTTTTATCAAACCAGGGCAACGAGAGATTATTACTTGGGCGAAGTCTGTCGACGAAGCTCTCGATGCGTGTGAAAGTCAGATCAAGTAATTCAGACCAAGTAATTCAGACCAAGTAATTCAGACCAAGTAATTCAGACCAAGTAATTCAGACCAAGTAATGAGGAGATGGCGATGTGGGGATTAACTAATGCCGAGTGGATTGTGGGTGGTCTCCTTCTACTCGCTGCTCTTCTCTGGGTCTGCACTGCACCGCGCGCATTAGGTTTCAAAAAACCTCCGGTCATATCTCGCGAAATTGAAATTCTGATTAATATCGATGCTCCACCGCTCAAAGTCTGGGAAGCAATTGTCGATTGGGAGAGTCAAAGCAATTGGATGGCTTTGACTGAAGTCTGGGTGGCCCCTGGTGCACAGCGCGCTGGAGTTGGTGCGCGCATTGAGGCTTTCACTGGCTTGCGTGCCAAGCGAGCGTCAGCAAATGGACTTCCACTCTTTGGTTTCCTCGACACGATGACAGTCACGCGTTGGGAGGCACCTACTCGATGCGATGTGCTCCACACCGGCACGGTCGTGAAAGGGAGTGGCACCTTCATCGTTGAAGAGCGCGCAAATGGGTTCGCGCGATTTCGGTGGAGTGAGATCGTGGAACTGCCCTTCGGTTACTTGGGGGCGCTCCTTTGGCCTTTTGCTCGCATAGGTCTCCTGGGGAGCGTGAAATTCTCATTAAAGGCTTTGGCTCGTTCCCTGGAAAGTTGACCCATTCGCGCTCCTGACCCCGGTACCGTGAGGGGGGTGAATGAGCAAAATTCCCTCGGCCCGATTCTCGGCGCCCCCGAATTGCTCGCTCGCCTGCCCCATGAGGAGCAGATTTTGATCACTTTGCACTATGTAAAAGGCCAGAGCCCGGAGGAGATCGCCACCTTGCTCGGGGTGCCCACCCGTTCAGTGGAGGCAATCTTGCGCCAGGGGCGGGCTCGCCTGCTGGGGTTTTTAGGCATCGAGAGCAGTTCGTAGCTGGGAACGAGCACGTCACGAGCTCGCACTCTGAGCGTGAAAACGAGCAGATTTTGGATTAGAGGTACCCCCTCTGGGATACTTAGGGTAGGGAAATTCCCCCACCCCGAGGAGTGATGTATGGCCGCCATGAAGCCGCGGACTGGAAACGGTCCGATGGAAGTCACCAAAGAGGGTCGTGGATTAGTCATGAGGGTTCCCCTTGAAGGCGGCGGTCGCTTAGTCGTTGAGCTCAATGGTGCAGAGGCCCAGGAATTGGGCGATGCCTTACTTGCAGCAGTTCTTCTCGTAAAGAAGTAGGCCATGCCGCCAAGGCTGGTTACGCGCGTCACGCGCACCACCGAAACTCGAATTCTGGCACTCCTTGAAGGTGCCAACCTTGATTCGCTTCTCAGCACATTTACTCTCGATAGAGCTGTGAGCGTTGACCTACCCAATTTCACCGGCGGAGCAGGCGAAGTCGGCGAACTCTCTGCTCTCTCCGCCCAAGGCGTTCGATGCCGCATCATCATTGTCGGTCTTGGTTCGGCAAGCGCTGCTGAGGTGCGAAAAGCTGGAGCCGCTGCTGGTCGACGTCTGCGCGGTAAAGAAAGCGTCGTTGCAATTCGTATCGCACTAGCGCACGCTGGCGCCTTTCTCACTTCGCTCTCACTAGCAACTTATGCGTACAACGAATTAAAGGGCCAAACTGAAGGTATAAAACAATTAGAAAAGATCGAAATCGATACTTCAGCAAAGTGGAGCAAGTTAGCGCAGACGCAAGCAATTATTGACGGCATATTCTTGGCACGCGATTTAATTCACACCCCAGCAAATGTGAAGAGCCCGGCGTGGATGGCAGCAGAATCTGCGCTAGTTGCCGAGGCTGGTGGTCTCAAGATTCGCGTTCGCGAGGAACGAGAACTTAAAAAAGAAGGATTTGGTGGAATTCTTGCAGTGGGGGAGTCCTCGCGCGCTCGCGGACCTCGCTTTATAGAGCTCACTTACGCACCTCGAGGAAGCTCCAAATGGCAACACGTAGTGCTTATCGGTAAGGGAATTGTTTTTGATACTGGTGGCATCTCGCTAAAACGCCCCTACGACATCATGATTCCGATGAAGAGCGATATGGCAGGTGTCGCAGGAATCATTGGCACTATGTCTACGCTTCACGTCATTAAGCCAAAGGTTCGCGTAACCGCACTATTGGCATGTGCGGAAAATACGATTTCTGGCACAGCCCAACGACCATCAGACGTCATTACACACTTTGGTGGCACTACTGTCGAAGTGAAAGATACTGATGCCGAGGGTCGCCTTGTACTCGCCGACTCGCTTGCCTATGCCGCTGAAGTGCTTAAGCCAGATGTGGTGATCGATATGGCGACGCTGACAGGTGCGGCAACATTAGGTTTGGGGCGCCAATTTGCTGCGCTGTACTCAAATGATGATGTGCTAGCCCTTGAACTCGAGGAAGCAGGGTCAGCTTCTGGTGATCGCGCTTGGCGTATGCCGCTTATTGATGATTATCGTGATTCACTCAAGAGCGAAATTGCCGATTTCAGCAATATTTCATCTGGCGGCCTCGGGGCTGGCTCAATTATGGCGGCCCTCTTCTTGCAAAACTTTGTGGGTGATTATCGTTGGGCCCACCTTGATATTGCTGGTGCCGGACGTTCTGAAGTAGATGCTGGCGAGAACATCAAGGGCGGAACGGGGTACGGCGTGCGTATTCTCTGCGAATGGTTAGCCAAGCAATGACTCCAACTAATTCTTTCATTGAAAATTTCCGCAGCGAGGACGACGCTATCGTCGCAGCGAGAGCTCGCGCATTGGAAGTGGGGAGTAATGAGCCCACTGCCGCCGTTGGTGCGCTCTCAGCTTTTTTTGCAGAACTTATAGATGCACGAAACGTAGTTGAAGCGCGTACTGGTGTGGGTGTAACTGCGCTCTGGTTATTACGAGGTCTGGATAAAGACGCGGTGTTGACCAGTATTGATGGTGAGGCTGAACACATCCGCTTGGCGCGTGAATCGCTCTCTGACTACACC
>Ga0209829_10004066_pt1 | contig 10421 bp, 8 predicted proteins | sample C_140205_EF_Meta_FD_187311 | JGI IMG/M metagenome (GOLD analysis project Ga0209829, IMG submission 187311) | Freshwater microbial communities from Lake Croche, Canada to study carbon cycling - C_140205_EF_MetaG (SPAdes) (version 2) | ecosystem: Environmental > Aquatic > Freshwater > Lake... | reverse complement strand
CTGAGTCTGAGTGGCGGCTACTCGGTCACCGAAGCGAGCAGCGGCCAGACTCCCGGAACGGAGATGAGTTACGAGCAGCTCAACGGTCAGATCCTGTGGCGCGTGGTGGAAAAACTCAATCTGTCTCTGGGCGGCGGCGGCGAAATCCGGCAGTTCCTGGATTCTTCCCAGGATTCCCTGATCTCTCCGCTGCTCAGCGCCAGCATTACCTACCAGCCTGTCAAACCCACCACTTTGTTTGTGGCAGCCAGCCGCAGTGTCAATGCATCCCTTTACCAAAACCAGTTGATCGAGGCCACCCTCATCAGCGGCGGCGTGAACCAGCAGCTTTTGGAGCGGCTTACCCTGAGTCTTTCTGGTGGCTACTCCCATGGCAATTATCTTTCCACCCAGGCCGGTTCTCCGGACGGGCGTCAGGATGACCACAGCTTCTTCCGGGCGGGATTGAGCACCCGTTTTTTCAAACGGGGCAGCGCCATGGTTTATTGCGCGATCAGCCAGAACGCCTCCAATGCCAACGGATACGGTTACAACACCACCCAAAGCGGGCTCCAGCTTTCCTACGCCTACTGACCTGCCGCCCCGGACGCCTGCGCATGCCCTCCTATGAGACATCTGAGACGCCAGCACTTGCAGCCGTAGCCCGTGTCCCCTTTAGGGCGGCGCCTCGGGTCGTGTGGAGATTCTGGTTTGCCGGGGGCATGGCGTTGCTTTTCGCCTGGCCTCTGTTTCAACTGGCCCGATTCGCCTTGGACAACGATCTCTATTCACATGTGCTGATAGTTCCATGGGTCAGCGTTTATCTTTGCTGGGCCGGGCGCAAGGCTCTGCCTTCGCGCAGTGCGCCGCCGAAGGGGCTGGTTCTGGCGTTCCTGTTTCTGGGTGTGGGTTTGGCGTCGTGCTATTGGGCGCAGATATTCTTCCCCGCTCAGCCGGTGGTGGAGCCACGCCCCGGCTTGGCCCTGATTGGTTTTTGGTGTTGCACGGTGGGCGGGGTGGGTCTGTTTTGGGGCAAGGCCATCCTGCGGGCCTGGGTTTTTCCTCTGGCTTTCCTGCTCTTCCTGCTCCCGCTGCCGCTTGGGTTCGAGACGCGGTTGGTCGGCTTGCTACAGCATCGCTCGGCCGACGTGCTCGAATTCTTCTTCAGCCTGGCTGGAACCCCGGTGCTGCGCACCGGCACGGAATTCCAGGTCCCCGGTATTGCCCCCTTCAGGGTTGCACCCGAGTGCAGCGGTATTCACTCGACTTTGATATTGCTCCTGACCGGTTTTTTCGCGGGCCATTGTCTGCTGCGCCGGATTTGGACGCGCGGCGTGCTGGTTGTCGGTGTGGTTGGGTTGGGGGTGTTGCGAAACGCGTTCCGGATTTTCGCCCTGGCGGAACTAAGCCGGCGCATCAATCCGCAGATCATGGATTCGGATCTGCATCATCGTGGCGGGCCGGTGTTTTTTTTGGTGGCTTTGGTGCCGTTTCTCCTGCTGCTCTGGGCGCTAAGGCGGCTGGAACACCCGCCGGCCAAAACAGTCGCTTAGTTCCTGGCCGACTCAACCTGTTTTGCGACATGAAAAAAACTCCCACCTTGCTCGCGGTTCTCTTGCTCCTGGTTTGCATGTCGGGTTGCACGCGGCGGATGCGTGCCGAGCGGCATGAGGCCCGGGCCGACCGTTATTATGATGCCGGGCAATACGCGGAAGCGGAGATCGAGTACCTCAATGTTGTGAGGTTGGACCGGGCCCATGCCCGGGCCATTGGTCGGCTGGGGATTCTCTACTCGGAGCAGGGCCGCCTGGCCCGGGCTCGGCCGTTTCTGATCAAGGCGCATGAGCTTAGCCCGCTGGATGCGGGGATTGCAGTCAGGGTGGCGTCGCTGCAGCTTTTGCTGGGCAATATGAAAGAGGCCCGGGCCACGGCAGAGTCCGTCTTGAACCATGCGCCCACCAATCAGGAGGCTCCTGTGCTTTTGGCCGGCAGCGTTCGCACCCCGTCCGATCTGGCCCCGGTCCGGGACCGGCTGGACCGGCTTTCCCGGCAGATTGGCGACACGGTCCCGCTACGGGTTGCGCAGGGCGCCTTGCGGGTGCTGGAGGGGGATTTGTCGGGTGCGATAGCGGAGTATGAAAAGGCGATTGCGCTCGAAAACAATTCCGCCACGGCGCACGCCGCTCTGGGAAATCTTTATTGGAAGCAGAACCGTTTCACCGATGCGAAGCGGGAACTGCAGGCCGCTGCTGACTTCTCCCCGCCCCGCTCACCCCACCGCCTGGAATTTGCCACGTTCAAAATCAAAACCGGCCAGGTCGACGCTGGGAAGGCCGCGCTGGAGCGTATCACCCGGGATGCTCCCGATCTTCAGCCCGCTTGGCTCGGGTTGGCCGATTTGGCCATGGCCCGGCAGCAAACCAACGAGTTCCAAACACTCATCGCCCGGGCTCTGGCGCTCGATCCTTACGGCTATCAGGCTCTCCTGCTGCAGGCCCGTCAGAGGCTGCTGCAGCGGGATTATGCCGGTGCCGTCGCCGGGTTGGAGCGGATGCTCGCGGTCTATCCCCGTTCGGCCCAGGCGCATTATTCGATCGGTCAGGCTTATGCCGGAAGGGGCGATAGCTCCAAGGCGTTGAGCCATCTTGGCCAAGCTTTGGGCTTTGATCCCGATTTGGACGAAGCGGCTTTGTTGCAGGCCCGGCTGCATTTGCAGCTTGATCAGACGCCGGCGGCCGTCACGGCGTTGAACCGGCTGATTGAGCGCCGGCCGCGCATGTCTGAGGCGTATTTGCTTCTTGGCAACTGCCAATTGAGGGCCAAGGAACCAGCCCTGGCCGCCGTCACTTTCGCCCGGTGGCACGGGATTTATCCCACCAATCCAGAACCTCTTGTGTTGATGGGGGACGCCAGCCTGTTGCTGGGGAGAAGGGCCGATGCGCGTCGTTCCTTTGAGGAGGCTTTTATGGCCGACGGAAATTATCTTCCCGCGCTGGAGAAAATCCTGAGCCTGGATCTGATCGAGAACAAAAAGGAGACCGCGCTGGACCGGCTGCGGGCGGAGGCTCTGAAGAAGCCTCGATCGCCCACCGTGCAGTTACTTCTGGCGAAGGTCCATCTGGCACGACTGGCAGAAGCGGAGGCGGAGGTCTGTCTGCAAAGGGCGCTCGCGCTGGAGCCCGGCTTTCAGCCCGCCTATCTTCTCTTGGCCCGGACGCATGTCAACGCCGGCCGCTATCCCGCCGCTTTGGCAGTCTTGGAAAGAGCCCTGTCCCAAAATTCCGACGAGACCGCCGCGCTCCTGCTCAAGGCATTGGTGGAGGAGAAAATCCAGAAGTATTCCGAGGCCCGTGACACTTACGAAAAGCTCCTCACCGTTGAGCCCGGCCTAGGCCTGGCCCGCAATAATCTGGCCTGCCTTTATTCCGAGAAACTGCAGGAACCCGACAAGGCCCTTGTCCAAGCCCGCAAGGCCAGAGAGCTTCAACGTGATGATCCCGCTGTCGCCGATACGCTGGGGTGGATCCTCTTCAAGCGTGGCGACTATAGCGCCGCGCTTCCGCTGCTGCAGGAAAGCGCCGTGCGACTGTTTGGAGAGCCGGAAGTTCAGTGTCATTTGGGCCTGGCCTTTTACATGCTGGATGAAGAGGCGTCCGCCCGTCAGGCGCTCGGTTTGGCCCTCGCTGTCGACACGGATTGGAATGGCAAATCCCAGGCGCGCCAAGCTCTGGAGTGTCTGGCACTGGATCCTGCCAACGCCACGTCCCGGACTCTGGAGTGGTTGCAGGAGCGTCTGCGAACCCAACCCGCCGATCCGGTGGCGCTGGGCCGCCTGGCGGCGGTTTATGCGTCGCGAGGCGAGGGGAAAGAGGCGGGGCTGATTTATGGGCGGATTTTGAAGGGGAACCCAAAAAACGTCCGATCACTCCTTGGCTTGGCCAAGGTTCAGGCCGACCTGTTTCACAACAACACTCTGGCCCTGGCTCTGGCCTCAGAGGCCTACAAGCTTGCACCAGACAATTCCGCTGCCGCCCACACTCTGGGCCGATTGTCATTGGAATCCGGGGATTACAAATATGCTTTGCACCTGCTGCGGCTGGCAGCCCAGGCCGAACCGGAGGATTCCGAACGCATCTATGATTTGGCCCTTGCGGACTACAGCGTGGGCCGGGTGACTTCAGCCCAAGCCGGGCTGGAGGCGGCTTTGCGCCAGCCCCGCGGATTTTCCCGCGCGCCAGCCGCAAAGCGGATGTTGGAAATGCTCGGCGCACTAAGCCAGCCCGGGCAGGCGGCCGCGTTCGAGTCCAAGGCGCAATCCATTCTCCAGAACGAGCCCGCCTATGTTCCCGCGTTGATGCTTGCGGCTGTTGCCGCGAAACAAAGAGGCGACACGGCGGCGGCGGCTCGGGCTGCTGAGTTGGCCGTCAAAACCCTGCCTGAATTCGTTCCGGCCCTCCGCTTCATGGCTTTGCTTGAGTCTGAAACGCCCGGCACCGAGTCCCGTGTCTACGAGCGTGCGCTCAAGGCCCGTGAAAGCCTGCCCCAGGATCAGGAGTTGACCCGGACTCTGGGGCTGGTGGCTTATCGGCGCGGGGATTGGCGCTCCGTGGTCCGTTTTCTCGGTGAGATCACCGGGGATGGCGGCTCAGATGCGAGGATTTATTATTGTCTGGGAATGGCTCAATTCCGGCTGAAAAACTTTAAGGAAAGCAAGAGCATGCTTGCCCTTGCCCAGTCGGCCATGCTCCCGCCTGAACAGTTGGATGAAGTGAAAAAAACGCTCCTTCAGTTGCGCTAAGGATTCGCGGGGTGATCCGGCTTCATAAAACCTCAGATTACGCGGTTTTTCCCTGTTGTTTTCCCGGGTGGAGTGGGATTGTCAAACCGCCGATGTCCCGCGATGGGATGGGGGAAGAAAAACGCCGCAGCCAGTCGGCCGCGGCGTTCAAACTTCCAGATTCTTCCTGGTTCTTACGCGCCCATGCCGTCTTCAAACGACCCGGCGGCCAAGGGGAAACAGAGGTGATCGCGGGTATACTCAATGCCGTTGGCGCTGGTCATATCCAGATCGCGATAGGCGCTCTCGGCTTCCACCACCAGCGGCGCGCTCTTGGCCCCGGTGATCTGGCAATAGCGCTGGGGATAGCCCGCATGGATCAGCAATTCGACGTAGCGCATGAGATTCAGATCGCCGGTGGGGATGTCGACAAATTGCATGGCGCGCTTTTGCCAGTCCGCCTCCATGCGGCGCAGGGGCAGACCGGGGCGGATGGTGAAGTTCTTGACGTGGCAGGCCAGAATGCGCGGCGCCACTTTTTGGAACCGGGTTTCCCAGGATTCGCCCTCCCAGCAGTGGGAAGGATCGGCGTTGACCGCCAGGCAGGAGTCGCCTTCGCAGGCGTCGAGCAGCATTTGAAAGTCGTCGGCGCACATGGCGGCGGTGCCCGGATGGATTTCGTGGGCGAGGAAAATGCCCAGGGATTTGGCGTGCTGTCGGAGCTTGGCGGTTTTCTTCACGAACCGTTCCTTGCCTTCGGCGACCAGGTCGAAGTCGCCGCCCTTCCAGAAGCCCCAGGGATAGCCGGTGGCCAGCTCCCAGCCGAAGGCCACGCCCCAAAACATCGGGACGATCTTCACGCCCAACTCGGCGCAGAGGTCCAGAAGGCGCAGGCAGTAGTCCTCAGCCCATTTTTCGATGGCGGCGGGGGATTGCTTGGCGATCTCGGGCGGGACGAACGGACGCACGGTGGGGCTGCCGGTCCAGGCCGTGGTGTGGACCCAGAACGGGCAATGGGCCGAGACTCCGTCCAGGCTGAGTTTGGCTTTGCTGAAAGCGGATTTGATCTCTTTGGCGGTTTTGAAGCCCTTGGCCGACTGGAGCATGTAGTTGGACGGCTGAGCGCCGGCGGCGCCGGAACTTTTGGCGTAGGCCAGAAACTGCTCAAGGGTTTTCGAGCCGTGCTGCGCACCTTCAATGCTGGGATGGAAAAGAGTTTTTGCCATGTTGAATTGGAATTAAGCGGTTAGGGTTGTGCTGTTTTTATCGGGTCAGAACTAACGCGGTGCGGCAGCAAAATCAACTGAAAATTTCGCATCAGCGGCCGTCGGGCAATCCGAGTGCTGCAACGGCCTCGAGCGTCTGCCCGGGCGTTTCGTGCAAGATCACCTGCCATCCCCGCGCCGCGCCGGCGGCAATGTTCTCCGGCCGGTCATCCAGGTAGAGAAGATCGGCCCCGCGCCGCCCGGACAGCTCCTCCAAGGCCTCGTAGATGCGGTGGTGGGGTTTCATGGATCGCACCTCATAAGACAAAATATAGCCGTCGAAGCCGGCGAAGAAGGGGAAGTGCCGCCGGATGTGGTTGATGGCCAGATCGTTGGTGTTGGAAAAAACATAGGTCGGCACTCCGGCCCGGCGCAGGGCCGCCTGCAGGGAGATCATGGCGGGGATTTCAGTGAAAATATCGGCGAAAAAGCCGGCGAATTCCGCGCGGCTCCCGGCAAAGGACGTGACGGAACAAACCTCGGCGTAAAATTCCGCCTGATTGATCAAGCCCGTCTCGTAGCGGACCAGCAGGTCGGATTGGCTGAGATGTTGTTGGATTTGGCCGAACGGCATTCGGCCCCCCGCTCCGATGCGGCGGGCGGCGATGCTGTAGTCGAAATCGACCAGCACCTTGCCCAGATCGAAGACGACGGCGGTGGGACGAGGGGTGGGAGTGTTCATGGCATTTCTCTGCGGCCTTCCAGTGCCCGGCTCAGGGTGAGTTCGTCGGCAAATTCCAAGCCCGTGCCCGCCGGCAGGCCGTGGGCGATCCTTGAGATTTTCAGGCCGGGCCGGCTCAGCCGCTTGGCCAGATAAAACCCCGTCGCATCGCCCTCCACATCCGTGCCTAGGGCGATGACCAGTTCGCTGATCGGTTCGCGGCTGAGCCGATCCTCCAAAGCGGCGATGCGCAGGTCTTCGGGTTCCACGCCGTCGAGCGGTGAGATTTTGCCGCCCAGCACGTGGTATTTGCCGTGGTAGGTGCCGGATTTCTCCAGGCTCAGGATGTCCACGGCCCTCTCGACAACGCAGACCAAGGCCGGATCGCGGCGGGGTTCCATACAGATGGGGCAGGGGGAGTGTTCGGTCAGCGCCCCGCAGACCGTGCAGAAGCTGATCCGTTCCCGGGCGCGGAGCATGGCCTGGGTCAGTTGGTGGACTGTTCCCGGTTCGGTTTGAACCAGATGCAGGGCCAGGCGCTCGGCCGAGCGCGGGCCGATGCCGGGCAGTTGGCTCAGGGCTGCAGTCAGGGCTGTGACGGGTTCGGGGAGAACAGACATTGAAATCCGAGGTGAAGGGTCGATGGCAAATGCCGGCTGAGGATGAATAGCGGCGGCGCTTCTCAGCTGAAACCGGGCAGGTTCATGCCGGCGGTGACCTTGCCCATCTCGGAGTTTGCAATCTCCTTGGCCTGACCCAGAGCCTGATTTGCGGCGGTGATGATCATGTCTTCGACCAGTGATGCGTCGGCGGGATTGAGGGCTTGGGGGTCGATCTTGACCGAGGCGAGTGAGCCATCGCATTTGGCGATCACCCGCACGGCGCCGCCGCCGCTGGTGGCTTCCACGGTCCGGGCGGCCAAGGCGGCCTGGACTTGCTCCATCTGTTGCTGCATGCGGGCAGCTTGTTTCATTAATTTACCTATACTAGACATAATGGGAACGGTTGGGGTTGGGGTTGAGGCTCATGCGCGGACTTCCACGATCTGGCCCTTGAAAATTTCCAAGGCTTTTTGGATCAGCGGATCGTTTTTGAAATCGTCTTTGTTGAAGGACGTCGTCGTGAGTTTGTCCTTTGCGGGTGCGGCCGCCGGAGCGGGCTGGGGTGCTTTGGCCGGTGCGGTCGGGCTGGGGGCTGTTGCCGGCGCGGGGGGCGTGGGCGGCAGGCCGGCCTTGCGCCGGAGTGCCGGGGCTTCGGCTTTAATGAATTTAAATTGGGCATGGCCGTGGCCTAATTCCGCCAGATTGGCCTGAAGCAGTCCGTGGTTCTTGGAGTTGTCCACCAAGGCGATATGTTCGGCGAATTCCGGATCGAACCCGATGGTGAAGAGGTTTTTCGCCAGCGACACTGGATGGGCTTCGAGCAGGTAGCTGCGGGCAAATGGGCTGGCCCGGCCCACCGCATCGACCAACCTGGCCCAAATGGTTTCCAGATCGTTCTCTCCTGAACCGCTCACCTCGCCGCCGTCTGCCGGTGCGGCCGGGGGCGGCGTGGGATCGGCGGCGGCTTGATTCACGGGTGTCGGGGTGGGTGCGCAGGGTGTTGCCGCCGCAGATGCCGATGGTGCCGGAGCGGCAGGCGGGCGGCCCGATGCCGAGAAGGGCGCCGAGGCGGGTGCGGGTGTTGCGGAGGTTGTGGCTTGGCCCCGCAGTTCCTGCAGCCGGGTCAACACCGCGTCCAAGCTCACGGCGTTGCGGGCCTCGATGGCCTTGAGCAAGGCCACCTCAATGAGGATTTTTTTGGAGACCGCATCGCGCAACCGGCCCTCCGCTCCGCTGAACACCTCCAGAATCCGGGTCAGCGCGGAGGCGTCAGCCAGAGGGGATTGATCGCGCAGCGCCGCGGCCTCGGCATCCGAAATCTCAAGCAACTTCAGGTCGCCGTGCGACACCTGGAAAACGAGCAGGTTGCGGAAATGATTCAGCAGATCCGAGAGCAGCCGCCCCAGATCCTTGCCGTTGCGGGCCAGGTCGTTGAGCTGCCGCAGCGCCGTTTCAATCCCGCCCTCCAGCACCGAGCGGCCCAGATCCAGGAGCTGGCCTTGCGCGGTGAGGCCGAACATGGAGAGCACATCGGACTCCTCGATCTTGTTTCCGCAGAAGCTGATCAACTGGTCCAGCGTGGATTCGGCGTCGCGCATCCCCCCGTCCGCTCCGCGGGCGATGGCCTGAAGGGCCTGAGGGGAGATCTGGACCTGCTCGGCTGCGGCGATGCTGCGCAACTGTTCCACGATGAGCGGGGCGGGGATCCGGCGCAGATCGAAGCGCTGGCAGCGGGAAAGAATGGTCGGCAGCACCTTTTCGGGATCGGTGGTGGCGAACATGAACTTCACGTGTGCCGGCGGTTCCTCCAAGGTCTTGAGCAGCGCATTAAAGGCGGCCACCGAGAGCATGTGAACCTCGTCGATGATGTAGATCTTGAATTTGGAGGAGGCTGGGGCGTATTTGCAGGTCTCCCGCAGTTCGCGGACCTGCTCCACGCCGTTGTTGCTCGCGCCGTCGATCTCCAGCACATCCATCGAGCGCCCTTCGGCAATCTCGCGGCATCTGGCATCGGTGTCGTCGAATTCCGCCTTGGGACCGCCGGTGCAGTTGAGGGCCTTGGCGAAAATGCGGGCGACGGTGGTCTTGCCGGTGCCGCGCGGGCCGCAGAACAGGTAGGCGTGGGCGATGCGGTTTTGGGCAATGGCCTGGCCGAGCGTCTGGGTGACGTGTTCCTGACCGACCACATCGCTGAAGCGTTGGGGGCGGTATTTGCGGGCTATGACTTGATAACTCATTTGCGATCGGGCTAGGGAGCGCCGAGCGGGCCGGCCGCCGGTTCGGCGGGGGGAAGGCATACCGCGCAGCGCGAACGCTAAAATTAAAATGCCAGGGTGACCACGGCAGACGCAGAGCAAACTACCGTTGCTGCCTTCCGGCCCTGGCGGGGTTCGTAAGTCCGCGTTCCATGGGCCCTGGCGGCAGCAATGTGGGGCAGGCACGGGCCGGCTTCAAGGAGAATCCCCGCCTTTTCCATCGGACATCTCCGGCATCTCCGTTCCCGGATGAAACCGGATTGCCAGGCCGCTTCGGCCGCCGGAAGCCCCCAAGGATGCAAATCATTGGAGCAAAAATATTTAGTTCCGTAAACCGGACCATCCAACTCCAGCCGGGGATGGGGGGGGCCGCAGGGACTTGCGATTCAAAATAGGATCCGCCGCGGGGAGCTGGAGCAGTGGACGTGCGGGAGAAGTGCGCCACCGATGACCGTCCCGCTTCATCCTTCATTAAAACGGGTTCAGGGCCTCTTCTCTTGGCTGCGAACGCCCCAGCATCTTGGCCCACGGCTCAATGTCACCGGAGACTGGGGGCGACCCGGCTGACCGGGCGGCGGAGTTTTGCTGGAGTTTTGCCTTTCACCCGCGGCGCTTGATGCCTAGATTCGCCGCATGCGTCTTGAGTTGTTAAAAAATGTCACCCGCATCGTTGTCAAGCTGGGTACCGGCGTTCTGACCGACAGCTGCAAGCAGCCCGACATGGGGCAGATGAAACAGCTGGTGGACCAGATTGCGGCGCAGCGCAAGGAGGGGCGCGAGGTCGTGCTGGTGACCTCGGGAGCGGTTGGGGCGGGAATGGGGGCGCTGGGGTTTGAAAAGCGCCCCGCAGAGCTTGCGGAGATGCAGGCCTGCGCCGCCGTG
>Ga0209829_10004065_pt1 | contig 10421 bp, 8 predicted proteins | sample C_140205_EF_Meta_FD_187311 | JGI IMG/M metagenome (GOLD analysis project Ga0209829, IMG submission 187311) | Freshwater microbial communities from Lake Croche, Canada to study carbon cycling - C_140205_EF_MetaG (SPAdes) (version 2) | ecosystem: Environmental > Aquatic > Freshwater > Lake... | reverse complement strand
TGCAATGTGTACTAACGTTAAAATGCGGAAAGCCGCTGACGGCACGATAGTCGTCGGTCGCGCACATGAGTATGCGCAAGTTATCCCCACCACGCTAGCTGTGGTTCCCGTCGGTTTTGTTGGCACCAGCATTCTCCCCGAAGGCGCAACTTCTTCCGTCGGTTGGGTTTCCACCCACGGCGTCGTTGGAATGTCCAATTTCGGCAACCCTGAATGGCTCATTGATGGCATGAACACTGCGGGTCTTTCCATTCACGCTCAGGCAATGGCGCCTGCTTACTGCACGTATTCGGAGCCAAAGAAAGATGGCACTGACCTGAGCCTCAACGAGTTCCCTGCCTTTCTTTTGGGTACTTGTGGTTCCGTCGCTGAAGTAAAGGCAGCCGCCGCTGGCGTAAACGTGTGGGGTATTGATGTTGGTGCGGGTTTCATTCCCCCTCTACATTTCCTCATCCACGATGCTGATTCATCAGCCGTTATTGAGTTCCATGACGGTGTGATGCACATTGTGGACAACCCAACCGGTGTTGGAACGAACGCTCCCTACATGGATTGGCATCTCACGAACCTCAATAACTACTTGGGGCTACAAAACACTGCTCATCCTGCTGTTGAGGCATTCGGTACGACTTTTGCAGGTTTTGGTATCGGTGATGGCCTCATGGGCGTACCGGGTGATTACTCGTCATCGGGACGCTTCGTTCGCGCTGCGGCAATGGTCGCCATGTCTGATGAGCCTGCGGATTCAGCTGAGGCGGAGTTGCTGACCCTGCATATGATGAATGCGCTTGATATCCCGTCAGGCATCGTTCACCGTCCCGTTGCAGGTGAGTTGGAAACTGATATTGCTCAGTGGATCACATTGTCCAATCTCACCGCTCTGCGTTACTCGTACCGCACCCATGGCGACCCAACCGTCTACACGGTTGACTTCAAGGATGTGGATTTCACGGCACCTGTCCGTAACCTTCCGATTTCGTGGGACAACGGTTTTGTGAAGTTCGCAGTTTAATGTTTTCAATGTTTAACACCAGTGACATCACGGTAGGAGTTTCGCCGTGATGTCACTGGCCATTGAAGTTCCAAACATTGTCGTGAACACTCCGCAGTGGTTGGCTTTGATTACCACTGGCGTGGGTGCGGTGGAAGGGGCCGTGCTGGCGCGTAACTCGTCACGCACGAGGAACATTCAGATGGATTTTGTTGGCGTACTCGTGTTGGCGCTTTTCTTGGGGCTTGGCGGCGGGCTAGCTCGAGATATTTTACTTGGCAACTCACCCATGGTCGCGCTTCGAACACCTTGGTACCTCGTAGTGGTGATTGCTGCAGCCGTGCTTGTCGTCTCGCTTGGTCGATTTATTCCGCCCACGGACAGCAAGGCTTTTATTTTGATCGACGCTTTAACCTTGGGGCTCTACGCCGCGATCGGCGTGCAATACGCGCTCGATTTTAAGGTTTCGGTGATTGGTGCGGTCGTGGTTGGTTTGTTTGCAAGCCTTTCGGGCGGGGTGATTGTTTCATTGCTGCGGCAAGAGACACCGCAACTGCTTCGACCTGGAATCCCATACGGACTCTCTGCACTCATCGGCATCATCGTGTACCTGTCACTAGCTGAATTCTCTGGTGGAGTTGCTTCCTTTGCCTGCGTAATTGCGGTCGTAATCTTTCGTTTCATAGTCGTACGCTGGAACATCCAAACTAAGGCGACGTCACCGATTGATCTAAAAACTCAGTAGAGGCGCATGAATGTACTGGCGAAATAAATTAGGTATCCCTGTGTAACACGGCTAGATGCTGAGGTGTTCCGAGCTGGGTGTAGCCGAAAACACCTCGGTTCGATACCTCAATCGACTATCCGTGATATCGAACTGTCGTCTCTGAAGTCATGCGACGCAACACTAGATAATTAGGGCCTTTAAGCGCCGTGCGCTCGTAAGGTCCAAATCCCATCACGGTTCCTTGGGCACCGAGTGCTGATGGAACGTGGTGCACGCGGTCTAGCCCTTCCTTGACACCTTCTGGCGTATACACAGATGCATATGAGAGCCCAAGTACAGCCAAGGTTGCCATGTCGTAAAGGCACCCGAACATCGTGCTGAAAGATTCCATTCCCCAACGCGACTTAATCTCATGCGACATGTGCCGCAGTACGGCGTTGTCTTCGTCGACCATGTCGACATAAACCCATCCTGCGAGGATTTCTTTTTCTTCAGGCGGCTTACTGTAGAAATGCAGTCCAGCAGTTGTGGTGAAGCGAGGAAGATCTACACCTTCCCGACGAAGGGTTCGCGAGAGCTCAACAAGTACCGCGCCAAAACCCAAATACACAAGTGCGTCAGCCCCAGAGTGCTTCACTATGTCTACCTGTGAGGAAAGGTCAGTTGCGATCGGTGAGCATTTAGCATCTGCCTTGATCGTTATCCCAAGGCGATCGCAAGCGTCAGTGAAGTATTCGAAGAATTCGTTGCCAACAGGTGACTTATCTCTTACAACTGCGACAGTGGAGAGGCCCTGTGCCTTGATCGCACGAACCAGCATTGGCCCATCTTCATATAGAGCACCAAGTTGGTAATGGAATCCGTATTCACCTCGCGACTTGGTGGTGCCAGGAAAGTTAATGGTCGGTATTCCGTATTCCTCGAACAGTGGCTTCACAGCAATGGCGTTATCTGTTTTGCCAGGGCCAAGAATCACGAGTGCACCAGCATCTGCAAGCTGAAGCCAAGCGTCTTGCACAGCCTTGGCTGTTCCATTGGGTAAACCGCGCCCAGAGGCTTCAATCAATTCGATTGGTCGATCGACTTCGCCACGCGCAAGAGCCTCATCAAATCGAAGTTCGAGGGCTCGGCCGATTGATTGGTGAAAGGCTTCACCTTCTGGGAAAAGTCCTTCATGGAGAAAGCCGACCTTGAGCGGTTCAACGCTAAGTGATGTCATAGCAAGATTCTTGTGGATGAAGTCAAGAAATGTTCCAAATCTCTATCACAGCTTCCGAAATGTCGTGATTATTCTGTGAATTAGCAGTGAACAAATGCTCCATCGTGTTTTTGATGCCTGGAATCGGCAATACTCACGCCATGAAATTAAGAATTGCCTTAATTGCTTCTGCAGTTTTTCCTTTGGTGGTTCTTGGTGCGAGATATTCAGCAGCAGATGTGGCGCCGAGTGTCAGTCCAATCCCAAGTACGTCGATGGTTGCGAATTTTACTGTTCGGTGCCCATTTAGCCACAGCGCCAATCTTGATCCCATCGTTATGCCAGGAATGGTAGGAATGGGTCATCAGCATGAGTTTTTTGGTAACACATCTACGAATGAAAACTCGACTACTCAATCGCTACTGGCAGCACCAACGACGTGCGCAAAAATAGGACAGTTCACCGATGTGAATGATCACTCGGCATATTGGGTACCTAGTCTTTATCAAAACGGGAAACGTATTGCTCCAACAGCGGTGTATGCCTCGTACGCCCAACTTTCCGGTTCGAATGGATCTGTGTCGCCATTCCCGAATGGATTTAAGGCTGTGACCGGTAGGTCAAGTCAGACTGTCGTGTGGGGTTGCACCTCGATTGACACACAATCCCTATTTACGAAAGCGATTGAAGACGTTCCTACCTGCCAAAGCCCCCAGCATCTCTTTGCCCGAGTTTCGTTTGCAAATTGCTGGAATGGTTTGTCGACGGACTCCTTGGACCACTCGTCACATTTGGAGCTGCAATACAAGGTCGGCGGCAAAATGCAATGTCCATCAACGCACCTAATAAAGGTGCCGATGTTGACACTGAATGTTCAATACCCAATTGCGACTATCACCAATGATGGTGTGAGTTTGGCCAGTGGTCCACCGTCGACAATGCACGCTGACATGTTCGAAGCTTGGACAAACGACGGATTATCAAAACGAATAAGCGGTAACTAAGCCATCTGAGTTAAACGATTTTTTCGCACGACCTTTGCGAAAATAGCGAGCATTGGTAGGCCAAGGGCTAGTAAGAGTAACGCCGACATCGCAAACACGGCGCGATAGCCGAGGTGCACTGCGATGATGCCGCCGATAGCCGGACCGATTTGGCTGGAGAGTGCTTGAACGCTTTGATACAAGCCGAAGATTGAACTGAGTGCTGTTGCTGAAACCAACGTAGGCAGCAAGGAGGCGCTACTTGTTGAAAGCAGTCCTTGGAAGAACGACATAGCTACAACAAATACGGCGAGTAGCGGAACACCTTGGACGAGGGCTAAAGGGAAAAGGAAGACGGCGACTCCGATGGATGCAATGAGGAGGAGTCGTTGATGGGTGACCCGACCAAGAATTCTCCCGGCAAACATCGCCCCAATGGCACTGGCAGTAGAGATGCCAAAGAAGAGCCAGCCAACGATTGCATTTGATTGGGCGCCTGCGGGAAGTAGTGATATTACGAAACTTGGCAAAATGGGTTGCACCATTGGTGCGGCAAAACTGACAACGAGAACAAGTAACAGCGCAACCGACGCAACAGGTGATTGGATCACGGACTTGAAACTCTGCACAGCGCTCACTCGTTCGGACTGCTGCGGGCGTTTTGGCTCATGAATCAAAATGACCGCGACGATAGTGCCGGAGAACATCAAGATGCCGCCGATCACAAAGGTGGTGCTGTAACTCCAAAAAGTAATCATGACCGATGCAATCACCGGTCCAATTGCCATCCCGGCAAGTGTGACTGCTTGGAATTGTCCGAGTGATTTTGCTAGATGCTTGCTTGGTGTTCCAGCAGAAACCATCGCCATACCCGCTGGCCCAGCGCCAGCCATCACGCCGATAAAGGTTCGGATAACCACGACCTGCCAGACCGAAGTGGCCAGCCCGATGAGCAAGAGTCCAAGTGCTCCACCAAAGAGCGCCCGCACCAGCATGGCCTTGCGTCCGAATCGATCGCCTAATGCTCCCCAGATCGGTCCAGTAATGAACAGGGCTAAACCACCTAGACCAGTAGCAATGCCCGCCCACATGGCTGCATCCGCGCCAGAAAGATCCGACATTTGTTCAAGGTATAGAGGTAGGAACGGAACAGTGAACGAAAAAGTTATACAGACCAAAACAAGTGCCAGCATGGTGGCGTAGTTATTGCGTTGCCAGCCAGGCAAGCCTTCAAACTCTGTGTCTGTGCTTTGCATGATTGGAAGCTCCTGAAGGAATGATCGTGCCTACAACCGTGAATGTTAGCGACGGGAGTACCGCATATGCAGAAGATTGAATATTGCTAGGAGGGGTGAGCGAGATTCCAATTGAGTCAGTTTTTGGCTGCAGGCTCAGAAACTTCACTGATTAATTGATGCTGCGCTTCCTTCAGTCTTGTTTTCTGGAAGGATGTCTAGGTTGAATTAATTGGGAGGATTACGAGAGTGACAACGGCTGCGAGTAGCGCTGATGAGGGGGTAGGCCGCTTTGAGTCTTCTATTCCCACAAGCCAAAATGCACCTCATGTTTTCGCACAGGTGCCTGAAATCGGTGATGTCTGGGAAGACCCGGCAATCCAATACGGTCGCCTTGTTGTGGCTGCAGTTGTGTCCATTGCAGCGCTGGCCATTGCGGTAGGCAAATTCTATGCAGGAACTCACGTCACTCAGTCCTTCAATGAAGCAACTTTTGGCCCTTTTGCTTTTTTAGTTTCAAATGAGTTACCTCCAGCAGACTTAGTTTTATCCTCATTGATCGCAATTGTTGGGGTCGCGGCAGTCGCAGTCACGTTCGAAGTGATTGCGGCGCTCATGTCTATTAGTCCGAGGCGAAGAATTCTTAGCTCATATCGGTCTAAAGACAGCCAAGCTTATTTGGAAGGCGACGCGATACGAGTCACAGTGATTATTCCAGCCCACAATGAGGCAGACATTTTGCCGGTCACACTGGCTGCGTTAAAGCAACAATCTCGTCAGCCAGATCGGGTCATTGTTGTCGCAGACAATTGCACAGATGCGACAGTCGAGATAGCCACTCGAATGGGGTATGAAACCTTTAGCACGATAGGTAACACCCACAAAAAAGCTGGTGCGCTGAATCAGGTTCTTGGCGGAATTTTGCCAGCCACCGATGCTTCCGATGTGATTTTAGTGATGGATGCAGATACCAGTCTTGGACCGGATTACCTCGCGGTAGCAACTCAACAACTCCAAGAGAATCGTGAATTGTCTGCAGTCGGCGGCGTCTTCTTTGGTGAAGAAGGACATGGGCTCCTTGGTCAATTTCAGCGCAATGAATACACGCGCTATTCCTTACAGATTAGAAATAGGCGAGGACGTGTTTTTGTTCTGACGGGAACCGCAACCATGTTTAGGGCTGAAGCGCTCCTTGATGTGGCTGCTGCTCGAGGCGTGTTCATTCCTGGTGAGACGGGAATGGTCTACGACACGGCCGCGCTCACAGAAGATAACGAAATTACTCTCGCAATGAAATCGCTTGGATGCTCGATGACTTCGCCTCCGGAATGTCTAGTAACCACTGAACTCATGCCGCAATGGCGAAATCTTTGGATTCAAAGAAAACGATGGCAACGTGGGGCTCTTGAAAATCTCAGCGCCTACGGACTAACGCGAGCGACACTTCGTTATTGGGGCCAACAGGTGGGGATCGGTTATGGCACGGTGGCGTTGAACTTGGCCATAGTGCTGATGTTGATCACGTTTTTATCCGTTGACCAGTGGGTGTGGTTCCCTTTTTGGGCGATCGTCGGTGCAATTTTCATCCTCGAGCGGGTGTTAACGGTGTGGCGTGGTGGTTGGAGAGCCAGGTTGTTAGCCCTTGCGCTGTTTCCAGAGTTGGCCTACGACATCTTTCTTCAAATAGTTTTCGTGAAGTGCCTTGTGGACATTAGCTTGGCAAGCCGAACTACTTGGGGTCACGTTGAGCACGCGAATGTATTGAAGACCCAATCATGATAATTCAATCCGGAGTCGTTTTCCCGGCTTCAATCATGTCGAATTCGTGGTTCACCGTGCTAGCAATGATCGTGGCTTTCAACACCATTATTTATCTTGGATTGACGCTGGCGAAACTCTTGCCTTGGCCGCAACAGGTGAGACCTGAGCAAGTTCGACGTTGGTTTTCGCTAGGAAAGAAACCCAAAGTTGTTGACGTTGATCAGTTGGCAGATCGGGAGTTTGATGAACCTGATAGCGACGACCCATATCTTGCAACTCGATATAGAGCAGCCCGAATAGGAATTCCGCAAGGATTCGCACTGACTGGTGGCCTAGTCATCATCGTCACAATTACTGAAATGTTATTCGTCAGCGAATCCACAGCCGTACAAAATACTTTGCTCCTATTTTCTGGTCTTACTCTGATTGTGTTCTCGATAATTTTTAGCAGAAGGCGCATAAGAGCCCTTGTGCTTATTTGGTCATGGGCAGTTGGGACGCTCGCGTTATCTTTGTTATTGCTGATCATGACCTTGTATCGAGATAACGGCTCAACTATTTTTTACGTCGTCATCATTCTGATGGGATTTGCGCCAGCCACATTGAGTTGGCTGCCAAGTCTTACTATCGGTTTCATTATTTTCTTCAGCATCATTGCGACTTGCTGGGCAGCAGGATTACCGAATATGGCCCAAATTGTCCTTTCAGGCTTTGCTGCAATGCTCGGTGGTTGGATATTGCTGAGGCTTCGTTTGCAAGCACTCGATGCGCTGACAACTCATGAAACTCGTTCAAGCGCAGTCGCCACCACTGATCCTTTGACCGCAATGTTGACTCCCCGCGGGTTGCTCACTCTTATGCCCGGTTTGGCTGCTGTGGCTGAACGATCTCGACAAAATATCTGCGTTATTAGTGTTGATGTGGACGATCTGTCACTTGCAAATTCGCAATATGGCATGCAGTACGGCGATGATGTTGTTTGCGCGGTTGCGCAAGCTGTCCGGAGCACTGTTCGTCGAGGTGACCATGTGGCGCGTTGGGATGGTGACGCGTTTTTGGTTGTGGGCCTAGGCGATCAGCCAAGTGCGGAGGCCTTAGCAGCCCGCATTCAGCTAGCTGTTCGCACAAGTGGAATCAACCTTGGCAAGTGGCCAACAACAGTGAGTGTGAAGACTAGTTCGGGGGATCCAACCCTAGTTACCTTTGAAGAGATGCAATCAATGGTTTCTTAGCGAGGAATGTGTTAACTGTGGTGCTCACTTTTTCTGGAAGTTGAAATAGAAACGAGTGGCCACCTTCGGGGAACACAACGAGTCTCGCTCCAGGTATGCGTGAAGCGATAGTTGAGCTATTCGCACGGGGTGTGATGACATCTTGTGCGCCAGCCAAAACCAATGCGGGAATTGTGACAGCATGAAGGGCTTGAATATTTGCATTGCTGTGTAACCAAGGATCTTCAGCGGCCACCATTGCATTCAATGTTTTCGTCGGAGTATCCGAGGGTTGATACGCGCCACTATTCATTGCCGCAGTTAGGCGCGACAGGAACCGCTTACCCGCGGCAATTCCTGCCCGCGGGTAGTTCGTGCGCAGATAGTCGGCATCGGACGAAGAATTACTATCAATCTTTTGTACCCATAGTGGGCCAAGCACTGCTTGCGAACTGCCCGGGTTCGTCGCAGCCAAAATTAGCGCGTTGACGTTTTTTGGATGGCGGATGACCATTTGCTGCGCAATGAATCCACCCATTGACCAGCCCAGCACATTGACCGGCAAGCCAGGAGAGACCTTTTCTGCGAATTCAGAGATCCAGTCGGAAGCTATATTGAACTTCCAGGGGCCAGGGGCAGGTCCAGAATCTCCAAGGCCTGGGTAGTCAAACACGATGACGCGATTCGTGAGTGACAATCCGGATAAGAAGGCGGGGTCCCATTCGTTCATGGGTGAGGCTGTTCCGTTGAGTAGGAGCAAGGGTGGACCAGACCCAAGTTCTGACCAAGCAAAGGTTGTGCCAGCCACTTCTATCTTTTTGACATCGAGGCGAACCGAGCGCCAGTTAGACGTCGTCGTCGCAGCATGGCTAGCCGGAGCGAGTAAGGCTACGCAGATAGCGATGCAACAGGATGCCATCCCGAGCAGCACACGCCAAGACTTATGAGTCACTGCACCATTGTGTCGAGATTCCGTCTGGGTGCGATGGAGTACTCGTTGTTTAGATCTCATGCGCAGGTCACACGATACTTTGTGTAAATTCCAAGGACCGCGATCAATTTGTATTTTGAGTATTCATTTGTAACATGGCTATATCTGCGGACTCCGGATTAGATTCTCTAATCTTTCTTGACACTCTTTTTGAAGGAACTTTTTCATGCGCATCAGAACCCTGCTCGTTGCCTCGGTAAGCCTCACGCTTTTGATAGCGGGTTCGGTGGCAGGTACGGCATCGGTAACAGCTGCGCCTGCAAACAACACGGGTTTTCAGGATCCCTTCACCGGACCTACTCAATATCTGGGTTTTGCCGCTACTCAGGCGAAAACATCGGTGAATGTGAATGCAGCGCTTGGTCAAAAGCGCGCAGACAGCATCGCTAAGTCATTGGGGTTCGATAAGAAGCGGTCGCTATCAGCGATGCAGTACACAAACTTTGTCTCTGGTTATGGGATCGGGGGTGGAACTACCGCTTCGGCTACCGCTGCAAAGGTGATGGTTACGTGTCTGGAGTACCAAACGGATACGAATGCCAATCCGAAAGCAAAAAGTACGGATGGCACTACTACCTACCCTCACTTGGGCAGTTATGGCTTGGCCGTCAATGAAGATGGCGCCTTGGAAAGCGTCGCGAACTCCACCAATCCATGTAGGCAGGTAAACATCGTTCTCGAGCCTGCAGCTGCGTGCCCACCCGCGGCTGGCACAAATCCGCTGAATCTTCCGTGCGGTTACATGAGCAATTGGATGAAAGCCAATGGCGCTAGTGACACTCTTGCTGCTCTCTATGGTTCGGCTTACACCGCCGAGGTGACAGATGCATCAAAGTCCCAACAGATTTCCGGAGTCGCGCAATTGGTGACGAATACCAAATCAGGTGGAGTGACCTCGATCGTCGGGATGCCCATGGCGCCGTCAGTTTGGTTGGCCAACTTCCTCATCTTCTACGCCATAAATCCAGGGATTGCTGCTGAGATGCCAGCCTTCTGGGCACCGATTCCAAGCGCTGTGGCAACGGCAATTGCAGGGTCAAGCACTGGGCAAGTTCCGTTCGCGAATTTTGCTTCAGCCTTCAAGAGCTAAGTCCTAGCTTCGAGGTTTGTAACTAGCGTCGGGATTAGACACTGCCCGTCAAGGCACGCTCCCACCGCGGCCAGCCCATACGCTTCCCGCATGACGAATCCTGACTCGGGCAAGATCACAGACACGGCCACCACTGCGCCTAGTAAGGCAGTGAAGATGCCGGTCAAACGTCGCCTGAAATTGGTGGCAATCGTGACCGCGTTGGTATTTCTACCCTCAATTGTCATGTTGCTC
>Ga0209829_10004064_pt1 | contig 10423 bp, 9 predicted proteins | sample C_140205_EF_Meta_FD_187311 | JGI IMG/M metagenome (GOLD analysis project Ga0209829, IMG submission 187311) | Freshwater microbial communities from Lake Croche, Canada to study carbon cycling - C_140205_EF_MetaG (SPAdes) (version 2) | ecosystem: Environmental > Aquatic > Freshwater > Lake... | reverse complement strand
ACAGCTCGCCAAGCTGGGGGCCGTCATCCGCCAGACGCCGGAACAATTCCGCGCCCGCTTCGGCTATCTCGTCGGGTTGAAATAAAGGGGACTTTTTTCAGCTACCGCTCAAAGTGTAACTGGTGAAATTCGTGTTTATTTTTATACCTTGAGCGAACCCCGAAACCCCTCCCTGCTGGAGCAATGCTCTGTCCGGTTGTGACCGATGAGGACGCGATTGCAACAACGGTCCCGATAAATCGCGCTGCCGAGTTTGGCGATAGTCGGCACAGCAAATCAATTCGCGCAACAATTCACAAAGGTTGAAAAAGAATTTCCAGTGTTTCTTCTAAAAGTCCAGCCCCCTCAACCGTGAGAATCTCAGCCAGTTTGCGCAGAATGCATTCGGCCTGCGAGCGCGACCAGAAGCTCTGGTGGTAATTGAATTGCAAGTTGCAAGTCCCGTTGATTGTCATAATCGAGAAAACTACAGGAAAGCTGGGTGTTTCCGATGTTTGGCCGGTGGCAAAAAAGAGGGAAGCCCATTTCAGCGAGAATTTTCCGCTGGGAAACTCAGGCGGCGCCATGTTCGTAATGTTTAAGATTGCGGGTTTGACGGAGGTGGAACTGCATTCTTCATTGGATGCCAGATGGACTCCTGCTGCAATCCGCTCTCGCAATTCAGCCATGAGTCTCGCAGCGTTCTCCCAGAAACCTGCGGTGGGGATGGCGGATGTCTCCCAGACAATTTGGCCGATGTACACCCCGGGAGAGGTGGAACTCAAGGGGGGCTCGCAAAATTTGCGGGTGGAAATGTCGGAATACAGCTTGGGCAACGCATTGTCAGTCGCCAACAAAAATGCAGCCATTAGCGCGCCGTGGACAGTAACGCCTCTTTCTCTGCAGCGCAGTTTTAGTTTTTCCAAAATATTTTTGGGCAGACGAGTCAATACGTTATGGGTGAAAATAGGTTGCGTCTGGGGTTCGGTTCCGCGCCTATTAAGCCATTCATAAACCGCGAAAGGCTGCTGGTCAGCAATCGCTCTTGCGTGCGCCGGATAGACCAATTCCATGGGCGGATTCAGAGGCCGAATGTCAAGTGGCTTGCCCTCGCAAACCTGCAGAAAATCTTGGATTAATGAAAACCATGACATCCCATCCAAAATGGAGTGATGCGTCCTAAGGACCATGTCGCAGCCGGTGTCATCATAAAAAAAATGCATTTCCCATAATTTTTCCGGAACCATGTTGATCGCCATTCCCTTCCAGGCATGCTTCGCCGCACTTTCAAAACGTGCTTGAGCATCTTGGTGAACACGGTGGCAGATAATTGGTAACGCTTGCAATTGGCTTTCCGCAGGTGAGCGAACAATCAGCTTTAAATCTTGAATCACGCAGCGCAAAAGGGGATTGCTAGCCCGAACTTGTCGGACGGCGCTCGTGATAAGTGATTCTGTAAAAGCACCTGAAAACGTAAAATGAATATTTTGCGTTCCCCAGCCGGTGGCGAACTTTTCCATGTAGGAAAGAGGGCGACTTTCAATCTTCTCTTCAGGTGTTTTCATTCTGGATTTCTCAGTGGGTTTGTTGCCAAGGGCCAGCGTGGACTCTTTATTATAATAGCCCTGATTTTCCCGCTTTTTCAAAGTTTCGCAACTCGTTTTTCAGTCCGTAACCAGTCAGTTCCGCGATTTGTAAGACGTTTTTTTGGGGCGTGGTGGCGTATAACCTTCGCCTCGGTTTTGATCAGTTTTTCCTGCAGCGGCATCTCGGTCCAAGTGATGCACCGCTTGCAGCAGTGCAAATTGCCTCGGAGTTGCGAATAAGGTGGTGTGCGGGGCGAGTCTGGGTTAAAACCCGCCAATGTTTATCATCGGCCTCGGCACCGCCGTTCCAGTAAAACGCTACTCTCAGCGGGAATCGTGGGCCGCCCTGCAGAACAGTCCGTCCTTTTCCGATCTCAAACCGCGATCCCGCGCCATCCTGAAGAAAGTTCTCTGTGGCGAGAATGGCATTGAGTCCCGGCACCTCGCCCTGGACCCACTCGCGGAGGTTTTTAATCCCACCCCCGACACGCTCCAGGAGCGCTTTGCCCGGCAGGCCCCGGCGCTGGCCGCCGCCGCCGCCCGCCGCGCCCTCAGCGATGCCGGGTGTCTGCCGGCGGAAATCGATGCCGTACTCATCAGCACCTGCACCGGCTACCTTTGCCCCGGTCTCACCAGCTACGTCAGCGAGGAGCTCGGCCTGCGCCCGGACGTCTTTGCCCTCGACCTGGTGGGGCAGGGCTGCGGCGCCGCGCTGCCCAACTTGCGGAACGGCGCCGCGCTGATTGCGGCCGGCTCCGCCCGCCGCGTGCTCTCCGTCTGTGTCGAGGTTTGCAGCGCGGCTTTTTTTCTCGATGATGACGCCGGCGTTTTAATCAGCGCCTGCCTCTTCGCCGACGGCGCGGGCGCCGCGGTTCTGTCCAATGAGCCGTTGCCGGGCCGGCGCCGCGTGGAATGGACGTTCACCGACTCGCGCCTCGTCACCGCCGAGCGGGACACGCTCCGGTTCACTCATCAGAACGGAATGTTGCGCAACCGGCTGCTGCCGCAAGTGCCGCAGGTGGCTGGCGCGGTGGCCGGGAAATTATTCGCCGACTCCCTCCGGGCTGCCGGCGTGCGGCGCGATCAGGTGGCCGGCTGGATTCTGCACACCGGCGGTCGCGATGTGATTCTTTCCCTGCGCGACCACCTCAAGTTGAGCGACGCCGACGTGCGCCATAGCGCCGCCGTCCTTCGCGACTACGGCAACATGAGCAGCCCGACCGTCTACTTCGTCCTCGAACGCGCCCTGCGTGATGCCGTTCCCGACGGCCCCTGGTGGATGTCCGCGTTCGGCGCGGGATTTAGTTGTCACGGGGCGTTTTTAGAGGTGAGACAACCCTGAATCTTTTTATGGGTTGTTCTAAAATGAAACGACTCGTCCAGCCCGAATGGCTTGACACGCTGCCGCCCGATGACCCGAGCGCCGTTCGTTCGCGTCGCGATTTGCGCCGGGTTAATGCCTGCATGGGCAGCCGGCGCCTTCTGGCGCAGGCGCTGATGAAAGATGGACCGGACGATCCGCCGCGACATCTCACGGAACTGGGCGCGGGCGATGGGACTTTTCTATTGGGCCTTGCGCAAATTCTCGCTCCGCGCTGGCCTGGGCTGGAAGTGACACTGCTCGATTTGCACGAAAATGTTTCCAGCAGGACTCTCGACGCCTTCGCCGATCTCGGCTGGCGCGCAAAGGTCGTCGTCGCGGATGTCTTTGACTGGCCGGATCGGGCGGGGGATCAGGCAGGGGAAGCCGTCATCGCCAATTTGTTTCTGCATCACTTTGAGAATCCGCGGCTGGCGCAACTGCTTCAACAGGTGTCGCTGCGAGCCGGATACTTCGTCGCCCTCGAGCCGCGTCGCGCAGCCTGGCCTTTATTTTGCAGCCGCTGGCTGGGGGCGATTGGCTGCAACGCCGTGACCCGGCACGACGCCGTGGTGAGTGTCCGTGCGGGGTTCTCTGGCCACGAGATTTCCGAGCTCTGGCCTGATTCTTTCGGCTGGGAACTCGCCGAGCGACCCGCCGGCAGCTTTAGTCATCTCTTTAGCGCCCGGAAAACCAAGTGATTCATGGCTGGACCCAAATCCATCACAATCGTCGGGGGCGGGCTGGCGGGATTGACGCTGGGCATCGGCCTGCGGCAGCACGCCGTGCCGGTGACTCTCTGCGAAGCGGGCCAGTATCCGCGTCATCGCGTCTGCGGCGAATTTATCAGCGGCCGGGGTCAGGCCGCGCTGGTCGCGCTCGGTCTGGAAGGTTTGATGACGGGTGCGGGAGCTGTTTCCGCGCAGACAGCCGCTTTTTTTACGGCAACCCGTTCCAGTTCGCCGCGGCCGCTGCCTTCGCCCGCCCTCTGTCTCTCCCGCTTTGCGCTGGATGCGGCCTTGGCGGAAAAGTTCCGCGCGCTGGGGGGCGACGTGCAAACGGGCCAGCGGGTGCCTGCGGACGTCACCGGCGAAGGCTTTGTCCGTGCCACGGGCCGGCGGGCGCAGGCGTCGCCCGACGGCGCTCGCTGGTTTGGCCTGAAGGTTCATGCGCGCAACGTATCTCTGGTCGCTGATTTGGAAATGCACGTTTCGTCGGAGGGTTACGTCGGCCTGTGCCGGATTGAGAACGGCGGGGTGAACGTCTGCGGCCTGTTTCGCCGCCGCGCGGAGGAAAAGGGCGGGGCAAAACACTGGCGGGAACAGTTGAGCGGTCCTCCCGGGTCCCCTCTGCGCCAGCGGCTGGCGGGGGCCTCGTTCGATGAAGAGTCCTTTTGCTCCATCGCCGGCCTGGCCTTATCGCCCCGGCAGGCCGCTTCTCACCCTGAAATATGCGTGGGCGACGCCATCACGATGATTCCGCCGGTGACGGGCAACGGCATGTCGATGGCGTTCGAGGCCGCCGCGCTGGCGGTCCCGGCGCTGGTCGCGTGGAGCCGGGGAGAATCCTCCTGGGCCGATGCACGCCTCAAAATCGTGCAGGAGTGTGACGCCGCCTTTGCGGGCCGGCTGGTCTGGGCCCGGTGGCTGCAACGCCTCGTGCTCACGCCCCTCCTGCAAAACCCGTTCGCCGCGCTGGCCGCCCGCAGCGAATGGGTTTGGCGCCGGGCGTTTGAAAAAACGCGCTGAGGGTGAACTCGTGCGTGTGTTCGGGCGGGTGCTTTGTTAAGCTGTCCCCGTGAAACCGCTTGCGGACTGCATCTTGTATACTTTTGTGGACACGGCCTGGCTGAAGGGCCGCGCGCCGGAGCTGATCGCGCAACAGCTGTGCGACGGGGGCAGCGACCTGATTCAATTGCGCGCGAAGAACTCGACTCCCGATGAGCTGCGGCGCCTGGCGGAGAGAATCCTGCCCGTCACCACGCGCGCTAACGTGGGGCTGATTATCAACGATCATCCGGAGATTGCGCGCGCGCTGGGCGCGGAGGGGTGCCACCTCGGTCAGGAAGATTTCTTCGATGCCGGGCACACGCAGGTTTCAGCTGTGAGGGGCGAAGGATCGGGTGTGCGGGTGGGGCTGTCCACCCATGCCCCGGATCAGGCGCAGCGCGCGCTGGAGGCCGGAGCGGACTACATCGCCATCGGGCCGGTATATGCCACCGGCACCAAACCGACCGCCAAGCCTGTGACTCTGGAATACGTTCGGTGGGCGGCGGAGCGGGTGACTGTTCCGTGGTTTGCCATTGGCGGCATTCATCTGGGCACTCTGGATGCGGTGCTGGCGGCGGGGGCGCGGCGCATCTGTGTGGTCTCCGCCATCCTGGAAGCGCCGGATGTGGCCGGGGCGTGCGCGGAGTTCCGGCGCCGGATGCGATGAGGGATTGATGGGAGTGATGTCAGTCCGGCGGCGTGCCGTGCGGGGAGGAAATTGTGCCCGACGTTTTGTGTTGGTTGCGCCTGCGGAGGCTGCCAAAATTGCCGGCGTGCAAACCGACTCCGCCTATCAACTGGTCCGTCTCAACAACGGCATCTGCTCCGTGCGCTCCCTTGTAGATGGCGAGACGTTTCATCCGGTGGTGGGGCCGGTGGCCGAGGCGGAGGCGCTGTATGTCCGCCAGCTCCGGCTGCGCGAGCGGCTCCAGCGGCATACCGGCGAATTTGTGGTCTGGGATGTCGGGCTGGGGGCCGCGGCAAATGCGCTCACCGTCCTGCGAGCGACCCAAGATATCGCCTGCCAAATCCGCCTGGTAAGCTTTGACCACACGCTGGAACCCCTTCAGTTCGCGCTGCGGCACGCCGCCGAGCTCGGCTATTTTGGCGGCTACGAACTTCCGCTGCAGGAATTAATCCGCACGCAGCGCGTCCAGTTCCAAAACGGCGACCAAAAAGTGGACTGGGAATTCCATCACGGCGATTTTCCCACCCTGCTCGCCGGGGCGGGGGGGGCGATGCAAAACTTCACGCTGGAAGCCGCGCCGCATGTGATTTTATTCGACGCCTATTCGCCGGCCCGGAATCCGGCCATGTGGACGCTGCCGCTTTTTACGCAACTCTTTCAGCGGCTCGATCCCGGGCGTCCCTGTGCCCTGCCGACGTATTCGCGCAGCACAATTCTCCGTGTCACCCTGCTGCTGGCGGGTTTTTTTGTCGGGGTCGGCCATGCCACGGGCGAAAAGGAGGAGACCACCCTGGCGGCCAACACTCTGGAATTAATTGATGAACCGCTCGACCGCCGCTGGCTGGAGCGGGCGGGCCGGTCGCACAGCGCCGAACCGATGACCGAACCGGTTTACCAAATCGCCCCGCTGCGGCCGGAAAGTTGGGAGCGGTTGCAGACCCACCCCCAGTTTCAGACGGCGATTTAAACCCGAACTCCGAAACAGGAGTTCGCGCCAGAATGGTAGCGTCATCGCGCTGCGATGACCTCGTCCGTGTTCAGGGGGCGCCAGGAAGAGTGCCGGAACCGATGCCCGCAAAAGTCACTTCCGCGCTGGATGCGGCCCAGGGCATTGCAGCGCGATGCCCCTACCCATGCGGAGAACGGAACAAAAAGGGGTATTCTCATTGAGTTGCAAAACCGAGTTTAAGCGCTTTTCATTGGGGCGGCTTCCCGTTTTAATTTGGGCGTGGCCCTCTTGCACATCCAACCCGTCCAAACTCTTGATGCGCCTGAGCTGGCGTTGTATCGGACCCTCAAGCGCGTGGAGGAGCACGAGCGCGCGGGCGTGCTGGTGGCGGCGAACATCAAGACCGTGCGGCGCCTGCTGGCAAGCGGGTTCCCGGTGGTCTCCGCTCTGGTCACGCCCGCTTGGCTGGAAAAGCTGGAGCCGGAATTGCGCGCGCGGAATGAAGCCGATCTGCCTGTATACGTGGCCGAACCGAAGCTGCTGGAAACCATTACCGGCTACAAAATGCATCAAGGCGCCCTGGCGGTGGCAAAAATCCCGCCGCAACCCGATCTGGAAATGCTCCTCAATCGATCTTCACGCCCGCTCCTGCTCGCCGCTGTGGAGGGCATCGCCAGCGCGGAGAATCTTGGCGCCGTGGTGCGGTGCTGCGCGGCGTTCGGCGCGCATGTTCTGGTCGTGGGCGAGACCTGCGGCAGCCCTTTCCAGCGCAGGGCGGTGGCGGGATCCATGGGGACGATTTTTGAGCAGCCGCTGGTGCGGGTGGCGGATCTGGTGGAGACGCTGGCAGGCCTGCGCGCCCGGGGCGTGCGCTGTCTGGCAGCGCATCCGCGCCCGGGTGCGGTCCGGCTGGCCGCCGCCGAGCTCCGCGGCGATTGCTGCCTAGTGTTCGGCGCCGAAGGGCCGGGGCTTACCCCAGCCGCGCTGGCGGCCTGCGATGAGGCCGTGGAAATTCCGATGCCCTCCCACATGAACTCGCTGAACGTGGCCGTTGCCGCAGGGGTGTTTCTCTACGAAGCGACCCGGCAGCGCCGCTAAATCCAAGGCGTGTATGGAATCGGCCTGTGGTCTTGTGACCTGCGGCCGATGATCGATGCAGTGGAAAATCCGCGCTTGGGTTTCCGTCCTTTGAGGTTTTGTCATTTGACTTTCGCTCCGCTCTGCGAGTTACTCGCAGGGTATTACTCTTCTGGAATACATCCTATTGGCGACCGGCTCGCTTTTCGTGATTGTGGATCCGCTGGCCACGGTGCCGGCATTTCTCGCCATGACGGCGCGCGACACGGCCGAGCAGAGGTTCCGCACGGCGCGGCTGGCGTGCTGTGTGGCGACGGGCGTTCTGCTGGTCTTTTCCGTGGCGGGAACGCTGGTTTTCAAGGTCATGGGCATCACCATGCCGGCATTTCAAATCGCGGCGAGCATCATGCTGCTGATCGTGGCGCTGGACATGTTGCGCGCCCAGCGCTCGCGCGTTCAGGAAACCCGGGAGGAGACGGCGGCGGGGACGGAAAAGACGGACATCGCCATCACTCCCCTGGCAATTCCCATGCTGGCCGGGCCTGGCGCGATCTCCACGACGATCCTGCTCCAGAATGAAGCCAAGGATATCCCCCAGCGCATTGCTCTGTGCGTCTGTATCGTGGCTGTGTTGCTGGTGAGTTATCTGATTTTACGACTTTCAGCGCGCAGCGAGCGCTGGCTCAATCCCATCGCCATGAGCATTGCCATTCGCGTGATGGGCCTGCTATTGGCGGCGGTCGCCGTCCAATTTATGCTCAACGCCATCCGCGCCTTTCGGCTCGATCTGGCGGGGCAGTGACGGATCCTCGCTGCCAAAAAAAGTTTATTATGCCAGTCATCCCGGTCTGCTCCTCTGTCTTCGCCGTGCATCCGCCGCCAGTTGGGTTTTGCAGCTGCAATTTCATTTCCGAAATGTTTGAGCCGGTTCGGGCGGGCTGCTATGCTGTGTCCCATGGCCAAATCCCCTTTCATTGAGCTGCCGGGCTGCGAGCCGATTCCCATCCTCTTTGAGGACCGCTCGGCGCTGGCGATTGATAAGTCGCGCGGCTGGATGCTTGTGCCGGATTCCTGGCGCAAGACCAACTGGAATCTGCAGACGGCAATCGACTCGTCCATCCGTGCGGATGATTTCTGGGCGCGCTCGCGCAACCTGCGTTATCTCCGGCATGTGCACCGGCTGGATGCGGACACCAGCGGGGTGCTGCTGTTCGCCAAAAGCGAGGGCGCCATGCGGGCGCTGGGGGATCTGTTTGAATCCCGGCGCATGGAGAAGACCTATCTGGCGGTGGTCGAGGGCGTGCCGCGCGAGCCGGCGTGGACCTGCACCCTGCCGCTGGGGCCGGATCCCAAGCAATTCGGCCGGATGCGCGTGGATCGCACGGAGGAGGGCAAGGAGGCCGAGACGCATTTCCGGGTCCTGCTCAGCAGTCCGCGATTTTCGCTGATCGAGGCCCGGCCGCTGACGGGGCGGACCCATCAGATCCGCGTGCATATGGCGGAGTCCGGTTGCCCAATCATGTGCGATGAGATTTATGGGCGGGTGGAGAAAGGGTTCCGGCTGGGGCTGCGGGCCGTCCGGCTGGCCTATCAGGACACGTTCACACGCCGCCCGGTAAATATCCTTGCCCCTGTAGAGCCGTTTCTCCAGGAATTCGGATTTAAACTGACGCCAGAATTGCAGCAGTCCCCCTGGATGCCCCGGCCGCGCCATTTTCCCGCTAAAACAAATCTGACTCCAAATCCGACTCCGCCGGTCGTCCCCTGATCCGGACTTAACCCGGACTTCAAAGTAGGAGTTCGCGCCCGCGTGGTAGAGGGCATCGCGCTGCGATGCCCCCGCCCGCCAGGGCGGAACGAACGGGAATAAGACACTCGCCTTGCGATTGTTTTTCGGCACCTGACGCTGCGCTCGGCGCCGGGGACGCCGCAGCGCGGCGATCCCTACCTGGGGCGTTGGGACGGCCTAGGTCATTTTAGGCTTCGGCCCGAGCCGCCCTTTCCATGATTGATACGGGGGAAGATTTGAGTTATTGAACAGGCGTGAATCGGATTGAAACCGTCACGCCGGATTTTTCGGCGGAGAAACTCGCCTTGGCGCAGCAGGCGTTTCGGGAATTCCATGCCCGATGTTTCTGGTTCATGCGGCGGGATGCGGAAATCGTCGCGGAAGAACTTCCTTATCTCTGCGAACGGCTGCGTGCGGATGGCGGCCGGCGTGGTTTCCAAATCGCCGCCGAATTATGCCGCTAGGCGCCTTTGAGAAATCCATCCTGCGGCTGCTCTCTGTCAACCGCAATCCCGAAAGCTACATCGCCGGCGCGACCGTTTTTTTACGCCGGGAGGATTCGTTGCGGCAATCCCAGGACATTGACGTTTTCCACGATACCGTGAAAAGCTTGCAGTCGGCGGCCTTGTTGGACGCCGCCGTGCTGGAACAGAACGGCTATGTTTTGGAATGGGTGGATCAACAGGAATTGTTCCGCCGTGCCGTGGTTTCCCGGGCCGGTCAGGCCACAAAGGTGGAATGGGCTTATGATTCCGCGTTTCGTTTTTTTCCGGTGCAGGCTGATGCCGAACTTGGTTTTGTGCTGCACCCGCTGGACGGGGCGACCAATAAGGTCCTGGCGCTCGCCGGCCGCGGCGAGCTTCGCGACTATCTGGACGTTCTTTTTTTGCATCAAAATGTTTTGAGCCTGGGGGCGCTGGCCTGGGCGGCGTGCGGCAAAGATGCCGGATTTACCCCGCAATTTCTGGTGGAGGAGGCGCAGCGGCTCGCTCATTACCCGGCCAGCCGGTTGAACACCCTGCTGTTACGCGAACCCTTGGATCTGGTACAATGCAAACGGCAATGGCTGCAAGCGGTGACCGAGGCCAAAGCCTTGTTCAATCAATTGCCGCCGCAAGAAGTGGGCTGCCTTTATTTAGACGCCAACCATCAAGCTGTCATTCCCAGCCCCGCCTCGCCGGAATTTTCCCAACTGCACCGCCACCAAGGTTCCGTGCGAGGAGCCT
>Ga0209829_10004062_pt1 | contig 10425 bp, 11 predicted proteins | sample C_140205_EF_Meta_FD_187311 | JGI IMG/M metagenome (GOLD analysis project Ga0209829, IMG submission 187311) | Freshwater microbial communities from Lake Croche, Canada to study carbon cycling - C_140205_EF_MetaG (SPAdes) (version 2) | ecosystem: Environmental > Aquatic > Freshwater > Lake... | reverse complement strand
CGGGAATTGTTGAGTAAGTCATATGGCTAATCTGAGTTAGGGCACGGTAAGCGTCCGGGCCGATACCAAGAGCATCAGCACAGCCAGTACAGCCAAGACCAGGATGTAGCGAAATAGTCCCGGCCCTCGACCTGCCCCGCGCAGCACAAACACGACCGCACCAATCGCGGGGATGACCACAATCGCCGCGGCCACCGCGGGGGCGACGTTGAGGTGCGCCGAGAGCAGACCCAAAGCCGCCACGACACAGATCAGGGCCGAAACTCCTGCAGCGCGGACGCCTACTCGCGAGACGAGCCCGCCCGCACCAACCCCGACGTCGCTTTCGACATCCGGAATCGCATTGGCCAGGTGCGCACCCACGCCGAGCAGCGCACACGCGCTCACCAACCACAGAGCAGGGGCAGTCGGGGGCGTGAGGCCGTACGTCACAAAGACCGGGACAAGCCCGAAAGACACGGCATAGGGCAAGGGCGAGAGAACCGTCGACTTCAGAAGCACGTTGTAGGTCCACGCCGAGAGCACCGCAACTACGTGTGCGCTGCCACCGATGGGGCCGGCGGCTAGGTAGGAGAAAACAATCGTTGCTACGAGCGCCACCGCGGCAAGCCGCCACAGAGTGGCCGCAGCTACATCACCGCGCACAGTGGGTTTGCCCGCGCGCGCCGCCTTGCGATCACGCTCCGCATCACGCGCGTCGTTGGACCAACCAATCGAGAGCTGTCCGGTGAGTGTGGCAACGCCCATCAGCACAAGGCCCCACGCATCTCGCCCCACTGCCGCCGAAAGCGCGACTACGACCACAGTCACGGTCGCCGTTGGCCCCGGGTGACAGGCAACGATAAGAGCCCGCATCCGGTTCCACGTCATACAGAAGTGTCTCACCGATTCAAACTGGGGCATGGCCATGGAGCCGCGGTCGTGTGCCCCGTGCAGGCGATCGACTGCAACGGCTAGGGTCGTGCGCATGTCCCGCGTACTGATTGCTGGTGCTGGTTTGGCGGCTCTGCGGACCGCTGAAGCGCTACGCGCATCCGGATATTCAGACGAAATCGTTGTCGTCGGCGATGAGCAATACCCGCCGTATAACCGACCACCACTCTCCAAGGAGGCGCTAGCGGGTGAGCCAGCCTTGGAACAATTGGCATTTCGTCAGAAGTCTTCAACCGACGATGTCGTGTGGCGACTCGGCGAGAGCGTGGTGTCAGCCGACTTGTCTGGACATACGGTCACTCTCGGCGGCGGCGAAGTACTCACCTGGGATGCCCTCGTTGCAGCGACTGGCGTACGAGCACGCGTTCTGCCCATCGCCGGTGGTAACTCCGTACGACGTCACGTAGTACGCACTCTCAATGACGCACTCGAACTGCGCCCACTGCTCACTCCGGGTGCGCGCGTGGTGATTCTGGGCGCCGGCTTCATCGGCTGCGAGGTCGCCGCAACTGCCACGCAACTTGGTTGTGTGGCGACTTGCGTGGCGCTCGATCCGCTGCCCATGTTGCGTCCGCTCGGACCGGAGGTCGCGACCGAGTTAATGCGACGCCATGAAGAACGCGGCATCACCTTCCGACTTGGAGTGTCAGTGTCGGCAATGGCCACGAACGGCACAGCGGTTGACCTACAACTTAGTGACGGCACAAGTGTTGTAGCCGACGTCGTTGTCGAAGCAGTTGGCTCGGTGTGTGCAGTGGGCTGGCTGGATGGCAACGGACTGGATCTGAGCAACGGAGTACTCGTCGACTCGGCCCTGCGACCGCTCGTGGACGGAACTCCGATCGATGGAGTTGCAGTCGTTGGCGACATTGCACGCTTTCCCAACGCACTCTTTGGAACTGACTCATGGCGGGTTGAGCACTGGAGTCTGCCCTCCGACACCGGCCGTCGGGCTGGAGCTGTTGTGGGGGCGCACATGGCTGGCGACGGTTATGACGAAGTTGTCGCTATGCAATTCGAGCCGATTCCGTCCTTTTGGAGTGATCAGTTTGATGTTCGCCTGAAGTCATATGGCATCCCTGGCCTTGCTGACCCCGATGGCATTCGGCTACTCGACGGCGACCTTGCGGATGAATGCGTTATCGGCTATCACCGAGGCGGCGACTTGATGGGCGTTGTCAGCATCGGCATGACACGCGTCGTGAATGGCTACCGCGACAAGGTCGGTCTCGGGCGAGGCAACTGACCAAAGGACTCAAGCCTTCGGGAGCACCCGGTTTGCGCCGGTCCAATGCCTCTTTGCAAGGACTTCCTCCACATTGCGGTGGTAAGTTGCGAAAGTTCGCACATATTGAGCCTTGGAGGCTGCAATGCGCTTATTCCTAGTCCCCCTAGCGGCTGGTGCCCTGCTCCTCTCCGGGTGCGCGACGAGCACCATCATCAACATCGACTCTGCCGGTGTCGTCGTCGTGGAGACGGCCATTGACGTGCCAAAGGCGCTAGCCGCGCTTCCGCCTGTAGAAGCGAGCACGCTGGCGGAGTGGGACGCGTGGGTCAGGTCCGACAAGGGCGGCAATTTGGGGAGTAATGAACTCCTAGGTGGTGGCGTTTGCACGACGAGTGAAAACGCAGTCGACTTTTCCCTTTCGTGCTCCCAATCCGGGGGAGTCAGCACAATCAACAACAGCGTCGTCAAGTTCAGCCGTACGGGTTCGACCGTGGTGGTGACCGTGGACGCCGCCAGCATCTCTGAGGGAGGGGGGCTGGTGCCTTCTCAGCTTGTCTCCGCCCGTGCTTCGATCACGCTGCCGGGCACCCTAGACAGCGTGACGGGCGGGGCGGTCCAGGCGGGCAACACCGTGACCATGGACACCACAGAAGCAACCAGTGACACCATGACCGGAACCTTCACCCTCGCGAGTGATCCAGGAACTGCATTTCCGGTGGCTGTAACCATAGGAACTCCGCAGCCTCAGACGGATAGCCGGAATTGGGCCGTCAACGTTACGGCGGGCACCGAGGGGGTCGCGGGTGCGGCGACGATCTACGAATGTGCGAACGACAACGAAGTTGACCCTCTGGCGCAGTGCACGGTGCTTGGTTCGGGTCTTGCCGACCAATCCATTGCAGTCACGCTGAGCCCGGGGCGCCACTACTTGGCGAGCCGAGTTGTCCCTGATGACTGGTGGACGCATGACGTCTCAACCGGCACGACGACGGTTCAGGTCCAGTCACTGCGCGCACGCATCCAACCCCGGATCGTCGGTGACCCCCGACCCGGCAAGGTCCTGCGCGTGGCAATCGGCCGTTGGTCTCCGGAACCTACGGCCGTTCATTACCGGTGGGTTCGCCCCATGACGACAAACGACGGGCCTGAGACTCTCGTCCGCCTGCGCAGCGGTTTCGCCCAGGGCTACCGGGTCACGCAAGAGGATGTCGGCCGTGTGCTCCAGGTGCGGGTCACGATGCGTGCTCCTGGTCTCCCCGCACGGAGTGTGTGGCTCACAGCGCCGATCATTGCGAGTCGTTGACAGCAGGTGGGGCAACTACACGCTCCTGTGCACGGCCTTAACACCCAGCGCTACGCGCACAATCAGGTCTGCCGTTTGCACTTCTCCGAGCAGTACTTCACGTTCTCCCAGTCCCTCGCCCACTTCTTGCGCCACTCAAATGGCCGACCACAGCGTTCGCAGACCTTGGGCGGGAACCCGTTCTTTGTCTTAGCCAGCGCAGTCACGGCTTCAGGCTATCCGCCCAAAGAGAAGTCGTCCTGGCCGCTCTCGGAGAAGCAAGGCTGCCAGTACTCGAGAGACCACTGACTTACTGCAAGTGCACTAGTGTCCACATCATCAACTCCTCCCAGAAGGACCCTCACTTGAATCCGTTCATGGTGGTAGCCACATTCAAGCCCGGTACGCACATGCCCGACGTATTCGCCGTGGTGCCTGAGGAGCAGGATCGTGTTCGCCAACTCCAGGCAGAGGGACGGATCAACACTGTCTACCTCGCAACCGCGGCACGACAGACCGTGTTCCTCGAGTCGTTTGGCAATGACGCCGATGACGTCTTGGCCATGGTTGACACCCTTCCCATGGCGAAATGGTGGGATATCGACGTCTTCCCGTTAAACCCGCCAGCAGAAGTCCCGGAGACTTAGGGGCGCCGAACTTACGAAAGTGAGTGCGCCCGAGGGGACTCGAAGCTTCAGCCTTCTCATCCGTAGTGCGGAAAGCAGTGGCTCACTTGATCTCGCGTAACTTGATCTCACAGGTAGTCTTTAGCGATCATGAAATCTTTGTCCTTGAAGTCACCCGTTCTCGAAATTGTCGAGCGAGATTTTCACGGACTCTTTTCGGGTGAATTGGGACTCAGCTCTATAAAGGGCGGTCAATCTGCTGCGGATGCGGCGTTGGCGGCACTTGATGTTACTGGTTATGCACATTCACGTTCCGAGGTGTTTCCCAAGTCACGCCGTGGTGCGAGTGTTTTATCACCATACATTCGCCACAACCTGCTCACGCTTAGTCAGGTGTATCGCGCAGTGAAGACTGCGCCGTATAAAGACCGTGAAAAATTCCAAGATGAACTCTATTGGCAGGAATACGCACGTCATCTCTATGCCCGCATTGGCACTCGGCTATTTGAAAATCTGCGCTTTGAAGCTGATGCGACTAGTCAAGGTGACGGCTGGAATCGAAACATGCTGTGCGTTGATGAAGTCGTTGCAGAGTTAGAAACCGACGGTTGGTTAGTTAACCAAACTCGAATGTGGCTTGCGTCGCATTGGACGGTTCGCAATAACGTTGGTTGGCTTCATGGCCAAGAACGCATGTATCGAGAATTACTTGATGGTTCACGCGCTGCGAACTTACTGGGTTGGCAATGGACAGTCGGTGCGGGAACTGGAAAGCCCTATGGTTTTGCTCGCTGGCAAGTGGAAAAGCGAGCTCCAGGATTATGCAGTCAGTGTCCTTTGTCTCACGCATGTCCAATCCAAGAGTTCCCTGAGGAAATTTCATTGAATCGTCTCGATGTCGATTCACTTCTCGAGCGCGATCCTGATCCAGAAAGTACATCGGGGCCAAGAATTGCTATAAAAAATGATCCGCCAAAGTTCGTCTTGCTGACTATTGATTCAATGGGCGACGACGATCCAGCGCTAAAGGCCCATCCGGACTTACCCGCCGTATTCGTATTTAACGAGGATGCGTTGCAAAAACTTCAACTGAGTTCGCACCGAATCGGTTTCTACCTAGAAACGCTCAAGGACCTCTCAGAACGCAGAGAACTACAGATCTACCTGGGTGATCCATACCAATTCGCACGAGACAACTCGGTCGCGGTTACCTTTGCGCCAGTTCCCTCATTTAAGAAGTTTCACGGGCTAGCTGAGATTCACCCGTACCCATGGTTGCAACAACCACATAGTGGATCGGTCAAGAGTTTTTCAGCCTGGCGAAAATCTACACGGTGAATTTTTTCGGAGGTTAGAAAACCGACTGCCATTTCGGAGTTTTCACAGTACGATCCGCCCATGAAACTAAACCGGTTTGGCTTTCGAATGGCCGTCATCATCGCAATCTCCGCGATCGGCTTCGTCGCCCCAGCCAGTCTCGCGACGACCGCATCCGCAGTGGCAGCTGAAGGGACGGGCACATACGCGCGGTGGACCCTTAACGCGGCGACGACATCCGGCACCATCTCGTTCGGCAATGCCTACCCCACGGCCACTTTCGTAACGAACGCGAGCGGACCATCACCGGACCTCATCAAGATCGCCGCTGAAGACTTCTTGAACTCGAGTACTCCCGTCGGCAAGGCCTACGGGTCCTCGGAGGGAAGTGCGTACCTCTGGCAACGTCACACCTCACGGGGTGGGCCTTGGACCACTGTCATCACCTTTGCTACCCCGATGCCGGCAGGAGCCTGGGCATTCGCACTCGGTGATCTTGACGTAGACAGCATCACTATCTCTGCAACGAACGTGAACGGGCAGCCCGCGAAGATCGCACCGTGGTTCCAGTCCACGTTCAACTGGTGTGTCGGCGCCAACCAGCCGTCTGGCTGCGAGGTCCCGCCATCCACGGCCACGCCAATCTGGGATGGCAAAGACTCACTGCGCGGCTTGGCCACCGAAACTGAAGGTGCCAGTGCCTGGCTGCGTCCGACGGTCGCGATCAAGACCCTGACGCTGAAATGGGCTGCGCAGCGCAACTGGTATAACAGCAGTTACCGGCTGTGGATGGTCGCGGACGGACCGGGTAATCGCCAGTCTGTGGAATGCGCAGCACTGCCGAAGTCGCTGCCCAATGTGGGGGTCACCCGCATTTCCGCGCCTGAATGCACCACAGATGCGGGTCAACCCGTCGCAGTCTCCGTGACCTGCGTATCCGAACTCACCCGAAAGCAGCCACGCGGGGATCTGAGCCTGTGCAGGCAGATCACCGGCCCACGCGGAGGGGTCGCCGTCCAGACGTTCGGACAAGCACCAGCCAGCATCACAATCACGATCACTGCGCCGGCCACAGAGGGATACCGTGCCTATCGGGTGAGTCGTACCTACTCCGTGACGTAGGCGCTGCTACAACCCAAGGCGCACACCTTCAAGCGCGAAAGGCATTGATGTTTAGGTCATCGAGAGTGTGCGCCCGAAGGGACTCGAACCCCTAACCTTCTGATCCGTAGTCAGATGCTCTATCCGTTGAGCTACGGGCGCATGCTGCCGGAGCAGCCCACGAAGAATACCCCATGGGGAGGGGGCCCAATTCAGGGAGTACGGCGCCAATCGTGCCCCGTGCAGAAGGCAAAGCTCTCAGGCTGCAACGGGGTGATGGGGGACCTTCACCAGGCTGCCCTCCTTGGTCCGCACGATCACCCCGACCGGATCGACGCCGGTCATCTCATCAAGGGCGTGCAGGGCCCGCATCCACATGGCATCGGATTCCGAGACCACGCTACTGCCGCGACGGTGAACAACCAGTCCCAGAGCGATTAAGCCCGGGTCGTCTGTGCCGGGGCTGGCATAGACATCGTCCAACCGCGTCACTACCGAGGCGAGCGTGGCGAGGCGTTCGTCGAAAGTGAGCGCTTCGGGAACGTCGCGCAACAAGACCATGCGCGGTGAACGCTCAAGGCCAATACCGGCGTAGACCGCGATCAGTCCCTCAGCTCGGTCGGTGGTGGGGATGTGGTCCGCCATAAACAACAACGGATCACTAATGCTCAGCTCGCGCTGGGCTTCGATTGACGCGCGCGTCCAGCGGCGGTCGTATGCGGTGGAATCATCGAAATGTGTCATGCCCGAACTGTTACTCAAAAGCGAAATTGATGCTTTTGTTTGTCCACAGGGTCAGACAGAAAGCCGATCAGTAAACGTGAGTACGTGGTCCCACACGTCGGTACAAGCCTCTGTCCAGTCGGCGAATGACCGGTCGAAGAAGGAGTGCGGGGCGCCTTCGTAGACGTAGGTTTCAACCTCAGCACCAGCAGCACGCATCGTCTCGGCGAGGGCAAGTTGATCGGGCAGCGGAGTGCCGAAGTCTTCGCCTGCGATGATCATGATCACCGGCTTGCTTGCGTGGTTGGCCGCATCACCTACAAGACTTGGTCGACCATAGAAGCCCACGGATCCGGCGATGGGTAGATCGCCCGCAGACTGCCGCCACGTCTGACTGCCGCCGAAGCAGAATCCAAGTGTGATCACAGGCAAAGTGGGTGAGGTACGACTACGCAAGTAGTGGATCGCCGCGAGCGAATCGTCGTCGATACCAGCCTGCGTCGATGCATCCCGGTGTGGCTCCCACTCGAAGTCTTCCGCGCGCATGAAACCTTCGGGTACTCCGGCTGTGCGCGCGTAGAAGTCGTACGCCACCGCCGCGAGCCCTGCCTCGGCAAACCGATCCGCAAGCGCGACGTAATAGGGATGCAAGCCGCGTACGTCAGGCAAAATCACCACGCCACAACGCGGGGATTCTGCGGGCGCAGCGAAGTAGGCAGCAAAGTCATTGCCGTCACTGGCAGTGAGAGTCAGAAAACTCTGCTCCACTACCTCCCCAAAACGAGGCGGGGCAGGGGGCCGGCTGGCATCCGAATGGCACATGCCCCCACGCTATCCACCGACGTCACCTTGCGTAGCGCTAACTCCGCCGGTTAGGGCTACGCAAGGTGACGTCGGCGGGATGTGTGTGGGCAGGTCCCCGAGGGGGCCTGCCCACACATGGCGGAGGCGGAGGGATTTGAACCCTCGATGGGATTTTTGTCCCAAACCCGCTTAGCAGGCGGGCGCCATAGACCGGACTAGGCGACGCCTCCAGACTGCCGGGCAAGCCTACAGGCCCGCAATTGCCTAGGACACCGGCGCCCGATTGCCCCGAACCAGCCCCCAGATCGCCAGAGCAGCTGCCGCAAGACCCACAACGAGCACTAATCCGCCCAGGGTCCGGGCGCCACCCGCGACATCGATGGAGAGCATCCAGACGCCAAAAGCCATGGTGGGCACGGCCAGCACGATCGCAACAATCTGCGACCACTTCCGCTGGATGAGAGCAAACACAATCGATCCCACTGAGCAGAGGATCATCGCCACAAACAAAAGTGCAACAAAAAGCGCGAGGCTCTCCATGAGACATACGCTACCCCGACTGCGAGCCGGTAACCTCAAGAACGTGACATCGACACTGGTGATCGACTGTGGTGGCGGCGGCATAAAAGGCGCGGTACTCGACGAGACCGGCACGATGCGTTCGCAGCCCATCCGCGTCGCTACGCCCTATCCCCTGCCGACGGCATTGTTCGTCGCAACGCTGACCGAACTCGCCGCGCAGTTCACCGGCGCCGACCGCGCAACAGTCGGCATGCCCGGCATGATCCGTCACGGCGTCGTGATCCGTACGCCGCATTACATCACCACGCGAGGCCCGCGCACTCGTGTTGATCCCGACCTTGAGACTCAGTGGTACGGCTTTGATGCGCGTACTGCGCTCACGGCAGCACTCGGCATGCCGGTGCTCGTTCTCAACGACGCGGAGGTCCACGGCGCAGGAGTCATCACAGGCAGTGGACTAGAACTCGTGCTCACGCTGGGCACCGGCCTGGGTTGCGCGATGTTTGACGGTGGCCACCTCGCACCACATCTTGAGCTCTCACAGGGCCCGGTGCGTTGGGGATTGACGTACGACATCTACATCGGCGAACACGAGCGACGCCGACTCGGTGATGCGTTGTGGTCCCGCAGAGTAGTGCGCGTCATCGACAGTCTGCGGCCCATGTTCCTATGGGATCGGCTGTACCTCGGCGGAGGCAACTCGCGCCACATCACACCGTCACAAATCGCTCGACTCGGAGATGACACGGTGATCGTGCCAAATGACTCGGCGTTATCCGGCGGTGCTCGCGCGTGGCAGTGGGATCAGCGCTAAGCGAGTTACTATGCGGCGCGCTTGTCAAGAATGCGCACAATACGCACGCGGTTGTAGCGCAAAACCAGCCAGAACATCAGATTGATGAAGATGACTCCTGCAGCAAAGAACATCCATAACCACATCGGATTAAAGAAGATGAGCGGCACCCACGCGAACGCCATCAACGTGTGCACCCACTCGGCGCGGCGCACCTCGATGAGATAGTCGATTAGACTTTCGGTGTCCGTGCCCGGCAACGACGACTTGCTGTCGCCACCGGCCCACGACCCGCCTTCGGGAAGGACACGGATGAGAGTCGAGACTCGTAGGTCGCGGTAGAACTCGACCTTGTCTACGCGGGTGAGGTGCAGTGGCCCGCGATCCTCAACCAACCACGACTTGGGCCAATGTGGCGCTGGCAACCCGATAACCAGCGCCATCACGATGATCACGAGGACGTCGATGCCAATGAGCTTGGCTAGCCCACCAGCGTCCATCGACTACCTCCTGCGCCCCGGTCCTTCAGCGGAGGGAGTGGGATTTGAACCCACGGAGACGGGGATACCGCCTCAACGGTTTTCAAGACCGTCGCCTTCGGCCGCTCGGCCATCCCTCCCAGCAAACTCGCGCCCGCTGCAGTCAAGAACCTTAGTGCCCACGATGCAGCGCTGGGAAGCGGATCCCGGGGACTCAGGTAGGGACCTGCCCGTCACGAACGGCCAAGAGGGCCCGCTCTGTCCCCCACGAAGGTAGGAGGAACGCCGGTAAGAGCGCTGCGACCCCGACAAAGGCCACGATGGCGAAGGTGCTTTGCACCTCATGAGTGACCAGCAGGACGCCAACAACCGAAGCACCGGCCGCTCCTCCGAAATTTCGTGTCAGCACGAAAAACGAAGTCGCTGCACCTACGTCGTCACGCGGGGCAGCGTGCTGACCGAGTAGGAGAAGCGGGAGGAGTACTAGACCCGCGGAAAGTCCAGCGAGCACGGACGCCGAGAACAACGACGCGTAAGCAACCGAGTACACGATGCAGCCGCCAGCAACCGCGGAGAGAATCGCTGCCACGATGGCGAGCAATCGCGTACCAACTCGA
>Ga0209829_10004061_pt1 | contig 10426 bp, 8 predicted proteins | sample C_140205_EF_Meta_FD_187311 | JGI IMG/M metagenome (GOLD analysis project Ga0209829, IMG submission 187311) | Freshwater microbial communities from Lake Croche, Canada to study carbon cycling - C_140205_EF_MetaG (SPAdes) (version 2) | ecosystem: Environmental > Aquatic > Freshwater > Lake... | reverse complement strand
CGTCTGCCCCGCGATGGCGGTGCCGACGAGAAACCCGAGCCCCACCGTGATGCCGAAATTGACGGGGATCCCGGTGTTGAGCAGATAGTAGCGGATCGTTTTGTCGAGGAAGGTATCGCGCGAGAGGGCCTGAAGCCCGGTCTGGGACCTGATGCGCCCCGCCAACTCCGCCGCGGCGATGCCGGGGGCCGGCTCGGCGAGGACAAACGACAGCACCTTGCGCTCCGGCGGCGCGAACCGGACGGCCTGGGAGTATCGCGTGTAGACCACTGGAAAGCTCTGGAACGTCTTGCGGGTTCGGGCGAGGCCGACGATCACCGCCCGCCGGTCGTTCATCTCGATGATCCGCCCCCGCTGGAACGGTTCGCCCGGCCAGAGCTTCCGGTATCCGACGATGTCCATGATCACCGCGTCGGGGGCACGGAGGTCGTCAATGCTCCCCTCGATCATGTTCATTGGAGCGCCGATGAAGGTCGCGTCGTCAAGGCCGAGGAGGATCACCTGCTCATAGGAGCCACCTTCGAGCCTGGCCCGGGCGATCCCTTTGTAGAGCCGGACGGCCCAGTCGACGCCCGGAACCCCGCGGACGCGGTAGAGGTGGGTGTCGGCCATCGGTTTGACGTCATCGACAAATTTCACTTTCGGGTCCATCACCCAAACACCCGCCCCCTCGACATCGAGGATCTGGCTGACCGTCAGGGCCATCAATCCACAGAAGATCGAGGACTGCTGAGCGATGAGGAGCGCGGCGAAGGCGACACCGAACACGATGCCGAGATACTTGGCACGGTTCCCGATCAGCATTTTCCAGGCGATCCAGATCATGGTTTCCCTGCACCCGAGAACGTCTTCCTCTTCCGTCCGGTCGGGGCTCCACTGCCCCGGGCCTCATCGCCGCCGCAGACCACGGCGGACCATCGATGCCGACCAGCGGACGAGGTTGAAGCCGTTGCGCGCCGCATGGTGCGTCGTCAGGCCGGTTCGATGTTGGCTGGCAACGCGGATCTCCCGCGGCTGCAAGCGGAGCACCGGGGCCCCTTCCCGGTCCCTGGCAAGCGGCGCCAGGCGGACCATTTCGGCGACCTCTTCAAAGTCGAACGTCGTGACGACGCCCGCGGGATCAACCCCCGACGGCGCCACGGCTCCGAGGCCAACCCCCCACCCGCACATGTCGAGGACGTTGTCGATCCGATCGTCGACGAACAGGCAATGCTCGAGACGGCACCCGAACCGCTTCCGTAGACCGGGCAGCACGAGGCTCTTCCTCATCCCTTCCCGCGCCAGGCGCAGCCATTGTCCCGAGGTGAGCGCCGACGTGAAAATGTCGTTGGCGCACAGGCAACGATCGAGCCAGCGCCCCCCCAGGCCAGCGGCCCCGAGGATCGCCGCGGCCTCGGGGCGCGAGCGATGAGTGACGAACACCACCTCCGCACCGAGCCCAGCCAGCCGCACCGCGAGGTCTTCATGGAGGAGGAGCACCTCCTCCCCCGACCGATCCCCGGTTGATGTTTCGAGCACGAGGACGCCGTCAATGTCGAGCACGACCGTTTCGATGGCACGGTGATCCCGAGCGGGGGCTGTCATAGCATCACGTGCCCGCGATCCTTCAATTCTTGGAGGAAATCACCCCAATGCGGACTGCTGGTCGACCACGGATAGGTGTGGACGACCGGGCAGACATGGACATCGGGGGCGACGCCGGCCACGAGCTTCCGTTGCGGCAGATCGACGGCCAACGGCGTCCACGAGAGGCACGCCACCACGACCCCCTCCGCGCCGGCCCGGAGCATCATCTCGCGGGCCACTGCGATCGTCTGGCCACTCTCGATGCAGTCGTCCACGAGCGCGACCACCTTCCCTTGAAACGACGCGTCGCCAGGTTGCCGGGTCTCCGTCGGCGCCTTCAGCTTCTCGGAGCGCAACAGCAGCCAAGCCATCGGCCGATGGAGGATGGTGTGATCGTAGAGCCAGGCGAGGAGACGCCTGGCACCGGGAACGCGCGTCAGGGCCTTCTTCACGCCGCTGCCGCGGCGCTGGATCTTCATCGACTTCAAGGGGAGCGCCAACGACCGGGCGACGATATCAGCCACGAGGAGCCCGCCATTGGCGATTCCCAGCACGATTTCAGGTCGGGGCTCGACATCCGCCAGTCGGCGGGCGAGCTCCTCCGACAGCACGCAGGCTTCCCGGAGCGACATGGTCTCGCATTGCCGCGATCGCTCGAATCGGGAGACAATCTCGGCGTCGGTGAGGGTTTGTCCAGGTTTCGCTCCCACGCAGCACACCCACTTTGTCGACCGACTCGGGACTGGGCTTCACGACCGCGGATGCGCTGCCGCACCCCCGCCGCCATGAAACAACGGCGGCCCTGGATTCTCCGCGCCGGACCGTCGGGTTATACCGACAGGTCCTCAGGCTGCCAACGCCTCGGAGAAGTCGCGTTCGGCATGGGCCGCAGGGGTGGACCACGGCGGCGACCGCCGATCTGGTATCATCACCACTCCACCGAGCGTCGTCAGGTAACCACGTGCCAGGGCAGGCTGCCCCCCCACCGTCCGAGCCCTCCGGTCAGTCGTGCGGTGCATCGCCGCCGGCCGATCCCCGCATCACTTCGGTGCTCGCGCGCTGGTGGGGCTTCGACCAACTCCGCCCGCTCCAGGCGGAGGCGATCGCGGCGGCGCTCGACGGCCACGATTCGGTCGTCATCCTGCCCACCGGCGGAGGCAAGAGCCTCTGCTACCAGTTGCCGCCGCTGGTCGGGGAGGTCACCGACGTCGTCGTCTCGCCGCTGGTGGCGTTGATGAAGGATCAGGTCGACGCCCTCGAGGCGATCGGCTACCCCGCAGCCGCCCTCCACTCGCAGATGTCCCAGGAGGAGCGGACGAACGTCCGCGACCGACTCGCCGCCGGGGAGCTGCGGCTCCTGTTCACGGCACCGGAACGGCTCGTCAACAGCGGGCTCCTCGACCTCCTCGCCCGCGTCGGCGTGAAGCGATTCGCGATCGACGAGGCCCACTGCATCAGCCAGTGGGGGCATGACTTCCGCCCCGAGTACCGGCAGCTGGCTCTCCTCCGGGACCGTTTCCCCGCGGCCAGCGTCCACGCCTTCACCGCCACCGCCACGCCGCGCGTCCGGGCCGACATCGCCGCCCAACTCCACCTCCGCGCGCCGCGGATCCTCCTCGGAACCTTCGACCGGCCGAACCTCTGCTACCGCGTTGTCCCACGCACCGACCGGATCGCGCAGACGCTCACGACCCTCGGCCGCCACCGGGGCGAGGCCTCGATCGTCTACTGCATCTCGCGGAAGGAGACCGAACAGCTCGCCGCCAGGCTCGCCGCCGAGGGGATCCTCGCCAAGCCCTATCACGCGGGGCTCGACCCGACCCAGCGCCGCCGCACCCAGGAAGCCTTCGCCCGCGAGACGATCGACGTCGTTGTCGCGACCGTCGCCTTCGGCATGGGAATCGACCGCTCCGATGTCCGTCTCGTCCTCCATACCTCGCTCCCGAAAAGCCTCGAGGCCTACCAGCAGGAGACGGGGCGGGCCGGTCGCGACGGACTGGCGGCCGAGTGCGTCCTCCTCTATTCCTCCGCCGACGTCTTCAGCTGGGAATCGCTCGTGCGGAAGAGCGCCGGCGAATCGGATCTCGACCCCGACGAGCAGGAGCGACTGATCGCCGGGCAGCTCGAACACCTCCATGCGATGCGCCGGTATGCCCAGGCCGCGCGCTGCCGGCACGCGGCCCTCTCGGAGTATTTCGGGCAGGCCTACGGCGCCGAGCCCTGTGGGGCGTGCGACGTCTGTCTGGGGGAGACCGAGAGCCTCCCCGATTCGACCGTCATGGCCCAGAAGCTGATCTCCTGCGTGGCTCGGGTCGGCGAGCGGTTCGGGGTCCGTCACGTCTGCGAGATCCTGCGGGGGGCGAAGACCGACGGCATCATCCGCCATGGCCACGACCGGCTCTCGACCTTCGGGCTCCTCGCCGCGATCGACCAGCGGACGGCGGAGAACCTCGTCCATCAGCTCCTCGACCAGGGCCTCCTCGCTCGCAGCCCGGGAGACCGACCGGTGGTGATGCTCAACGCCCTCTCCTGGGAGGTGATGCGCGGGCAACGGCCGGTGGTGCTCCTCGAGCCACGTGTCGGCAAGGCCAAGCCCTCGAAGCCCGACGCCGACGACTGGCAGGGGGTCGACCGCGATCTCTTCGAGCGGCTCCGTTCCTGGCGACGGCGAGTGGCCGAGGCCCGTGGCAAGCCGGCCTGGACGATCCTCGACGACAAGGCGCTGCGCGCGATCGCCCGCGACAAGCCGACGAGCCCGGCGGCCCTGCTGCGCGTGAAGGGGATCGGCGAGAAGCGCTTGGCCGATTTCGGGGACGCGATCCTCGATCTCGTGGCCGGAAAGCCGGCCTGACGGCGTGCCGGCACCGTGGGATCGTCCAATCGGGGAAGTCGCCCTCCGCGATCGGGAAGCGGCCTGCCACAATTGCCAAGATGGGAAGCCCGATCCGCACCCTCGTCGCCGCTGCCGCCTCCAGGCTCGGGTATTTCGCGTCGAAGCGCACGCCGTTCGCCGACCTGCGCCGGGTGGTCGATCTCCTCCGACCTGTCGATGCGGGCCATCGGCTCGTGCGGATCGGTGGTGACGGCGACGGCGGGTATCTCCTCCCCGATGATCTCGATCGTATCGCCGCCTGTTTCTCCCCCGGTGTCGACCGGCAGGCGACGTTCGAGAACGCGCTGGCCAGGCGCGGCATCGGCTCCCACCTCGCCGATCGCTCCGTCGCCGCCGCGCCCGCCGGGTGTTCACCGATGAGCTTCGAGCCGGTCTTCCTCGGCACCTTCGACAGCGCGGGCACGACCACGCTCGGGAGCTGGGTGGGGCGGCACGCCCCCGCCGATGCGGGCGACCTGCTCCTCCAGATGGACATCGAGGGGGCCGAGTACGGCGTCATCGACAACGCCGAGTGTTCCCTGCTGCGCCGATTCCGGATCCTCGTCATCGAGCTCCACCACCTCGACGCGCTCGGCCAGCCGTTCGCCTGCCGCCGCATCGGCGAGGCGCTGGAGAAGCTGTGCCTCGATTTCGTCCCCGTCCACCTCCATCCCAACAACTATGCCGGGATCGTCCGCATCGGTGGCTTCCCGGTGCCGCCGCTCCTCGAGGTGACGTTCCTGCGGAAGGACCGCTGCCGGTCGGCACGGCCGCGGACCGACTTCCCGCATCCGCTCGACCGCGACAACGTCCCCCGGAAACGTTCGGCCGCGCTGCCGCGCGAGTGGTACGCGTGACGCGCCGGCCGACGGCGGATCAGCCTTCGCCGAGATAAGCCTCGCGGACGCGCCGGTCACCGGCGAGGTCCCTGCCCGGGCCGGAGAGGGTGATCCGGCCGGTCTCGAGGACATACCCGCGATCAGCGAGCTTGAGGGCCGCCCGGGCGTTCTGTTCGACGAGGACGACGGCGATTCCCCGCTGCGAGAGGCTGCCGATGACCTCGAAGATCTTCTGCACGATCAGCGGGGCAAGCCCCAGCGACGGCTCGTCGAGAAGAAGGAGCTTCGGTCGGCCGATGAGGGCCCGGGCCAGCGCCAGCATCTGCTGCTCGCCGCCGGAGAGTGTCCCCCCCATTTGGCCCATCCGCGAGCCGAGGACGGGAAACAGGCTGCAGGCCTCGTCGATGTCGCGCGCTACCATCGCCCGGTTGGTCTGCGTGAAGCCGCCGAGTTGGAGATTTTCCCGCACCGAAAGCCGGGGAAAGATCCGGCGTCCCTCCGGGGCATGGCCGATGCCGAGCCGGGCGATCGCGTGGGTCGGGAGGCCGGTGATTGGCCGGCCGGCAAACGAGATCGTTCCCCGGCGGGCGGGCACGACGCCGGAGATCGCCATCAGGAGCGACGTCTTCCCGGCACCGTTGGCGCCGATGATCGCCACCGCCTCCCCCTCGGCAACCTCGATCGACACCCCATCGAGCGCCCGGATCGGGCCATACCCCGCCTCGAGCTCCTTCACTTCCAGGATCGGCATCGCCATCTCCCCCTGCCCCGCTCCGGCCACGGGTTTGTTGTCAGCCTTCGCCGCCGAGATAGGCCTCGATCACCTTTTCATCACGGCGCACCTCGGCCGGCGTGCCCTCGGCGATCTTCGTCCCGTGGTCGAGGACGGCAATCCTGTCGCTGATCCGCATCACGACGTTCATGTGGTGTTCGATGAGGAGCACCGTCACGCCCCGATCCCGGATCCGTTCGACAAGCCCCGCAAGGTCGGCCGCCTCGCTCGGATTCATCCCCGCCGCCGGCTCGTCGAGGAGGATGAGCTTCGCTCCGGTGGCCAGGGCCCGGGCGATCTCGAGGCGGCGCTGATCGCCGTAGGGGAGCTGGCCGGCGATCCGGTTGGCATCGCCGGAGAGCCCGACAAAGTCGAGGGCAGCGATCGCTTTCTGCCGCGCCTCGGCCTCGGCCCGGCGGTTTGCTGGGGTCCGCAGAAGCATCGAGAACACACCCCCGGGGATCGTCCGGTCGAGTCCGACCAGCACGTTCTCGAGGACGCTCATGCTCGAGAAGAGGCGGATGTTCTGGAAGGTGCGCGAGATGCCGGCCCGGGCGACGACGTGCGGCGAGCGGCGGCCGCGCTGCCAGACGGCGAGCGTCCCGGCACTACCGAGGAGCAGGCCCGCGATCACTCCCAGCCAGCCCCGCCACCGGATCCGGCTCTTGCCGGCGGCAAGGCGATCGAGCACCTCCTCCTTCACGACGGGAAGCACGACCAGCGGGGCAGCGGCGGCATCGCGCTGGTTCAGATCGGTGGCATCGGGGACGGTGCCCGGGCCGGTGCGCCGGGCGGTAACCTTCGCCTGGAGGGCGTCGCGCACGAGCTTCGCCTCCCCCAGGTCGCGCTTGATCGCCAGGACATCGCTCCCATCGGCGCTGACGACTCGCCATTTCCCCGCCATCTGATCGATCGCCAGTTCGGAGCGGAAGTAGCCGCGAAGACGCTCCATCGCCCCCGACATCCTGAACGGTTCTCCGGTGATCATCCCCCGCTTCACGACTGCCATCCAGAGCCGATCGACATCGACCGCCGCGGCGGCGAAGAGCAGACCGGTGAGGAAGCCGACAGCGAGGGCCCGGAGGATCGTCCCCGGCGTGAAGGATCGCTCCAGCCGCTTCCCCCGGAACCGCACCGATCCCGACGACGGCGCGTAGATGCCGCTGACGCAGTTGAAGGCCGTGGTCTTGCCGGCGCCATTGGGGCCGATGAGGGAGACGATGCTCCCCTCGGGAACGTCGAGGTCGAGCTCCGACACGGCGACGAGCCCACCGAAGCGCACCGTGACCCGATCGACATGGAGCAGGGGCGTCCCGGCGGGGCCCGCGTTCTCGTTCATGGTCCCGCCCCCCCGTCGTGGAGTTCGGCCGCCAGACGCCGCGACGGGATCAGCCCCTCCGGCCGGTACCGCATCACGAGCACCAGCGCCACGCCGAAAAACGCCAGCCGCCAGCCGCTGAAGGAAAGGTAGCTCAACCCCCTCGGATTGACATCCATCTGCTGGATCCAGGAGTCGGCCCACGGCGCGAGAATGGTGTCGAAGCCGACGAGGATCGCCACCCCCAGGAGCGTGCCGGGGATGCTCCCCAGGCCCCCGAGGATCACGGCACAGAGGACCATGATCGAGCGGTTGAAATCGTAGGCGTTGGGATCCGCGGTGGTCGACAGGCTCGCCGCGTAGAGGCAGCCGGCCAGCCCCGCGACGGCCGACGACATCGCGAACGCCGAGAGCTTGACCTTCGTCGCGGAGATCCCCATCGCCTGCGCGGCGAGCTCGTCCTCGCGGACGGCGACGAGCGCCCGGCCGAGGCGCGAGTTCTCGAGCCTCCGCATGGCGAGCACGACCCCGGCGAGCGACAGGAGCGCGAGGTAGTAGAACCAGCGCGGGTCGATGGCGAACTCCTTCCCGAGATCGATCCCCGCGATCGTCACCCCGGCGCCGGGGGGCGGGACGGGATTGAGCCCCTTCATGCCGCCGGTGATCTGCTCGAGATTCCGCAACGTGACTTTGACCACCTCACCGAAGCCGAGCGTGACAATGGCCAGATAGTCGCCCCGGAGCCGGAGCGTTGGCGCGCCGAGGGCAAGCCCAGTGCCGGCGGTGACGAGGACGGCGATGACGGCGGCGGCAAGGAACCCGATCTGGAACGGGTACATCGGCACGGTGAGGATCGCGAGACAATAGGCCCCGATCCCGAAGAACGAGGCGATGCCGAGATGGACCAGCCCGGTATAGCCGACCATCACGTTGAGGGCCAGGGCGAGGATGCAGTAGATGAAGAGATTCGTCACCTGCCCTCCGAGGGCACCGCCGAGGGCGGGGATCACCAGCGGCGCGATCGCCAGCACGGCGAGCGTGGCCAGTTCCCAGCGCTGCGCGAGGAATGCCCAGGGGCCGGTGGAGGGGGCCGGTGGGGAGGATGTTCGGGAGGATCGGTTGGTGGCCACGGCGTCTACACCTTCTCCTTCACCCGGCGGCCGAGGAGGCCCTCGGGACGGAAGACGAGGATGACGATCAGGATCGCGAACACGATCGCCCCTGTCCAGCGCTCGCCGACGTAGGCACTGGCCAGCGCCCGCACCAGGCCGATGACGAGCCCGCCGAGGACGGCGCCGGGGATGCTGCCGATCCCCCCCAGCACCGCGGCGGTGAAGGCATAGAGGCCGTTCTGGAACCCCATCTGGAAGCCGATGGTGTTGATATAGAGCCCGTAGATCACGCTCGCCGCGCCACCGAGGAAGCCGCCGATGAAGAAGGTGGCGGCGATCACCCGATCGACATCGACGCCGACGAGGGCCGCCGCCGTCGGATCCTGCGACACAGCGCGCATCGCCTTTCCGAGCTTCGTTCCCTTCACGAGCACCGAGAGGGCCACCATGAGCGGCCCGACGATGATGACCACGAGGAGATCCTTCCAGGTGAACTGGAGGGCGTCGATGCCGAGGAGGTTGGTCGAGGGGAGAAGCTCGGGGAACGATTTGTCGGCCGGCCCGAGCCAGAAGAGGCCGACGTTCATGAAGATGAACGAGACCCCGATCGCCGACACCAGGGGGGCGAGTTTGGGCGCGTTGCGGAGCGGCTTGTAAACAATCCGGTCGACCGCCACGTTGAGCAGGCCGCAAAACAGCCCGCAGAGGAGAACCAGCCCCCCGATCCCCACCCAAGTGGTCGCCGCCCCGGCGGCGGTCATGCCGAGGGCCCCGACAAGCGACAGCGCCAGACAGGCCCCGAGCATGATCAGGTCGCCGTGGGCGAAATTGATCAGCCCGATGATCCCGTAGACCATCGTGTACCCCAGCGCCACCAGCGCGATGAGCGCGCCGTTGGTGAGGCCGATGAGGCACTGTTGGAGGAAAAACTGGACGGACACGCGGATGGATTCCGGAGAAGGATCAGACCGGGTTCAGGGGCTCCCACCCCCCGGGGGGTCGGCCCGGGGCGACGGCTCGTCCGGGGAGGGAACGACGAGATCGGCTTCGTCGAGAATCTCCTCGAACACGAATCGCCCCCCCTTCACGACATTGACGGTGAGCGTACGGAGGGTCGTGTCGCCGTTCTCGTCGAAGCCCCAATGGCCGAGGGCCCCGTCGAAGTCACGGATCGCCAGCGCCGCATCACAGATCGCGCGGCGGTCCTTGCTGCCGGCGGTCGCGATCGCTTCGATGGCCACCCGGGCCGCCTCGTAGCCGTAGACGGCGTAGGCCTCCGGGAGCTCCCCGTACTTCTCCCGGTAGCGGTTGACGAACACGCCCCCCTTGCCGGTGAGCTTCTCCGGCGGGAGCCCGCCGAAGGTGACGAAACACCGACCCTCGAGGTTCGCGGCCCCGGCCGAGTCGATGAACACCTGCTCCAGGCAGCCGTCGGGCACCATGAGATCAGCGTCGACGCCGGCCGCGGCCATGTCCTTGGCGAGTTGCCCCCCCTTGCTCTGCGTGGTGCCGCCGAAGTAGACGAGATCGGGCTTCGTCGCCTTGATGCTCGCCATCAGCGATTTGAACTCCTGCGCCTTGGCATCGATCGAATCATGCCCGAGGACCTCGACGCCGAGCTCGCGGCAGCGCTCGTCGAAGAGGTCGGCGATCCCCTTCCCGTAGACTTCGTTGTCGTCCAGGATGTAGACCTTCTTCACGCCCCGGCGCCGCGCCCAGTCGGCCGCCATCGGCCCCTGGAGGTCGTCGGCGGGAACGACGCGGGTGTAGTTACGCCGGCCGGTGGGGCGGTAAACCCCCGGCTCGCCCGGGACTCCGAGCCCCGGCTTCGTCAGCCCCACGGCCGTATTGGCCGGCGACACCATGAGCAGATCGCCGAGATTCAGAATCGGCATCGAGACCTTCGCCGCCCCCGAGTTGAACGTGCCGATGTAGGCACAGACATCC
>Ga0209829_10004059_pt1 | contig 10429 bp, 8 predicted proteins | sample C_140205_EF_Meta_FD_187311 | JGI IMG/M metagenome (GOLD analysis project Ga0209829, IMG submission 187311) | Freshwater microbial communities from Lake Croche, Canada to study carbon cycling - C_140205_EF_MetaG (SPAdes) (version 2) | ecosystem: Environmental > Aquatic > Freshwater > Lake... | reverse complement strand
TCCTTCCACTTCAACTACCGCGACAACCCGTATTACGCACGACAGGTCAATTCTGTGGTGAACAACATCCTCATGACTGGCGGCTCGCTGAACGGTCGTCTGGAGCCAAAGCTCGACACGCCCTATACCCTCACCATCGCAGTCCGCAAAGGCCTCGCGACGTTCTACCTCGACGACATTCCGTGCAAGACATGCTTCATGGAACTCATCCCCAATCGCGAGCCGATGTGGATTGGCCGCAACGCGAACCCGAAGGCGAAGACCATGCCCGTGACGATTCGCGGCGTGAAAGTGTTCGGCCCTTCCTTCAGCTATGTCTCGAAGCGCGAGTCCAAGCCCGAGTTCCCACGCGGCGCAGTCGCGGGCAAAGGCTGGGCGCTTGATGTTCCCAAGCTCGACCACCCCGATTGGCCGAAGGTGCTCATCTACGGGGACTCCATCTCCATGGGCTACAGCGGCTCTTTCATCCCGGAGATGTTGAAGCAGAAAGTCTATGTGTTTCACTGCGTGCATTTCGTCGGCGGTGACGTGCCCGAAGCCGCGCTCACCGAGATGGCCGCGCGCTACAAGTTCGACGCCATCGTCTTCAACAACGGTCTCCATTCGCTGCATTGGAGGCCCGACAAAGTCTCCGACACCGTCGTTCTGGAGCGCATGCAAAAGCTGACGCGCTGCTTCAAAAAAGGCGCACCACAGGCGAAGATTTACTATCTTCTCACCACGCCTCACACCGCCGCCAAATCTGCTCCAGACAAACCGGTCGCCAGCCTCGGTGACAAGAACGATGTGGTCATCCGGCTCAATACGCTATCGAGCCAAGTGATGAAAGAGGAAGGAATCGATGTGATCGACGCCTATACCCTACTGGCCTCAAAACTCGAACTAGCGGCTGGCGACAACTATCACTGGCAAGGCACAGCCTATCAGTTGCTCACCCAGGAAATCAGCAAGCGAGTCATGTCCACGCTGGAGGGGAGCAAGCGATGAATACCATCAAGTTCACCCTCCTCACCGCCTTGCTGCTCGCCGTGCTGCACGCTGCCGACGCACTTGTTTCTCACCGCGTCCTGTGCACTGACTACAAGGGCAACCGCGTGGTTATTCTCTCGGCCAAGGGTGAAATTGAATGGGAGTTTCCGGCGAAGACGCCGCAGGATTGCTGGTTGCTGCCGAATGGGAACGTGCTCTTCAGCCAGATTACCGGAGCGCCGAGTCTCGTCCCGCGCAACGACAACGATGAACGTGAGTGGCGCAAAGTCGAGATGCACCGCGAAGGCAACACGTTTGCGCCGCTTGATTTCAAAGACTTCATCCCCGCTGCGGACAATCCGTTGGCAAAGGCGGCGGACGGAAAACCAGCGGGCTTGGAGCCGAAGGCACTGAGATGATCTGGTTCAATCAGCTTCACGGACATGGCGAACGACAAATCGTGATCGACCCCTTCGTAAGTTGTCCACCGCAACGTGCATCACTATCAACCAACCCAATTTAATGAACAACCCTCCCAGCCTCTTCATGCGGACTACTGTCTGGCTTGTATCTTTGGCAGCCACTGGTGCGCTGGCGGACACACCTTTTTCCACTCAACCCTCAGCCCTCCTCACCGAGTCGTTGTCTTTGTCAAAGAAGCGAACGGACCACGGCGATGTGCGAACGACGGCGGCTCTTCGCCTCGGCGCGACGATGCGCTTGGCGGGGATGAAGGATGCGGCCAAGCAGGCGCTGGAGGAGTGCATCGCTCTAAATGAGAAGGACAGCGACCCGGACTATGAACGCGAGGAGGTGCGGATCGAGCTGGCGCGGGAGTTTCTGCTGCTCGGCATGGTGGAGCGTGCGCGGTCGATCTTGAAGGAGGCCAAGGAGGGAGGCTATGACTACGATCTCATCGGGCAGGAAGTGTTTGCCCGCACGGCGCTGGAGATGGGCGATGCAGCGGAAGCTGAGCGTGCCATCCACACGGCGTTGGAGTTGGCGCAGCGATCTGGGAGAAAGCTGACGAAGACGGGTAACGCGATGCTGTGTTCGCTGGGGCGTCTTGCGCTTGGGTTGAAAAAGCCGGAGCTGGCGCTGCAAGCCGATGGCGTGGTGAAGGATGAGATTTGGAAATCGGTTATGCTGGGAGATCAGGCGGTCACGTTGGCGCAGCAAGGGCGCGCCGAGGAAGCGATGCGGGTGATCGCACCAGCCAACGATCCGCACATGGCCGTGCTCGGTCATGCGCGCGTGGCGGCAGCGATTCTCAAACGCAAGGAGTCGGCGGTTGCGGTGGTCGCAGCGCTTCTGCAAACGGCGGCGAAGGTCAAGAGCGCTGAGGCGCGCGATTTCGCGCTTCGAGTGGCTGCTGGAAAACTTGCTTTAGCAGGTGGCACTGCATTGGCCGTGAAGATCGCAGCCGCGATTCAGAATCCGGTGACGCGTCTGCTGGCGCTGTGTCCGGTGGTGGAGGCATCGTCGTTCGATGGATTGATGAGCGCTTTGATCGCGTGTCCGGCAGAGGATCAACCAGCGCTCGCCGAGGTGCTAACGAGTGCGTGTGGGGCCAAAGATTTGGCAGCGCAATCGCTGAACGCGGCGGCCAAAGTTCCGCAAGGCTGGCCTCGTGTGCGCGCGCTGTGCGAGGCGGCGAGGTGCTTGATGAAAACGAAGTCGCGTGATGATGCGGTGAAGTTGCTGGGCGCTGCGAATGCTGAACTGAGCCACATCGCGGACGCAGGATGGCATTGTCATGCGCGCACTCAGATTGCTCTCGCCGCTCATCAGCTTGGTGATGTGGCGATGGAGGAACAGCAGTTGAAGGAAGCGTGCAGTGAGGCCTTGCGATTGGACGTGGCCGAAGATCGCCGCACTGCGCTGTCGCAGGCAGTGGAGGCCGCGCTCTTGTGTGGTCGGAAGGAGCTGGCAGCACGCACTTTGACCGAGACATTGCATTCGAATCCTGCGACTGCGGTGCGCGATACTCTGGTGCCGCTGCTCATCGACGCCGGCCAACCCGATGCGGCGCTGGCGGAGGTGACACACTCGCCGTTGAAGGACGACTTCGCGCGCCGCTTTGTGGTGTATCGTTTGGCAAAAGCAGGTCGTCTCGCGGACGCGGTGGACCTCGCGAAGAAGCTGCCGTTGCGTTTTCAATCCGAAGCGCTGGCTGACATCGCACTCGCACAGTTGAAGCTTCCGAAGCCTGCCGTGCATGGCACGCGCGTGGTTGGCCTTTCATTGCACGGCGGATGGAGTTCCTGGGTGGGACAACTCGAGCACATGGGCGTGGCCTGGGAGGTGATGCCCTTCAGCCTGCCTTATCTGGAAGGCGCTGATGGACTCGCCGCGCGCTACACGATGCTCGGCTATCCGGGCGCGGGCGATCATCACTACCAAGTGTCCGCAGCGGGCGAAGAACATGTGCGCGACTACTTGCGCGAGGGTGGTGGCCTGTTCGGCATCTGCGCTGGTCAACTCCTTGCCACGGGACATCAAACCGGGCATCAATACCTGCCGAGCGACTTCTACTACATGCGCGGCCAGGGAGCGCATCAGGTGCAGGTGGCGCATCAGCATCCCGCCGGATTGGGTTTGCCGCCCGTGGTCATCATCAATCGAATGAACGGTGACTTCATGCTGCCGCGTCCGGGCTGTGATGTGCTCGGCTGGTATGACAAACAAAACGTCTGCGCCGCCGTCTCGACCGCGCACTACGGACTTGGCCGCGTGGCCGTATCGAGCCCGCATCCCGAAAGCGGCAGGGAACTGGAGCCCGTGGATCGTGTTTTCATCGCGCTGACCTTTTGGACCATGGAGGGCGCACCATGAGATCAGTGCTCGCCATTCTATTCCTCAGCGTCGCCGTCTATGCTGACACCAACGTGCTCGTGCTCGATGGTCCCGAGACGAACTTCATGCGAGATGCGCTCAAGCGCATCGACTGTCCGTTCGAGAGCCGCTCAAAGCTCGACGCTTCTGCGTTGCAGCCGGATCGCATCCTCATCCTCAGCGGCAAGGAACCACCGTTAGCTGTCGGCGATGGCAAACTCATCGACTCGTTTCTCCAACGTGGAGGCCATGTCCTCGCCATCGGCGGCGGCGCGAAGTGGATGCTCCATGCGAAGCTCTTCGACGCCAGCGGCTACTACCCGACCGGCACCACGATTCACCAGTCCACCTTCGATGGGTATCATCGCGTCACCTTTGGCTATCCCATGCCGAAGCCGTATAAAAACTGGGCTGTCGGCGTGCCGATGCTGCTGCGCGCCACGGATGGTCCTCTGATGCGTCCTGGTCCGCGTGCCGTGTCCATCCTTGGCGCGGGCGGACCATTCTCGCTCGCTGCTTATGAACGCATCGGCAAAGGCATCGCATTGCTCATCGGTCCCGACCCGCAAGGCGGGAACGAATACCTCACGCTAGACAAGCCAACGGTCAGCCTCGGCAGTGACTTGAAGACGGACCTCTTCCTCGCGAACGCCATCGCATGGCTGCGCGATCCAGGCTGCAATTTGATTCCGAACTCCGGCTTTGAAGACGCAGCGGACACGAATGACGACAAGAGCCACTGGGAAATCACGCTGCGCAACAACGCGAAGAGCCACTGGCAGCACAGTGAAGCACCGGAGGGCAAAGTGTATCTCACGCTCGAAGGCACCAGGGCCAACTCCAGCGCCAGCGTGAGCAGCTATCGACCCATCGTGGTCGAAGGCGGCGCGCAGTTCACCTTGTCCTTCCGACACAAAGCAACGTCTGCGTGGAAGTGGGAGATCGCGCACTTCACATCCGCTTCCGAAGAGACGCGCAAGGCCACCAAGCCGCAGCCATTGTCCATCGCAGCCTCAGCCACCTGGCAGAAAGGCGAAGTCACGCTGACGATCCCAAACGATTCGCCCTACCTCGCCATCACCGCACGACTCGAAGGCATCGGCACGCTCGCGCTCGATGAGATCATTTTGAAAAGGAAACCATGATGCTGTCTCGCCAATCATATCTCGTCTCCGTGCTCACCGTTTGTCTGACGGCGGCCGCCTTTGCCTCGGACGACCTGCCCAAAACGCTCATGACACAGCGCGGCAAGCTCCTGGTCAGCGAGGACTTCACGAAGCTCCCAGTGCTTTCCAAAGATAAGCCACTCAACTTTGCTAGCGGGTTCAATGGCTGGATTTACACCAGTGGTTTGGCCGTTGGCCGATCAGGACGATGGGAGCTGCGCGACGATGCCTTCCGTGGCATCGAGAATCCCGAGGCTCACCATCCAGCCACCGCGTCTTACGGCATCCGGTTTCAAGACGCGATCATCCAATGCGAGATGAAACTCGGCGAAGCACCCGCCAAAGGAATGCCCGAGCCCTACCTGCAAATCAAAGCCACGGACGCCAAAGATTACGTCTGCGTTCTCACCTTCAGCCAGAGCGGACTCGCAGGGAAACCCTTCGACGAAGCGCACATTGATCCCGCCACCAAGCAACGCGCCGAAGGCACCGCGACCAAGCTGCGACAACCCATCAAGCCGGGCGAATGGCATACCGTTGTGATGGAAATCAAAGGCGAGGAGATCGTGGGAACACTCGACGGGAAGAGCATCACCTTCAGCGACCCGCTCATCGCCGCCAGCAAGCACTGCATCAAGTTCGTCGCCCGGACGGACGGAAGCATCCGCGCCTTCCGCATGTGGGAGGCTCTGCCGAATCCAGCGTGGCCAAAGAACAAAGCGGCGCTGCTATCATCAGGCTCACCGTCTAGCAATTAACAACTCAGCTCAATCACGCGATAGCGGAGCGTCACATATTCTTGAGTAAATGAAATCGTCAAAAATCATTAAAAAGTTAGGCGTGAAACTCACACTCCTCACCGCTCTCCTGTCAACGCCACTGGCCGCGCTCCAAGCCGCCGAAGCACCCATTTCTCACCGCGTTCTGCTCACCGACTACAAGGGCAACCGCGTGGTCATTCTCTCGGCCAAGGGCGACATCGAATGGGAGTTTTCGGCGAAGACGCCGCAGGATTGCTGGTTGCTGCCAAATGGGAACGTGCTCTTGAGTCAGATTACCGGAGCGGCGGAGGTGACCATGGATAAGAAGGTGGTGTGGGAATACAAAGCGCCTGCGAAAGCGCTGGTGCATTCCTGCCAGCCTCTGCCCGATGGCAATGTGCTGGTGGCCGAGTGCGTCACAGGTCGCCTCGTGGTCGTGGGTCGCGACGGCAAGGTGGTGAAGGAAATGCCGGTGAAGTCAGCGCCCAAGGTGGTGAGTCACCAGTTTCGCGGAGCGCGGCGCACGAGCGATGGGCATTACTGGGTGTGCCTGATGGATGAGAAGAAGGTGGTGGAACTCGATGCCGACGGTGCGCAGTTGCGCGAGGTTCCGCTGGACGGACATCCTGGTGAAGTCGTGAAACTGCCGAACGGGCACCTCATCGTCAGTCTTTGGGACAAGACGAGCATCGTCGAACTCGATGAAAACTTGAAGACCGTCTGGCAGATTGCGGAGAACGAAATCCCAGGCAATCCGCTGCGCATCCCGATGGGCATCCATCGCCTGCCCAATGGCAACACGGTCATCGGCAACTACGTCGGCCACGGTTTCGAAGGCAAGCAGCCGATGGTCTTCGAGGTCACGCGCGACAAGAAAGTTGTGTGGGAGTTCGCCGACCACACGCGCTTCAAAACCGTGTGTCAGATGCAGGTGCTCGATATGCCTGCCGACGCGACGAAAGGCGAAGTGCTTCGCTGAATGCCTTCACCACTGAACCCGATGAACACACCTCCACTTCACACCCGACACGACTTCACCATCTACGCGCAGAAAACGGCCTCGCCGTGCTCTGCCGCGTGCTCATCCACAGCAACGAGTTTCTCTATGTGAACTGAATTGAATCAAAGGCAGGGGAATAGGTGGCAGAGGAATGAAGAATAGTAATCATAACATTCCCCTGCCACCCATTCCCTTGTCTTCCCCCCCATGCCAATCGAACCAGCGCTCCAACTACGCGACCTGACACAGTCGGCCTTCGATGAACTCGACGAGGTGGTGATGCGCCATGCTTACGCCACGCAGAACAAGTTTGGCCGTCTCTTTGATGAGCGAATCTATGAGAACGACCTCGCGAAGCGTCTCCGCGCCGAAGGCTTCGATGTCCATACACAAGTGCCGATCAAAGTCAGTCACGGATCGTTCGAGAAGCTCTACTTTCTCGACCTCATCGTGAATGACATGCTCTACGAACTCAAGGTCGTCGCAGTGTTGATGCCCGAGCACCAGGCGCAGGCCCTGCACTACGCCATGATGAACAACATTCGCCGCGTGAAGCTGATTAACTTTCGCTCCAGTAGGGTCGTTGGTGAGCTGCTCTACAATCCAATCAGCGATGCTGAACGACATCAGCCCTCTTATGTCACCGAGTTGTTCCGACCGCTGACTCCCGGTTGTGAGAGGCTCGTCGCGCAGGTCCGCAGTTTCGTGGCGGATTGGGGCACGCATTTGAGCAGCCGCTTGTATAACGAGGCGCTCGTCCATCATTTCGGCGGTGAGCCAGAGTGCCTGTTAAGAGTTCCGGTGGGTGAAGTGAGCGATTCTTTGGGCACGCACCTGATTCAGTCCCATTCGCAGGGGCACAGTTTTGTCGTCACAAGCATCACGCGAGAAGTCCGGCAACATCGCGGGCATTTGCAGAGCCTGCTCAACAACCTCGGCATCGAGACGATGCAGTGGATTAATTTCAACCGTTCCAGAATCGAGTTCACCACCTTAACCAAATGAAACCAAGGCAGAGGAATGGGTGGCAAAGGAATAAAATTGAAACATTCCCCTGCCACCCATTCCTCTGCCTTCCAAATAACTTCCCATGAACAAACCTCCACTTCACACCCGACGTGACCTTCTCGCTGGCATCAGCAGCGGTTTCGCGGGAGTCGCGCTTTCGCAACTGCTCGCGCGCGATGCCTCCGCCAGCGTCCCTGTGCCGAGGCCTGAGTTCAATGGCGGCATTCATCATCCTGCCAAAGTGAAGCGTGTCATCCAGCTCTTCATGAATGGCGGCGCGAGCCCGATGGACCTCTGGGATTACAAACCGATGCTCACGAAACAGCACGGGCAGAAGCTCGGCTCGAAGGTGAAAATTGAGGGCGCAACCGGCATGCAGGGGCCGCTGATGAAGAGTCCGTTCGAGTTCAAGCAGCATGGTCAAAGCGGACGCTGGGCGAGCAGTCTTTTTCCTGAACAGACGAAGCTCGTGGACGAAATGGCCTTTCTTATGGCGATGCAGGGCCGGTCCAATGTTCATGGCCAGAGCGCCTACCTTATGAACAACGGCTTCCTGCTGCCCGGCTTTCCCTGCATGGGCGCATGGATTTCCTACGCGCTCGGCAACCTCACCGACAACCTGCCCACCTTCATCGTGCTGCCCGATGCGCGCGGCCTTCCCTACAACGGGCGCGGCTGCTTCACCTCCGGCTTTCTGCCTGCGGTGCATCAGGGGACGGTCATCAAAGCCGGCGCTTCGCAACCCATCCCTGACCTCTTTGCCAGCGACAAGTACGCCTTCGCCACGCGCCAGGCCGATGGAGAGGGTCTCGCGTTGCTGAACCAAATGAATCATGCGCACGCTGCGCAGCATCCCGGCGATTCACGACTCGATGCTCGCGTTGCCGGTTATCAACTCGCCGCAAAGCTTCAACTCAGCGCGCCGGAAGCCTTCGATGTGATGCGCGAGCCCGAGTCCGCCCGCAAAGCCTACTGCCTCGACAGCAGCGACAAACCTACCGCCGACTTTGGCAAACGTTGCCTGCTCGCCACACGACTCATCGAACGTGGCGTGCGCTTCGTGCAAGTTTGGAGCGGACCCGAGGGTGCATCGAACAACTGGGACAATCACGGCAACATCCCCACGCAACTCCCGCCGATGGCCGCCAGCATCGACAAACCCATCGCCGCCCTGCTGCGCGATCTCCGTCAACGCGGCCTCGCCGAAGACACCCTCGTCGTCTGGACCACCGAGTTCGGCCGCACACCGTTCTCGCAGGGCTCGCTCGGCCGCGATCACAACTGCGGTAGCTTCGTGAGCTGGCTCTGGGGCGCTGGCATCAAGCCCGGCATCGCCCACGGCCAAAGCGACGACTGGTGCTATCAAGCCCAGCAAGACATCACCACCGGCTACGACATGCACGCCACCATTCTGCAGCTGCTCGGTATTGATCATCAAAAACTCACCGTGCGCACGAATGGTGTTGATCGTCGCCTTACCGATGTGCATGGGCAGGTCATCAAAGAAGTCCTCTCTTGAGCCGGCAGTTCACTTGCGGCCTTGCCGTGATAGTGCCGGATCGAGCAGGGCGATGGCGCGGTCCGCGTTGAGTTTGGCCTGCTCTTCGCGGCGATAGCGCAGCGGCGTGGTGCCGGTGAACTTCTTGAAGCGCTTCACGAAGGCGCTGTGGTCGTAGAAGCCACAGTCCAGCGCGATCTGGATGATGCTCGTGGCGCTGTGCCTGAGCGCTTCGAGGGCGTGATGGATGCGCACCTGCTCGACGAAGGCATACGCGGTCATCCTCATGTGCCGCCGGAACAACCGCGTGAACTGGCTCTCGGAGTAGCTGCACCGTTTTGCCAGTTCGCCGATGGTGATGCGCCCGGCGTAGTTTTCGGTGATGTGCTTGAAGGCGGGCAGCAGGCGGTTCAGCTCGGCGTCCTCGCCCATCACGTCGTTGTAAAGTTCGTTGATGGTGATGAGGCCGATCACTTTGCCCGTTCGGCTGCGCAGCGGGAACTTGCTGGAATAAGCCCATTTCATTGCGTGAGCGAAAAAGCCCACGGCATGCACCTCGTTGATCCGCGGTTTGCCGTGCTTGAAGACGGCAAGGTCGTTCTGGCGGAAGGTCTGGGCGATGATTTTTGGGAACAGGTCGAAGTCGGTCTTGCCGACCACTTCAAAGTCGGCGGCCAAGTGAAGGGCGTCGCGCAGACCCCGGCTCATGTAGATGTAGCGGAAGTCGAGGTTCTTGATCATGAACATCGCGCCGGGGATGCGCTCGATGGCATCGAGCATCTGGCGAAAGTCGCCAAGTTGGAGGAAGAAGTCGTTTTGAAGTCGATTCATAGCGGATGACCGGATGTTACTATTTAATGACCGTCATGCGATAAAGATTTCGTGCTGTTCCGGGGTAGTAGTAGGTGCATGAAAACGATTCGTCCCGTCCTCCATCTCTGCCTTCTCTGGGCCACCGCACCGCTGGCTCTGGTTTCGGCGCAGGAGCGGTCAGGCGTCGTCCCGGGCTCCGTGCTGCTCGCGTCGGCGGAGGGTGTGAGTGTGTTTGACCGCGAGGGGGCGATGACGTTTGGCCAGTTCTCGACGACGCTCGTGGATGGGAAGCCAGGGGCGCTGGGGTGGAGCGATATGATTTACGATGGCTGGAAGCTGGCCTCGGGGAATTATCTCTGCTCCTCTCACCACTTTGTCC